>Ga0105095_10000236_pt1 | contig 25603 bp, 27 predicted proteins | sample PPLLak2March2015_2_FD_79180 | JGI IMG/M metagenome (GOLD analysis project Ga0105095, IMG submission 79180) | Freshwater sediment microbial communities from Prairie Pothole Lake near Jamestown, North Dakota, USA - PPLs Lake P8 Core (3) Depth... | ecosystem: Environmental > Aquatic > Freshwater >...
ACGGCCGCGGGTGGCAGTCGACGACGAGCTATACCTACGCCGACGGTCTTTTCGATGCGGCGAAAGGACGCGACCTCGGATTTGGCTACTCGAAAGTCACGTTTCCGAAGCTAGCGACCGAGACCGTCGCGCCCTACGCAGAATCCTGGTTCAGCCAGACGATCGCCTCCGCGGGAGCACTCACGAAGAGCGAAAGGAGGGATGGAGCGGGAAAGATCTTCCACGCGACCGAAAACACGATTGATGTCAGCGGGAACGGCACGACGGAGCCCTACCGGGCGCAGGTAACCGAGAAATGGAGCTTCGTCTTCGACGGCACGGTGGCTGGCTGTGCGAGTTGGCCCTGCGGCGGCGGGGAAAGACGTTACCAGGAGTACGACTACGACAACTGGGGAAACACCGTCGAAACCCGGAGCTGGGGAAATTACGACGTCTCCGGAGACGAGACGACTTCGATGGCCGAGTACTATCCGAACGATTCGACGTACGTGACGGGTAAAACCGCGAGGCAGGCGTCCTACGTCGGGATCGGGACCGCTGGGTCGAAGCTTTCCGAGAGTCTGCCCTTCTACGACGATGCCACCCAGCACACGCTCTCCCCGGTCGAAGGGCTTCTGACGAAGACGAGCGTCTGGCGGAACACCGACAATCAGTTCGTTCCGATGTGCAACTTGGCTTCCCTGCATTGAGTACGACCCCTACGGAAACGTCACGAAGACCACGGACATCAAAGGTGGAGAGACGACCCTCGCATACGACACAACCTACCATCTCTTCCCCACCTCGTCGACGAACGCCGTCGGGCATGTGAGCTCCGGGAGCTTCGATCCCGTGTGCGAAGTGGTCCTAACGGCGACAAACCCGAACAGCCAGACGACCGCTTCAACGTCTGACGAGCTCTGCCGCCACGAGAGGACCGACGGACCTCTCGGAAGTTTCGCCGAGAGCTTCTACCAAAACATCGGAACTCCGGGAAACCAGTATGTCGAGACTCTAGGCCCCAGTCCGAATGGAAGCGGGGTCTCGTGGACCCGGACGTACCTCGACGGTCTCGGCCGGAGCTACAAGCGAGAGAGCCGCGGCCCGACGATGGGCCATGAGATTCTCTCTGGAGAGGCCACGTTCAACCAGCGCGGAGGGGTTCTCGCCTCGACGGCGACCCGTTACGTCGGAGAAACAGCCCAGATGACAAGCTACGACTACGACGCCCTCGACCGGCTCACGAAGACGACTCTGCCGGATTCGAACACGATTCTCCGGAGTTACGGGCTCCGGGAAACTTACGTGACGAACCCGGAGGGGGACATCACCGGAGAAGCGAGGAACGAGACCGGGCTCGTGCGGTACGTGAATAGGGGTTTCCAGACCACGATGACGGATACCGCACACAGACGACGGTCGACCACGTCGGGAACACCTGGGTTACGCAAGAATCAGCGCGACACGCGGCAGAGGCCTGCGCAACTCTCGTTCATGAGGGCATGCACGCGGCCAGTTGGCAAGCTTTTCTGGAAATGGTCGCAGCAGGAGAGGATCCTACGGGGACCAGCGTTGACCTCACGAGGTTCGCTGGCGAACTACAGGCGGCACAGGCCGAAGTCATTTTTCGCAGTATCGGACATTCGGGCGTGCTCATTCTCAACAACACGCCCGTCATGCAGAATGGTAATATTTTCTACCTGAACCTAGGTTCAGTCGTTCTACAAGTGTACGGGTTTCAATCAACACTGACGTATATGCATGACATGTACCGCTGACTCGGCCGTTCCCGTGTCGAATGCCGCATCCAATGACTCTAGGGACTGAAACCTTGCAGAAAAGGATGTAAGAATCGTGGAGAAACAAATCAGATCAAAGCGGAGCTGTAGAGAATTTCCGGAGCTCCTCCTTCGCAGCTGCATCCTGATGTTTCCAACTCGTTCGCTATGATGCGAACACAGGTGCACTAAATGATCCGGAAATGATTTGGAGGTCCGGTGCTATGCCGAGGTTGGCTGGATTAACGAGGTCTTCAGGGCTACTGATTTTTCTGTTGTCGTCTGCCGCGAACTCCCATCCCATCTCGGAGCCCAACGTCGGTCTCGCGGTTAAGAAAGCCGTCGCGCCTCCGTATGATGACCGCTTATACTTCGCCCAAGCTCAGGGCACAGTACGTATCGCGGCCACAGTACTCCCATCGGGTGAAATCGAAGACGCGTCCATAGTGGAGACGTTCTGGACGTGGAACAGTACTATGAACGAGTACTTCTTAACGTTCGCACGGAGATGGCTCTTCGGGCCGTCTAATTCTCGGCAGAAGGTTGAGATTGTCTTCGACTTCAAGCTGCTACCGCTGTCGACTTCTGACCACGACCTTGGGACGGTATTCGTGGCACCAGCAAAGATGGAGATAAGTCGAAGAGAGCCTCCTCCGGTGTCGTTCCACCGCCCTGGCGCCGCTCAGTTGAATGAGTAATAGTCCAAGGCGAAGGGAGGATCCACGAGGAAATCAAGTAGGCGTCGTATCGCTGGCGGTTTCCTCGCCCCGACTGCCCCTCCCGGGTGCGTCGCGCGCGCCGCCAGCTGTTTCGTGACTGCGGCAACCTCGGGACGGTTTTCCTTCGCGAAAATCGCTCAGAAACTGCATCTCATCAACTCGCGAAGGTCAGTAGAGTATTCGCGCGGACGTTGGCCTCAGGAAAGGAAGCCTGAAGCGACGTTTACTTGAGGTTGCTCGCATGTTTGGAGGCATCGTTTAGTCGACTTTCGGGAAGTTCTTCGGTCTAAGAAAGGGGCTGAAACATTCTTTGGATGGTGCTGAAGTGGAGGCCCTACTCCCCTCGAAACTTCTCCTCGAACGCGAGGAGCTCCGGCTTCAGCGCCATCCCGTCCGCAAGGGCGTCGAGGAGATCGCGCTCCTCCGCCATCGCGCGGACTTCCTCGTAGCGGTAGCGAAGGGCCGAGAGCTCGGCGGGCGCTTCCTCCTCCGCTCCGCGGTCGGCCGCCATTTCGAGCAGGCCCTCGAGCTCGAAGAGGAGCTGGTCGAGCCTTCGCACGACCACGATCCGTTCCGAGCTCGCCCGGAAGAACGCTTCGTTCGCGCGCAGCGTGGAGTGCGCCGCGGCCTGGATCGCCGCGAGGTAGTCGCGCTCGATGCTCGCCAGCCGTTGCGCCTCCGCGAGCGAGGATTCCGCCTCGGTGAAGAGCTCCGGCGCGAAGACGGCCGCGTCCTGCTGCCTCGCGGCTTCGACCCGCGACGCCGTGATCTCGAGCTCGTGCGTCGGGGGCTGAGCGCAGCCGGCGGCGAGAAGAAAGAAGAAATAGGACGGGCGTCGGAGCGTCATGAGATCTTCCGCGACTTCCGGCGCTTTCGATAGGAAGAAAGCACCCGGCTCACGATCTTCTGGGTCTCACCGAGATAGCTCTCCGGCGCGAGGCTTGAATCGATTTGTTTCGTGCTCAGGTGCCGGCGCACCGCGGGCGCTTCGGCCGCGACCTCGCGAAGGGACTTCCCCTGTTCCCGGGCGGCGTCGCAGAGCTCCTTCACCAGCTCGTGCGCCTGCTCCCTCCCCATCGAGTCTGAGAGCTTCATGAGCAGGGACTCCGAGCAGATGAAGCCCGAGGCGCGCTCGAGGTTCCTTCTCATGTTCTCGGGTTTTACCACGAGGGAGGAAAGAACGCGCGCCGTGAGCTCGAGCTGGGCGTCGGCGAGAAGGCAGACCTCGGGCACGAACTTCCACGCGGTCTCGCCCTGGCGATGGTCGTCTTCCCACTCGGCGTGGATGTAGTCGAGGGCGGGGCCGGCGTTGGCGCGGAGGAGCCGCCCGAGGAAGACCACCGAGCCCGAAGCCACGGGGTTCTGCTTGTGGGGCATGGCGGAGCTACCCACCTTGCCCTCGGTGCACTCCTGGACTTCGTCGATATCGGTCTGCTGGAGGTTATAGAGGTTCTGCGCGATCTTGCCGAGGCTCGCTGACAGCATGGCGAGCAGCAGCACGAATTCCGCGATGCGGTCGCCTGCCGTCTTCACCGGCGCCGCGGCGACTCCGAGCTCGAGCCGGGCCATGAGGTGCCTCTGGATCTCGAGCCCTTTTCCTCCGAGCGCGGCGAGCGTTCCCACCGCGCCTCCGAACTCCCCCACGAGGACCCGCGGGCGGTTCTCGACGAAGCGCTCTTCGTGGCGGAGGAGCTCGTCGAGCCAGGCGGCGGCCTTGAACCCGAAGGTCACCGGTGTCGCGTGCTGACCGTGCGTGCGCCCGGCCATGAGTGTCTCCCGGTGCTCTTCCGCGATGGAGGCAAGGCGGTCCATGACGGTCCAGAGCCGGGACTGGAGAACGTTATAGCTGTCTTTCACCTGGAGGATGAGCCCGGTGTCGAAGATGTTCTTGCTGGTCGCGCCCCAATGCAGCACCCCGCGGGCCTCGGGCGAGAGTTTCTTCCGGAGCTCGTCGAGAAGCGGCACGACCGGGTTCCAGGTGCGGTCGAACCCCCGCTTCATCGACCGGAGGTCGAGGTTCTCGACCCGCGCTTTCCTCTCGATCTCCCGCGCCGCCTTCTCGGGGACGAGCCCGAGCTCTGCTTCCACGGAGGCGAGCGCGGATTCGACTTCGAGCCAGCGGGCGATGGTGGCGCGATCGTCCCAGATCTCGCGCATCGCCTGGGTGCCGAAGCGGTCTTTGAAGTAGAAAGAGTCGAAGACGGTGGAAGGCATCGCGGCTCAGGAGGCGGAGCGCACCTCCTCGACCTTCTCTTCCATCTCCGAGTTCAGCCGCTCCTTGTCCCGCGCGAGCTCGTTTTTCACCTTCTCCAGCTCCTCGTAGGTGGTCACGGCGGCGAGCTTCGTCTGGTGCTGGATCTCGGCTTCCGCGATCCGGGCGCGATAGCGGCTCCGGATGTCGGCAATGGCCGCTTTCTGCTTGCTGGTGAGCTTCTTCTCTTCGTAGTCTCCCCGCGCCTTGAGCTTTTCCATCGCGAGCTCGTACGCGGACTTGGGAGCGCCTTTGTCGGACATGGTTGTATACTAGCGGTTTTCGGGAAGCATCGAAAGGAGCCCTCGATGGAGATCATCGTCTCGAAGAACGGCCCGCTTCGGGTCAAGAGCACCGGGGACGCGATCGTGATCAAAGATGCGGAAGGCGCGCAGTACGACGTCAGGGGCCGGGAGCTCGTGTCCCTCTGCCGCTGCGGCCACTCGGAGAACAAGCCGTTCTGCGACGGGACCCACAACAAGGTCGGATTCCAGCACGAGGCCAAGGCGTTCGTGCTTCCAGAGCCCAAGAAATAAGACAGGCGGGCCCGGCCCGCATTCGCATGGCTTCGGCGGGTCCGCCGGAGCCCGAAGGGCGTAGGCGGAAGGGCCCCATCCTCCCCGCGCGAGGAGCGCGGGGAGCGAGCGAGCGAAGAGCGAGACAAGCAGCGGGGCCCGGAGGGCCCCATCCTCCCCGCGCGAGGAGCGCGGGGAGTGAGCGAGCGAAGAGCGAGCGAACACTGAGAAAAGGAGACATCCATGGCAAAAATTCCAGAGGCCTTTCGAGACATCCTCGACAAGAAGACCCTCGTGCATCTGGCGACGACCGGGAGGGACGGAAGCCCACAGGTGAGCCCGGTGTGGGTCGACCTGGAGGGCGACACCATCATCATCAATTCCGCCAAGGGCCGGGTGAAGGACCGCAACATGAGGAGCCATGCCCAGGTCGCGCTCTCGGCGACCGACCCCGACAATCCCTATCGGGCGCTCATGATCCAGGGGCGGGTGGTGAAGATCACCGAGGACGGCGCCGACGCCCACATCGACAAAATGGCGAAGAAGTACCTCGGGCAGGACAAGTATCCGTTCCGCAGCCCGACGGAGGTGCGCGTGAAGTATTACATCGAGCCCCTCAAAGTGGCGACGATGGGCTGACGGCGATGGGACGGCGGCTCACGGGTTTTTCACTCTCGATCTTCCTTGCGGCGAGCGCCTTCGGGCAATCGGGGGAGACTCTCGTCCTCCTCCATGCGAACGTGATCGACGGTCTCGGCGGCGCGCCGGTTTCCGATCGCGCGATCGTCGTGCGCGATGGGCGCATCGTCGACATCGTCTCTTCGAGCGCCGCTCCACAGGGCGGGAAGATCCAGGACCTCAAAGGGAAGTACCTCCTTCCCGGACTCATCGACGCCCACGTTCACATCGGAAGTCTGGCCCAGGCGCGAAAGGCCCTCTTCTCCGGCGTCACCACCGTCCGCAGCATGGGGGTCTCGGGCTATTACGACGTCGGGCTTCGCGAGCTGAAGAAGCAAGGCGTCGTCGACGCCCCGGAGGTCCTCGCCGCCGGCTATCACGTGAGGCCGCGCCCCTCGGAGGACCTGTTCCTCGTCGAGCCCAGCCTCGGGAATCTGTTCTCCGGAGTCCGCGGCGCCGAGAGCTATCGCCGGGTGACCGCGGCCAACCTCGAGCGCGGGGTCGACTGGGTCAAGATCACGTCGACGGAGCGCGCCGGGCTTCCCGATACCGATCCGCGCAAGCAGACCATGACGCGCGAGGAGATCGCCGCCGTGGTGGACGAAGCCACGAAGCGCGGAATTCCAGTGGCGAGCCATGCCCATGGAGACGAGGGCGGAAGAGCGGCGGTCGAGGCCGGAGTCCGCAGCATCGAGCATGGGACCTATCTGAGCGAGGAGACTCTCCGTCTGATGAAGGAGAAGGGGACGTTCCTCGCGCCGACCGTCGCCGTGGTGGCGGACCTGATGTCCCCCGGCGGGGACTACGACGATCCGATCCTGCAGGTCCGCGGGCGGCACATGATGCCGCGGATCAAGGAAGTGGTCGCGACCGCCCGGCGACTCGGCGTGAAGGTCGTGGCCGCGACCGATACCGGCTACGGCACCGACGGCACCCTCACTCTCCAGCACGAGATCGAGGCGCTCACCCAGTGCGGCCTTACTCCCATGGAGGCGATTCAAGCGGCGACCACCGTCGCCGCCGAGCTCCTCCGCATCGAAGGTCGCACCGGATCGATCCAGAAGGGATACGAGGCCGATCTCATCGTCGTCGACCGCAATCCGCTCGGGAGCGTGCTCTACCTTCAGGACGTGCTCCTGGTGGTGAACGACGGCAAGGTCGTTCTCGATCGCCTGAACTTCGCGCTCGATTAGCACCGACGTGCCCTTCGGGCTGAGGCGCCTCCCGAGGACTGAGGAGATCTTCATCCTGGGCGGCGTCGGCTCTCTCGTCGCCGCCGCGATCTCACTCGTCCGGTGGCGGGCGCTCCTTCTCGAATACTTTTACTTCACGCCGCTTCTCTCGCTCACTCACCTGGTGACGTTGGGGTTTCTCTCCTCGCTCATGATGGGGATGCTGTACAAACTCTCCCCGATGCTCCTCGGGGTCGAGGCCCGATCCCGACGGCTCGCGACGCTCCAGCTGGTGCTCTTCCTCGTCGGGGCCTGGGGCATGATCTCCCACTTCTGGATGGCCGAGTCGATCGGTATGAGCTGGTCGGCGGGCCTCGTCTGGTCGGCGTCGGTGGCGCAGCTCGTGAACTTCCGCGGGCTGTTCCAGACATCGCCGAAGGCGCCCTGGCCCCGCCGTTTCGTCGCGTCGTCTCTCGTGTATTTCTTTCTCGCCGCGAGCCTCGGGCTCGTGCTCGGCCTCGCGAAAGCCTACGACGTGAGACCGTCCTTCCTCGCCGAACGGCACCTCGCCAACGTATTCGCCCACGCGCACCTCGCGGGAGTCGGCTGGGTCCTGGCGATGATCTTCGGTTTCCAGTTGAAGCTCGTCCCCACGACCGAGGGAAGCCCGTCGAGCCTCCCGATTCGCTTCGCCCTTCTTCACCTGGGAACGTTGGGGCTCGCGGCGTCGCTCCTGCTGGAGACGACGCCTTGGCCATACGCCCTCGCGCTCGCGGTCGTGTGCTTCTGGCATGCGCTCGGGCCCGCGGCGGCGTTCGCGCGCCGCCGGGCGCGGGAGTGGGAGCTGCTCGCGCTCCTCCTTGTCGCGCTTACCGCGGCTCTCGGTGTCGCGCTCGCGCTCGGTTGGCCGGAGGAAGGATCCCCGGCGCGCGGCCGGGCGCAGCTCGCCTACGGCTTTCTCGGGCTCTTCGGTTTCATGAGCCTCAGCGTGGTCACTGCTGCCTTCAAGCTCTTCCCCATCTTCATATGGAAGGAGAGGTTCCAGCCGGAGTTCGGGAAGAGTCCGGTTCCGGGAATGAAAGATCTTCCGAGCCAGCCGCTGCGCGTCGGGGCGAACGTCGCCGTCTTCGCGGGAAGTCTCGGAACCGCCGTAGCGATCTTCTTCGGCAGCTCCGGGGCGTTGACTCTGTCGACGGCGATTCTCGCGGCCGGAATCGCCGCCTTCGTCGTCAACCTGCTGCGAGTCGTCCGCTGGAGCTTTGTGGATTAGCCGAAGATGTCCACGGCCGCGCCGGTCATTGCGTCCGGAGCGTCGGTTCCGAGATAGACGATGACCGCGGCCACGTCCTCGGGCTCCATGTCGGGGGTCGCTCCGGGAATGCCTTGTTCGAGCATTTCGGTGTTCACCGAGCCCGGGCAAACGGAGAACACCTGGATTCCCTTGGGCTTCATTTCCTCGGCCGTCGCCAGGCTGAAGCCCAGGAGTCCCCATTTCGACGCGCAGTAGGACGTGAGGAGGGGAGTCCCGAGCTTTCCCGAGATCGACGACACGTTGACGATCCGGCCCCGGCTCCGCTCGAGCATGGAAGGGAGAATCGCTCGGGTGCAGAGAAACGCTCCCTTGAGGTTGACGTCGAGCACGCGATCCCAGGCCGCGGCATCGGTCTCGACGACGGAGGCGCGCTCGAGAGTGCCGGCGTTGTTCACGAGAAGGTCGATCGGCCCGAGCTCTCGCGACGCTCTCTCCACCATCGCGGCGACCGCCGCCTCATCGGAGACATCGGTGGCAATCGAGATCGCGCGTCCACCGAGCTGACGAATCTCCTTCTCGACGTCGGCGAGCCCATCGCGGCTCCTCGCGGCGAGCGCGACAGCGATACCTTTTTTCGCGAGTGCTATCGAAGTCGCCCGCCCTATCCCTCGGCTCGCTCCCGTAACGACGGCGACGGCAGGAAAAAACATAAGACTCTAACGCTTCCAGGTCATTCGAAGCTCTCCAGGCTCTTCAGGAATTCGAGCCTCAGCTTGCTCTTCCTGGCGAAGGCCCCGGTGAAGTGCTGGGTGATGGTGCGGGTGCCCTTGCGGTCGGGGTGGCGCATCGTCATGCAGAGCTGATCGGTCTCGAGCGCGACCGCGGCGCCCTGAGCCTTCAGGTGCTTCGTCAGCGCTTCCGCGATCTGCCGGGTGACCGTCTCCTGAATCTCGAGGCGATGAGCGTAGACGTCCACCAGCCGCGCCAGGCTCGAGAGCGACGCGATCTTCTTCCCCGGGAGGTAGGCGACGTGAGCCCGTCCGTAGAACGGGAGCAGGTGATGGGGACAGAGTCCGTGGAAGGGAATCGCCTTCAGGAGCACCATGCTCTTCGGCCCCGAGGGCGCGGGATAGGTTTCCGTGAAGAGGGTGGCGGGATCGGCGCGGTATCCGTCGAGGAAGCTTTCCGTCCAGGCACGCGCCACCCGCGACGGAGTCTCGGAGAGCTCGGTCCCCTCGATTTCCACTCCCGCCGCGCGTAGGAAATCTCGAATCGCGGTCCCCATGCCCGCGGCGTCGGGGCCCTTGGGGAGAGAGCTAGGCGGTCGCCTTCGCCCTTTCGGCATCGAGCTCCCCCCGGTAGATCACGGCGCTGTCGTTGGTCTCGTAGAGCTGCATTTCCTTGAGTCCGGGGAGATGCGGCGAGAGGCGTTCCCACATCCACGTCACCACGTTCTCCGCCGTAGGGTTGTCGAGGACGCGGTTCAGATCGTTGTGGTCGATCTCCGCGAGGACCTTCCCGCGGACGATCTCCTTCACTTTGACGAAATCCGTGGAAAGGCCGGTCGCGGGATCGACCGGGCCCTCGACGAAGACGAGGAGCTTGTAGTTATGGCCGTGCGTGTGGAAGCAGGGGCCCTGGTAATGCGGAAGCCGGTGTGCGGCGTTGAACTGGAACTCGACCCGAAGGATCACACGCCGATGACCTGGGCGGTCAGGCTCCGCTCGCGGGGTCCGTCGAGCTCCGCGAACAGAATGCTCTGCCACTGCCCGAGGGGGATGTTGCCGCCCTGGATGGGAAGCGTCACCGCGTGTCCGAGGACGATGGCCCGGATATGTGCGTCGGCGTTCTTGCGCTCGCAGTCGGAGCAGTCCTCGCAGTTGTGGAGATATCCGTGCTCGCGGTGGGCGAGCCGCTCGAGGAAGTTTTTGACGTCCGCCATGAGCGCGGCCTGGAACTCGTTGATGAAGAGCGCCGTCGTGGTGTGGAGGGTCGAGAGGATCAGGAATCCCGCCTTGATGCCGGAGGACTTGACCAGGTCCTTGATCCGGTCGGTGACGTTGTAGAGCTCCACCCGGGAGCCCGTCACCACGTTGAGCGTTCGCGAGAACATCTTCAGCTTGCCGTCCAGCACCTCGAAGGAAATCTCCTCTGGATCCAGTGTCTTCACGATGACGCTGGCGCTCTCGGACGCCCCATTGTTCATGTTGGTGTACTCCTTCTCCTGGTCTGGCTCTAGCGGTTCAATATTCGACAAAGCCGGGGGGTTCGCAAGTGGATGCCGTCTCCGGTCGAGCGCGATTCGTCGGTTCAAGACTCGTGAGAACTGGGTTTCCGTCAACTCTGGATACCGTTGCAGCCGAAACAATTAATCTATTACAGCGTCAGGAGTTTGGCAACTCCTCCTTGCCCGAGTCGAGTGGCAGCATGTAAGCTGCGGCGAGCGCTGCCGATGCCTTCCCTGGTGGACAAGCCCTTTCGCGACGAGCTGCTTCGACTGCTCGACCAGTCCTCGTGTCTCTTCGAGCCTCACCAAATCCTTGTCTATGAGTGCGATGGGTCGACGGCCTTCAAATCCGCCCCGGACGCGGTGGTTCTCCCGAGGTCGACCGAGGAGGTGGCCGCGGTCGTCCGTCTCTGCGATCGGGCGGGCGTCCCCTTTCTCGCGCGTGGCGCGGGAACCGGGCTTTCGGGCGGCGCGACCCCGCGGGAGGGCGGGCTCGTCATTTCCCTGACGCGCATGAACCGCCTCCTGGATCTCGATCTCGAAAACCGCATCGCCCTCTGCCAGACGGGCCTCGTGAACCTGGAGATCTCCCGGACGGTCGCCTCCCACGGCCTCTATTTCGCGCCCGATCCCTCGAGCCAGTCCTCCTGCACGCTCGGGGGAAACGTCGCCGAGAACTCCGGAGGTCCCCACTGTTTCAAGTACGGGGCGACCACCGCCCACATCCTCGGTCTCACGGTGGTGCTGCCGTCGGGTGAAATCGTTCACATCGGCGGGCCCCGGGACGGAGTCGGCTACGACCTGGTGGGACTCTTCGTGGGCTCGGAAGGAACGTTCGGCATAGCGACCGAAGCGCTCATCCGGCTCATGCCCGTACCCGAGACCGCGAAGACTCTCCTCGCCCCGTTCCGCAACATGGTGACGGCCTGCGAAGCGGTCTCCCAGATCGTGGCTTCGGGGATCGTGCCCGCGGCGCTCGAGATGCTCGATCGACCCACGATCGAGGTGGTCGAGGCGGGAGTCATCGCCGCCGGCTATCCCCGCGACGCCGAGGCGGTGCTTCTGGTCGAGCTCGACGGGGCCGCCTGCGGAATGGACCGGCTCCTTTCCGAGGTACGCCGCATCTGCCTCGAGCGGGGGGCAATCTCGGTCTCCGTAGCTCGCGACGAGGCGGAGCGGGCGCGGCTCTGGCTCGGCCGCAAAGCGGCTTTCGGGGCCATGGGCCGCATGTCGACCGACCTCTACGTCCAGGACGGCGTCGTCCCCCGGTCGAGGCTTCCCGAGACCCTCGAGCGCGTCGCCGCGATCGCGGCCAAGCACCGCATCCGCGTCGCGAACGTGTTTCACGCCGGAGACGGCAACATCCATCCCTGCATTCCCTACGACGGCCGGGACGAGGACGAGAAGGAGCGGGTCCTCGAGGCGAGCCGCGAGATCATGGAGCTTTGCGTCGCCATGGGAGGCTCCATCAGCGGCGAGCACGGGATCGGGACCGAGAAGTCGAGCTACATGAGCCTGCTGTTCTCGGAGGACGATCTGGCTTGGATGCTCTCGGTGCGCGAAGTGTGGAACCCGAAGGGGCTCCTCAATCCAGCGAAGGTCCTGCCGACGGGCTCGAGCTGCGGAGAGACGAGGTCGCTTCCGAGCGTCGCGGCCTCCGCGGGGGCGTGGATTTGACGATCGAGGAGGCCTCTTCTCTGAAGCGCCTTCTCGGCGAGGTCGAGGCGCGGCCTCCCGGTCCCGCGGATCCGGCGATCGACGGCCTCTCGCCCGCTCTGGTTCTCGAGCCCGAGACCGAGGAAGGCTGCTCGCGCGCGCTGGCGCTATGCCAGACCGAGGGAATGGCGGTGGTTCCCCTCGGGGCGGGCACGAGGCTCGAAGTCGGAAACCCGCCGAGCCGTCTCGACGTCTACCTCTCGACCCGGGCGCTCGAGGGAATCGTGGAGCACGCGGAAGGAGATCTCACCGTCGTGGTCCGGGCGGGCACTTCGCTCGAGGCCCTCAATCGGGAGCTTTCGGGCGCCCGCCAGTTCCTGCCCCTGGATCCGCCCCTTCCCGGGAAGGCGACGATTGGTGGAGTCCTCGCTCTGGGCGAGCCGGGTTTCCGACGCCGCCCCGGCGCCCGCCCGCGGGATCTCCTCCTGGGCTTCGAGGCGATCCTCGCCGATGGCACGAAGGTCAAGGCGGGAGGGCGCGTGGTGAAGAACGTGGCCGGATACGAGCTCTCGAAGCTCCTCGTCGGCTCCGCGGGAACTCTCGCCGTGGTCACGCGCGCGTGCTTGAGGCTTCGCGCGCTTCCCGAGGAGGTCGTGACCCTGGCGCTTCCGTTCTCGCGGCTCTCTCGCGCGGCGCAGGCGGTTCACGCGATCGCGCGTCAGGCCGTCCTTCCCGAGGCGGTCGCTCTCCTCAACCCCGAGCTCTCGAAGGAGAACGGCTTCGAGGATTGGACGCTTCTCGCGCGTTTCGAGGGATTCCGGGAGGAGACGAGCGAAGGCACCGACGCGGCGCGAAAGCAGGCGGGTCGGCGCGGTGCTGCGGCCGCCTCTTCGGACGTCTGGGACAGGCTCCGGGACTTTCCCGCTAGGCCTCTCGGCGAGGTCGAGCTCCTGCTGCGCGGGCAGGCGACGCCTTCGCGCGTTTTCGCGCTCGCGGAGTCCTGGCAGGATGGTGGACCTCTCGTCGCCTATCCCGACTCCGGAATCGTCTACAGCCAGACGAGGGATCCCGAGGCTCTGGCGAACCGGCGCGAGACCGCGGCTCTGTGGGGGGCGAACACCGTCGTAGAGCGAGCGCCTTCGTCGATCAAGAACGAGATCGATGTCTACGGCGAAGCTCCCGGAGGCTTCGAGATCATGAAACGCATCAAAGAGAAGCTCGACCCCCGCGGCATCCTCTCTCCGGGCCGGTTCGCAGGGCGCCTGTGACGACGCTCTACGAGAAGACGCTCGCCTGCGTGCACTGCGGGCTGTGCCTTCCCGCCTGTCCGGCATACCGAGTCGACCCTCGCGAGTCGCTCGCCCCCCGGGGACAGGTCTATAACATCCGCGCGGTCCTCGAGGGACGCCTCGAGCTCACTCCGGCCCTCGCCTCCGAGATCTACGAGTGCCTCGCCTGCCGCGGGTGCGAGTCCGTGTGCCCCTCGGGAGTTCCCGTCGGCTCGATCGTCGAGCAGGCGCGCGGGCTCATCACCGAGAAGGGACTCGAGGGGCGGTCCGCGCGGTTTCTGAAGCGCGTCCTCCTCTCGGGTGTGCTCGCGCATCCGCGAAGACTCTCGATGCTCATGGCGCTCCTCCGCGTCTACGAGCGCTCGGGGATGCGTTCGCTCGTCCGTTTTCTGCTCGCGAGATTCTCTCCCGCTCTCGCCGCGCGCGAGCGCCTCATGCCTGAAGTCGGCCGCAAGCCCGAGCCCCTTCCCGCGCTCGCCTCGCCCTCGGGAGAAAAGCGCTCGCGGGTCGCGCTCTTCACCGGCTGCATCGCGTCTCACTGCTTCTCGGACGTCAACGAGGCGACGGTGCGGGTCCTCCAGAGAAACGGGTTCGAGGTCGTCATTCCGAAGGACCAGGTCTGCTGCGGCGCCCTGCACCAGCACAACGGCCTTCCCGACACCGGCCGGGATCTCGCCCGCAGAAACGTGGAGGTCTTCGAGCGGACCGGGGCCGAGCACGTGGTGGTGAACGCCGCCGGATGCGGCGCGGCGCTCTCCGAGTACGGAGAGATCCTGGAGGCGGACGCCCGCGCGTCCGCCTTCGCGTCGCGCGTGGTGGATATCTCGGCCCTCCTGGTTCGCGAGGGCTTCGAGGCTCCGACCACAAGGCTCGCCCCTACGCGCGTCGCCTACGACGCCCCCTGCCACCTCTTCCACGCGCAGAGAGTGAAGAACGAGCCGCGCGAGATCCTCCGGAGCATTCCGGGGGTCGTGCTCGTCGACCACCACGAGTCCGAAAGATGCTGCGGGAGCGCCGGCATCTTCAACGTTACCCACTACGCGATGTCGATGGAGGTCCTCGAGGGGAAGATGCGCGAGATCGCGAAGGTGAGGCCGGACGTCATCGCCACGGGAAACCCGGGGTGCCACATCCAGCTCTCGGAGGGCGTGCGCCGGTCAGGGCTGCGAGCGCAGGTGGTGCACCCCGTCGTCCTCCTCGACCGTGCCTATCGATCTTAGACTCGAGGCTTGGAGGACAGGAAGAAGACTCTTGCCTGCCTGTGGAGCGGCTAGATGGTGAGGACCAGCTTCCCGCTCGTTTGTCGGCTTTCGAGTAAGCGATGGGCTTCGCCCGCCTTGGCCAACGGGAGGGTTCGATCGATTGCGACCTCGAGCTCCCCCTTCTCCATCCAAGAGAGGACGTCTCCCGCGCGCGCGAGGATCTCGGCGCGGTCCAGGTTGTAGTGGGCGAGGCTCGGCCGCGTCAGGAAGAGCGAGCCCCTCTTCGCGAGCTCCCCGGGATCGAAGGGCGGCACGGGTCCGCTCGACTGACCGAAGAGCGCCAGAAGCCCCCGTGGCCGCAGGGAGCGAAGGCTCTTGTCGAAGGTCGTCTTCCCCACGGAATCGTAGACCACGTCGAGTCCGCGTCCGTCCGTCTCGCGGCGCGCGATCTCCTCGAAGTCCTCCTCCGTGTAGCGAATCACCACGTCCGCTCCCGCGCGCCTCGCCGCTTCCGCCTTGGCTTCGGTCGACACCGTTCCCAGGACGCGGGCGCCTCGTTTCTTCGCCATCTGCACCAGAAGAAGACCCACTCCCCCGGCGGCCGCATGAACGAGGGCCTGGTGTCCGGGGGCGAGCGGGAACGTCGAGTGCGCGAGGTAGTGCGCCGTCATTCCCTGCAGCATCGCCGCCGCGGCGGCCTCGAAGCTCACGCGCTCGGGGATGGGGACGAGCCTCCAGGCGGGCACGACGGCAAGCTCCGCGTAGGAGCCCGTCGACATCGCATACGCGACGCGGTCGCCGGGCCGCACCTCGGTGACCTCCGCCCCCACCGCTTCCACGACACCCGCTCCCTCGTTTCCCGGAGTGAAAGGCAATGGCAGCGGGTACAGACCGATTCGGTGATAGATGTCGATGAAGTTGACCCCCGCGGCCGAAATCCGCACGAGCGCTTCTTTGGGCCCCGGAGTCGGAGCTCCCGTTTCCTCGAGGACCAGGACCTCCGGCCCTCCAACTGCGTGAACGCGAATGGCTTTCATGGCGGCCCCCGCCGAAAAGCTACTGCAAAGTTGCTACTGCCGGCAACCTTTTGTTAGCATTGGCTGTTTGCTCATCCTGCCCCGAAGGTCCGAAGCTACGAAAGGAACGTATAGGCCAACAATGGCCAACTTGCCGCTAGCCAATATCTTCAACCGCAAGACCCGCACTACCGTCGGGATCCTCGCCGTCGCGCTCGGGGTCTCGACCGTTCTGGTGCTCGTCGGCCTCGCGCAGGGAAGCCTCGACGAGACCGCGCAGCGCATCCAGAACGTCGGCGCCGACATCCTTTTCCAGGCACCGGACGCTTCGGCGTTTCTCGCCATCAGCGCCGGCGTCCTTCCCCAGCGGCTCGAGCCTCTCCTTCGCGAGACGCCTGGCGTCGACGAGGTGACGCCGGTGCTGGTGAACAACGTCACCCGGATCAAGGACGCCCAGAAGTTCGTCATGATCTTCGGCATCGATCCCGTGAGCTACAACCGCATCGGCCACGGGCTCGAGATCGTCGAGGGGCGCGGCCTCGAGAAGCCCGGCGACCTGCTGGTGGACACCGTTCTCGCCCAGGCGGACCAGATCAAAGTCGGAGACAAGCTCGAGATCATGAACCGCGAGTTCGAAGTCGTGGGAATTCCCCGAGCGGGCGCCGGCGTGCGCATCTACATGGGGCTGGAAGATATGCAGACGGCGACGGCCCAGCCCGGTGACGTCTCGTTCTTCTTCGTGAAGGCGCAGGACGACAAGGACGTCGCCGCGGTGGCGGCGGAGCTCGAGAAGCGCTTCGAGGGCTACAAGGTCACGGCGCTCGAGTTCCTCAGCGACGCGATGAAAGAGAACGCCCTCGGCCTAAAGGAGTTCATCCGCGCTCTGTCTTTCTTCGCCGCGCTCATCAGCGGCCTCGTCATCCTGCTCGCGATGTACACGACGATTATCGAGCGCACCCGGGAGATCGGAATCCTGAAAGCTCTCGGCGCCAGCCGGGCGTATATCCTGAAGGTGGTGATGGCGGAGTCGTTCCTCATCTGCGTCATGGGAGTGGGAGCGGGATTCCTCCTCTCGGTCATCGGGCGCGCGGCTCTCCTCCGCTTCTTTCCCACCCTGACCGTCGACCTGATTCCCCGCTGGTTCCTCCTCTCGGCTATCCTAGGCATCGGGGGAGGGCTCCTCGGAGCGCTCTATCCCGCGTATCGGGCGGCGAAGCTCGATCCGGTGGAAGCGCTCAACTCCGAGTGACCGAGGTCGCCGACGAAGGAAGCATGACCGAACGGAAAAGCGTTCTACGGACCGTGGCCGTGCGCATGGTCTATCGCACCGGCTCGCTCGACGTCCCGGCGCTCCAGGGAATCGATCTCGACGTGAAGCAGGGAGAGTTCGTTTCCATCATGGGCCCGTCGGGATGCGGAAAGACCACTCTCCTCCATATCCTCGGAGGGCTCGCGCAGCCCACTTCGGGGCACGTGTTCGTGGACGGCATCGACCTCGCCGCCATCTCCGACGCCGAGAGGACCCGGCTCCGGTGCCGGAAGATCGGCTTCGTGTTCCAGCGGTTCAACCTCCTCACCACACTCACCGTACAGGGGAACATCGAGATCGCGCGGCAGATTTACGGCGGCAAGCCTATCAGCCGGCAGGAGGTCGGGGATCTCCTGGAGATCGTGCACCTGCGCCACAAGCTCGACTTCAAACCGCTCGAGCTATCGGTGGGCGAACAACAGCGCGTCGCCATCGCGAGAGCTCTCGTGAACGAGCCCGCGATTCTGCTCGCCGACGAGCCCACGGGAAACCTCGACTCGCGAAACTCGGAGCAGGTGCTGAGGCTCCTCGCGGACGTCAACCGGGAAAAGGGCCAGACGATCGTGATGATCACCCACAACCCCCAGGCGGCGGAGATGGGAAATCGCACGATCGAGATGCTGGACGGCCAGATCGTCAGCCACGGCACCGCCCCCGAGCTCGTCCGCGAGTCGCGGGAGGCGCGCACCCGCGCGCGCTAGACTCCAATCAGGGGTCCGAGACATGCAGCAGATTCGACTTGTCCTATTCGCTTTCGCGGTTTCCCTGTTCGTCGGTGTGCCCGCGCGCGCCGAGCGCCTGGACGAAATCCTGGCCGAAATGGACAAGGCGGGAAAGCGCCTCAAGACCATGACCGCGGATTTCGTCCAGACGGATCACGACTACCTGCTCAAGGACGAGGAGGAAACCCGCGGGAAGCTCTACCTCGCGGTGCCGGGCCGCATCCGCTGGGAACACGCGCCTCCTCGCGAGAAGGTGCTCCTGGTGAAAGACGATCTGGTCCGGGTCTACAACCCCGCCGCTCACCAGGTGCACGAATTTCGTCGGGGCAAGGGATCGAAGAGCGGCGGCGCCGATTTGCTCATCGGGTTCGGGAGCGGGAACGAGAAGATCCGCGAGACGCACGAAGTGAGCCTGGTCGAGGAGACGGATTCCACGGTCACGCTCTCCCTCCTGCCGAAGGATCCGGCGAAGTCGCTCTTCACCAAGGTCGAGCTCACCCTCGACAAGAAGACCTGGACCCCGGTCCGCTCCGTGTTCCACTCGCCCAACCGCAACCGCGCGGACATCCGCTTCGAGAACGTGGTGTTGAACCGCGATCTCCCCCCGGGCACCTTCGAGTTGAAACTGCCTGCGAACGTCGAGATCATTCGGAACTGAGATGCGCTTCCATCCCCGGCGAGCCCAGACCCGCCTGCGCGAGCTCTGGATGATCGCGAAGGGGTTGGCATCGACGGGTCACCCCATCCTCGCCCACGTCGTCCCCATGCGGCGGTGCAATCTCGCCTGCACCTACTGCAACGAGTTCGACGACTTCTCGACACCGGTCCCTCTCGAGGAGATGAAGGGGAGGATCGACCACCTCGGGAGACTCGGGACTTCGGTCGTGACCATCAGCGGAGGCGAGCCGACGCTTCATCCCGATCTCGACGAGATCATCCGGAGGATCCGGAAGAACGGGATGATCGCGGGACTCATCACCAACGGCTACTTCCTGACGCCGGAGAGAATCGACCGGCTGAACCGGGCCGGGCTCCAGCACCTCCAGATCAGCATCGACAACGTGAACCCCGACGCCGTCTCCAAGAAGTCGCTCAAGGTTCTCGACCAGAAGCTCCGGAACCTGGCGGAGCACGCGCACTTCTACGTGAACATCAACTCCGTCATCGGAAGCGGCATCAAGGACCCGGAGGACGCGGTCGCCGTGGCCGAGCGCGCGGTGGCTCTCGGATTTTCCACCACGCTCGGGATCATCCACGACGGCTCGGGGAAGCTCGTTCCTCTGGGCTCGAAAGAGATGTCGGTCTACGACCGGCTCCGCGCGCACGGAAAGAAGAGCTACGCCCGCTTTCTCGGGTTTCGCGAGAATCTCGCGCACGGCCGGCCCCACAACTGGCGCTGCCGCGCCGGAGGCCGCTACCTCTATATCTGCGAGGACGGGAGGGTCCACCTCTGCTCGCAGCAAAGGGGCTACCCCGGGGTGCCTCTCGTCGAGTACACCCGCGAGGATCTGAAGCGCGAGTTCGACAAGCCCAAGACCTGCGCCCGCTACTGCACCATCGCCTGCGTCCAGATCGTCGGCCTTTTCGACAACTGGCGCTCGCCCCAGGCGGGCGAGCCTTACGTGTCGCGTCGCAAGGAAGCTCCCCAGGCGGTTCCGGCCGCCCGCGTCGAATCCAACCTCGAGCCCCAGCCGACCCAACTCGGCCGGTGAGTCACTTCTGCTCGTAGCGCAAGGAAACCGTCCTTGGTAACGTAAGGGCGTGGCAAAAGTGACGAGCAAGCTCCAGGTGACTTCGCCATCAAGATCCTGAGCGGCGTGTTCGCGGGTGCACCGGAACGGCATGCGCGGTTCGAGCGGGAAGCGCGTCTTCTCGCCGCGCTCAACCATCCCTGCTTATTTAGTAACGGCGCCAGCTGCTGGGGTTCAAGCCGAAGACCGATCCTGTCTGTCGTGGTATTCCTCGGCCAATAAGGCGAGATGATAAACTCCACCTATGGCGACCTCAGTCGACGATTTGCTCAAGAAGGCTCTCGAGCTCGACGAGGTCGAACGCGCCCGGCTCGTAGCGGAGCTTCTCGAAACACTTCAGCCCGACACGTTATCGTCTTTGAGTGACTCTGAGTGGATCCTCGAGATCGAGAGACGTGCGCGGGAGGCTCTTTCCGGGCGTCCGGCAGTTCCATGGGACGAGGCCCGAAGACGCATCGAAGATAGCTTCCAGCGCAAATGATCGGAGTCGGCCTTGCGCCAGAGGCTCTTCACGAACTGTCAACAGCCGCGGCCTGGTACGAGTCGAAAAGAGAAGGGCTCGGAACCGAGCTACTCAACGAAGTTGAGGAAGTACTACCGAGAATTGCTTCAATGCCTGAGTCGTTCCCGCGCCTCTTGGACGTTCCGATGACCTTGAAATCCGACGCGCGCTCCTTCCGCGCTTCCCCTATGCCCTCGTGTTTCTCCGAGTTCCTGACGGTGCCCAGGTCATTGCCGTAGCTCATACCAAGCGACGCCCGGGCTACGGGCTGAACCGCGTACGCTGAGTCGGTCGCCGCCGCTCTGAAACAGCTCCGTGCATCGCGCCATCATCGGGGTGCGGGTCCGATGGGGAACTCTGGAAGCCGCGCACCGCGACCACGAGCCCGCGAACATCAGGCTGACGTGGAAGGTAGCTGCCAAGCGCGGCGGGCCGGGGTCCACTGCACAGTAAAATAGATCCTCGATGGGCGCCGATCTCCGCAAGAAGCTCGAAGACCTTCCGCGGTCGGCGGGGGTGTACCTCTTCAAGGGCCAGGGCGGGGAGATTCTGTACGTCGGAAAAGCGCGCTCGCTCCGGAGCCGCGTCCGGTCCTACTTTCAGGAAGCGCGCGTCGACAGTCCTCGCCTCGACCGTCTCGTGGACCGGGTCGAGGACGTCGAGATCGTCGTCACCGATACCGAGCGCGAGGCGCTGGTCCTCGAGAACAGCCTCATCAAGACCCACAAGCCCCGCTTCAACGTTCTCCTCCGGGACGACAAGAACCACCCGTACCTGAAGCTCACGCTCGAAGAGAGCTATCCCCGGCTCTACATCGTGCGGCAGCCCGGCTCCGATGGGAACATCTATTCCGGGCCCTACGTCCCGGCGAGCCTCGCTAGGAAGACCGCGAATCTCGTGCATCGGCTCTTCGGGGTCCGAAACTGCAAGGAGAAGCTCGACGGGAAGAGGCCGCGGCCCTGCCTCCAGTATCAGATCCACCGCTGCATCGCTCCCTGCGTCGACACCATCGTGAGCCTCGAGAGGTACCGGAAGGCGGCGGAGGACGCGCGTCTTTTCCTCGAGGGGCGGAACGACGATCTGATCGCTTCCCTGCGGAGCAAGATGCACGAGGAAGCGGAGAGCGAGCGCTTCGAGGAAGCCGCTCGTCTGCGGGACAACGTGCGGATGCTCGAGGATCTCGCCACGCGCCAGAAGATGGCGGGAGTCCGGGGGGACGAGAGCGACGTCTTCGGCTTCTACCGGGAGGGGAGCCAGGCGGTCCTCCAGGTGTTCTCGATCCGCTCGGGGAAAGTGGTCGACCGCGACAGCTTCCTTCTCGAGAACATAGACTTTCACGACGACGCAGCGCTGGTCGAGGCGAGCTTGAGGCAGTACTACGAGCTCGGGCGTTTCCTCCCGTCGACGATCCAGGTCCCCACGGACTTCCCCTACCGCGAGGCGGTGGCGGAGGAGCTCAGTGCGTCGAAGGGGAGCCGGGTTGCGATCCTCGTGCCTCGGCGCGGAGGAAAGAAGCGCCTGGTGGAGCTGGTTTCGAAGAACGCCCGCCTCGCCTACGAGCTCGACTTCCGCGAGGAGGGGCGGCAGGCGGTCCAGCGCCTCGAAGAGCTCCAGAAGGTGCTGGAGCTTCCGTTCCGGCCGGAGCGCATCGAGGGCTTCGACATCTCCAACATCCAGGGAAGCGAGGTCGTGGCCTCGATGGTGGTCTTCGAGCGCGGGCAGCCGAAGAGGAGCGACTACCGGAAGTTCAAGATCCGGAGTCTCGAGAAAGGCAAGCCCGACGACTTCGCGGCGATGCGCGAGGTGGTGATGAGGCGCTACCGCCGGCTTCTTGAGGAAGGGGCGGAGCTTCCCGACCTGGTGCTCGTCGACGGGGGGAAGGGACAGCTCGGCGCGGCGCTCGAGGGTCTGGAGGAGCTCGGGCTCTCGCACCTTCCGACGGTGAGCCTGGCGAAGAAGGAAGAATGGATCTTCCGTCCCGGTCAGGCCGAGCCCCTGATGCTCGACCACCATTCGCCCGCGCTCCAGCTCCTTCAGCGGACCCGGGACGAGGCCCATCGGTTCGCCGTCACGTTCCACCGCCAGCAGAGAAAAGCGCGGGATCTCCGCTCGTCGCTCGATACCATCCCCGGGATCGGCCCCCGGAACCGCAAGAAGCTCCTCATCCGGTTCAAGAGCCTCAAGGGAGTGAAGGCCGCGGAGCTCTCGGATCTGAAGGAGGTGCTCGGAGACAAGCTGGGAGAGCGGGTCCATCAGCACGTGAGGGAGAACCTCTAACTTCTGTGCTAGCATCGCGGCGCCACGACGAAATGGGGAAAAAACGCGTTCTTTCCGGCATGCGGCCCACGGGGGCCGCGCACCTCGGTCACCTGGTGGGGGCGTTCGAGAACTGGGTGGCGATGCAGGACGAGCTCGAGTGTTTCTACTGCATCGTCGACTGGCACGCTCTGACCACGGACTATGCGAATACCACCGAGCTTCGGAACAACATCCGGGAGCTCGCGCTCGACTTCCTGGCGGTCGGGCTCGACCCGAACCGCTCGACGCTCTTCGTCCAGTCGCACGTTCCCGCGCACGCGGAGCTCCATCTGCTGCTCTCGATGGTCGTCCCCTTACCCTGGCTGGAGCGCGTGCCCACCTACAAGGAGCAGATCGAGCAGCTTCGGGAGAAGGAGCTGAACACCTACGGGTTCCTGGGCTATCCGCTCCTCCAATCGGCGGACATCCTCATCTATCGCGCCGACTTCGTTCCGGTGGGCGAAGACCAGAAGCCGCACGTCGAGCTCACCCGGGAGATCGCTCGCCGCTTCAACAACTTCTATGGGACGGTGTTGACCGAGCCCGACGTCCGGCTGACACCGACTCCGAAGCTTCCCGGAACCGACGGCCGCAAGATGTCGAAGAGCTACGCCAACACCATCAATCTCGCGGAAGACGAGAAATCGGTCCGCCAGAAGCTCAAGACCATGGTCACCGACCCGGCGAGGAAGCTCCGGACCGACCCCGGGGACCCGCAGATATGTCCGGTCTTCGACCTCCACAAAGTGTTCTCGACCGAAGCGACGCGGTCGTGGGCGGCCGAGGGCTGCAGAACCGCGGGCATCGGCTGTATCGAGTGCAAGAGCAGACTCGCCGATCATCTGATCGCGCATATCGCCCCCATCGGCGAAAGGCGGCGGGACTACGAGAAACGTCCCGACGACGTGCGCGACATCTTCCTCGAGGGCGCGCGCCGCGCCCGGGAAGTCACGGAAGCGACGATGACCGACGTGCGCGCCGCGGTGAAACTCCCGCCGGCAACCGAGTTATGAGCATGACCGAGCTTTACCTGGGCCCATCGACCGACGACAATGGCTCGATCGAGCCCCGCTACCACGTACGGCTCCCGGTCTTCGACGGGCCGATGGAGCTGCTCCTGCACCTCATTCGAAAGAACGAGGTGGACATCTACGACATCCCCATCGCCGAGATCACCCGGCAGTATCTGGAAACGCTCGATCTGATGGAGGAGCTCAACATCGACCTCGCGAGCGAGTTCCTGGTGATGGCGGCGACGCTCATCCACATCAAGTCGAAGATGCTCCTGCCTCCGCCGCACGAGGACGGAACCACGGACGACCTCGGAGAGGATCCGAGAAACGAGCTGGTGGCGAGGCTCCTCGAGTACCAGCGCTACAAAGAGGCCGCGCAGCAGCTCCATCAGCAGGAGGAGGTGCGCGCGGCAATCTGGATCCGCCCCGAGGATGCCATGCGCTCCCTGGAGGGGACGAACGGCCACCACGAGGCGACGCCGGACGGCCTCGTCGAGGTCGACCTCTTCGAGCTCTTCAGCGCGTTCCGCGAAGTCCTCGAGCGGGTGCGCCAGAGGGTCGATCTCGTCTATGAACGGGAGGAGATCTCGATCGAGGAGATGATCGAGCGCGTGAAGAAACGGCTCTCTCCCGGCGCGCAGTCGTTCTTCGTCGATCTGTTCGACGAAGCCTGCGACCGCGCGACGGTGATCGTGACCTTTCTCGCGATTCTGGAGCTCACCCGGCTCCACGAGATTCGAGTCTTCCAGCAGAATCTCTTCGGACCCATTCACGTCCAGCGCCTCTCTTCGGAAAGCAGGACGGAGTCCACTTGAACGGCGAAGAACATCTACCATCCGCGGACGTCGAGACCCCGTCCGAGACCCCCGAAGTCCTCGAAGTTCCGGAGAGCCCCGCAGGCGAGGAGGGAGAGGAAGGGCCGGAAGCGGCCGCGGCAATGTCCCTTCCCGAGGCTCAGGCGAGCGTCGAGGCGCTTCTCTACGCCTCGGGCGAGCCGCTCTCCGTCAAGGACCTGAAGAAGGCGCTCCCCGAGGCCGGCGATCGCATCCGGCCGGCGCTCGAGCAGCTGACGGAGCTCTACGCCCGGGAGGGCCGGGGGCTGCAGCTCGTCGAAGTCGCGGGGGGCTTTCAGATCACCACCCGTCCCGAATTCCACGAGGTGGTCTCGAGGCTCCTCTCGAGCCCCAAGCCGGCGCGGCTCTCGCTTCAGGCGCTCGAGACTCTGGCGGTAATCGCCTACCGCCAGCCGATCACCGTTCCCGAGCTTCTGGACCTGCGGGGTGTGCGCTCCGCGGGAGTGGTGCGCACCCTCCTCGAGAAAAAGCTGGTCCGGATCGTCGGGAGGAAGCCCGTGGTCGGCCGTCCGCTTTTGTACGGCACGACCAAGGAGTTCATGCTGCGTTTCGGACTCAAGGACCTTCGGGATCTGCCCCAGCTCAAGGACATGTCGGAAGTCTTCGGAGACGAGGTCGCGCTGCAGCTCGAGGCGTCCGATGTGCCTGAACAGCCCGTCGAGCCCGCAGGGATGCAGGAGGCGGGCGAAGTCGCCGCCGCGGACGAGCCGCCGCCTGGAGAGGAAGACGTCGCCGTCGACGCGTCGGAGCCGTGAAAGAGCGCCTCCAGAAGATCCTCTCGAACGCCGGGATCGCCTCCCGGCGGGCGGCCGAGAAGCTGATCGAGGAGGGCCGGGTCGAGGTGGACGGGAGGGTGGTCCGAGAGCTGGGGACGAGCGCCGACCCTGAGACCCAGGATATCCGCTTCGACGGGACGCGCGTCCGGGCGGGGAAGCCGCGCCGCTACATCGCCCTCAACAAGCCGAAGGGATACGTCACTACCCGCTCCGATCCCGGCCGCAGGCCCACGGTGATGGAGCTCCTGCCGCCGGCGTTCCGGAACCTGTACCCCGTCGGAAGGCTCGACATGGGATCGACCGGCCTTCTGATCCTGACCGACGACGGAGAGCTGGCGCTGAGGCTGACTCATCCGCGCTTCGGGATCGAGAAAAGCTATCTCGTGACGCTCGCCGGGCAGCCCGACGAGAAGACCCTGGACCGAGCCACCCGCGGAATCGTCGTCGATGGCGAAAGGCTCGCTCTCGAGGAAGTCGAGGTCCTGGGCGGCCGCGTTCGCAACGCTTCGGCGAAGGCCGGCCGGCCGGACCGGAGGCCGCCCAGGTCGACGCCCACGGATTCGCTGAGTGAGCGCACCCGGCTTCGCGCCACGCTTCGGCGCGGGAAGAACCGGGAGATACGCCGTTTGTTCGAGGCGCTCGGC
>Ga0105095_10000239_pt1 | contig 25560 bp, 19 predicted proteins | sample PPLLak2March2015_2_FD_79180 | JGI IMG/M metagenome (GOLD analysis project Ga0105095, IMG submission 79180) | Freshwater sediment microbial communities from Prairie Pothole Lake near Jamestown, North Dakota, USA - PPLs Lake P8 Core (3) Depth... | ecosystem: Environmental > Aquatic > Freshwater >...
ATAAATTCGGTGTACATCAGATCGGCACCGTTCATCTTGCATATCATGCGGAACGAAGGATCTGTTATATCCTCCATCGGTGCAAGCAGCAGAGGATATTCCCCTGTTTGTATTTTCCCTATTGTCAAATTGATTTTCCTTACGGCCAGATGCTGCTTTGTGCTTCGGAGGAAGCAGGCTTGTTCAGCTCATTTTTTCTGTAGAAATAGACAATGCCATAGTTTTCACTTTCAGACATCCGCCTGTCTTCGGGAAGTGTGCTGTGTGTATTTTCGACCTCATTCCAGACCTGGATGATAATATCATCTGCTTCTTTTCTGAGTTCATAGTTTTTCTGAGTGTAGTCGAGTGTCCGCTTTGCAATAGTCTTTTGATATTGCCAGGCTTCAAGGAAATTCTCATACCTGACTTTTACTACGGCTATTGTGGGATTTGTGATCGGACAGCCTCCCTTTCTGATGCGGTATTCCTCACCCTCAATAATTCTCTTGCCCCAGCTTATCAGTTCATTCTCGGTATTTAATGAAGGGACAGTCGATTCGTTTGTTGCCAATCCATAGAAAGCCCTTGATTCGGCTGGCAGATCACCCCTGAAAATGGCCATGTTCATCACCCTGACAAAATGCGTCAGATATAACCTGGCTTTTCTTAACGTTTCTGCATAATCCTTGCTTTTGTTATTCTGCGAGGCATATGATTGACGCTGCAACTGGATCATGTTTTCAAACCTCGGAAGGAAACTCTGAAGTCGGACAATTGTCTTTGGAGAAAAAGCCATCTGGCTGGGGGGAACATCCCTCCCTTTTTCAAGTGCAATTTTCATCGCTCTGATACGGGCCGCATCAGTATTAGGCAATCTTCTGTAGGGCATGTCGTCAGGTTGGTGTTAATAATGTGTTGATAACTTACGTGCGAATATAACAAACTTTTATTAACAAAAAATTCTATTCGCAAATTAATTTAACTGATAATTAAAACGTTCTGAAATCAAATTTATTGGATAGAGCTGTTAATAAAATCTGTCTGATTCTTTTACGGAATATACACGCAATGGTTTCAGTAAATGAACTATTTTTTGAAATTATATGCCAGACTTTAGGATTACTCCACTGTGAATCGTATTTTAGTAGGAATATAAAATCATTTTAAAAGTCAGGATAATGTTTAAGAGCGAAGTTTATTCAAAAAGAAGGAGTGACCTGCATCGTATCATGAAATCGGGATTGGGCCTGTTTATCGGCAATATTGAAGCACCGATGAATTACCCCGCAAATACCTATCATTTCAGGCAGGACAGCGATTTTCTCTATTTTTTCGGGCTTGATCTCCCCGGATTCGCCGGTCTGATGGATTTTGATTCGGGTAAGAACTGGATCTTCGGGAATGATGCTGACATGGACGATATTATCTGGATGGGTCCGCAACCATCGGTCAGGGATCTTGCCGCAAAATGCGGGGTAACAAATACGGCTCCTCTTTCAAAGCTTGAGGAAGCCATCGGCGATGCCATATCCAAAAAGAGGAAAATTCACTTTCTTCCACCCTACAGGGGTGAAACAAAGATGACACTGGGACGGATCCTGAAAGAAAATCCCTGCCAGATGAAATCATCCGCTTCCACCGGTCTTATAAAGGCAGTCGTTTCGATGCGTTCAATAAAGGACCAGATGGAGACTGATGAAATTGAGAAGGCCCTCAGAATTGCGTATGACATGCACGTTACGGCAATGAAAATGTGCAAGCCCGGTGTCAGGGAGCAGGATATTTTCGCGGCCATCGAAGGCATCGCCCTTGCTCAGGGTGCCGGAACAGCCTTCCCTGTGATCCTTAGCATAAACGGTCAGACCCTTCACAATCATTATCATGGCAATATTCTTCAAAAGGGGAGGATGATGGTAAATGATGCCGGAGCCGAAACGAACCTTCACTATTCATCCGATATTACCCGTACAACGCCTGTTGGAGGGAAATTCAGCCAGAAGCAAAAAGATATATATGAAATTGTGCTTGAAGCAAATACCGATTGTATAAAAGCTGCCAGGCCGGGGATGTCAAACCGTGATCTTCATTTCAGGGCCTGCAAAATAATCGCCTCATCAATGAAAGATCTCGGATTGATGAAAGGTGACGTGGAAGAGGCCGTTGAGACCGGGGCACATGCTCTCTTTATGCCTCACGGACTCGGGCATATGATGGGCCTCGATGTTCATGACATGGAAGCCCTCGGAGAAGATTATGTAGGATATAATGACGGGTTTAAACGGAGCGATCAGTTCGGGCTTGCTTTTTTGCGTTTTGCCCTTCCGTATAAGCCGGGTCATGTTTTTACGGTGGAGCCTGGCTGCTACTTCATTCCCGAACTTATCGACCAGTGGAAATCGGAAGGGAAACATAAGGAGTTCATCAACTACACCAAGGTGGATAAGTGGAGAGATTTCGGCGGTGTCCGCATTGAGGATAATGTGCTGATCACCGAAAAAGGACATAAGCTGCTCGGAAAACCAATACCTAAAACCATTGAGGCAATAGAGGCTGTCTGTTACTGACGCCTGACCGGACCGGGGAAGACGGGTATGCTTTCGTGCCCCGCCTCGTCGGCTGACTGGATACCGAAGAAATAATTATCCTTTGAATAGGGAAGCGTAATCTCATTTCCCGTAACAAATATCTTCCTTTCCCAGAGCGGCTGGTATGTTTCCCTCAAAAGAACATAATATCCTGCAGGTTTAGAGCCTTTTAAAGGAGTCTCCCATCTCAGTGTCGTACTGTTCGTCAGTCTGCCTGTCACAATTTCGCAATTTACCGGCTCACAGGGAGCAAGGGCCAGATTGGCCATAGTTGCAAGGTTCACTCCGGCGTTTTTCCTCACATATTCATAATCGACATATTCGGGCAGATCTCCTTCCTGTATTCCGTTTACAATGGACGGGATCTTGTGCGTCCTGTCATAATTCTCATTGAATTCACAAATCCTTACTGCCGGGTAGCCCTGCTGGCAAAATGGAGAATGATCTCCTCCTCTCCCGAACCTGTCATTCCGGAAGACCAGGGTTACCTCAAGCTGGTCAACATACCTTTTCCCGATCTCTTTGATGTAACGGGCAAGCTGCCGTGCCCTGCCGTCGTTTTCACCTGATGTGGCTTTCCTGCGGGCTGCCATCTCCCCGGTTTCGAATGCAGGAACCCCTTCGCTGAATACCCTGACCCTCATATTATCATTCAACAGCGTTTCACTCGACCCGCTGTTCCCTATCATATCATTATTGAGCATTGCAATTATATTCCACTCCTCCTCCTTTGCCTTTGCAGCCATATGCCTTGCACCGTACAGGCCATGCTCTTCACCCGATACTGCCATAAAAACCATTGTTGCAGGGAATTTTCTGACCGACATGATCCTGACAAGCTCGAGGATGGCCGCAACACCCGATCCGTCATCATTAGCTCCGGGAGCAAACCCCGTATTGTCGGCATCGAGCGCTGCCCTCGAATCGAGATGTGCGCTGATCAGAATCTTCCGGTCGTCGCCGGGATCAGTGCCTTTTAAAGTCGCAACAACATTTTTTAGATTGGTTTCCATTGGTATCCTCTGGCCTTCTCCCCCAACAGTGTACTCTTCAAATTTAACTTCGAGCCGCCCGTCTGAAGCAGGAATACTTTTTTCCATTTCCGACTTTATCCAGTTCCACGCTGCCCCTATCCCCTTTGACGGATCATTCTGCAGGCTCATGTTATGACGGGTGTGAAAACTCACAAGTTTCCTGACATGCTGCTCTATCTTTTCCCTTGAGACCTCCTCAACCATTTTGCTTATTTCCGGATCACGGCTGATGATTGTCTGTGATTGTACCGGCTGCAGAAACAAAAAACAAGTGAAAAGAAATGTTATTTTCCTCATGACTGTATAATTATTTTGAGGCGGGAATTTAAGTAAAAAAACAATCTCTGCGTATCTCTGTGCCTCCTCTGTGGATTTCTGTGTAATTATTGCTCATTATCAGAAACATACATAAAGATCCACTGAGAAGACACAGATGGTTGCAGTGGAATTATTTCAATATGCCTTATAGTACTCCCTGAAGAGCCGTGCAATATTTACCAGAGTAATCGACTTTGGGCATTCGGCTTCACATGCCCTGGTATTCGAGCAATTCCCGAATCCAAGTTCATCCATCTTTTCGACCATTGCCCTGACTCTCTCCTTCGCCTCTACCTTTCCCTGGGGCATCAACGCATATTGTGAGATCCGGGCTGACACAAAGAGCATCGCGGAGGCATTTTTGCAGGCAGCCACACAGGCCCCGCATCCTATGCAGATGGCGGCATCGAAAGCTTTATCCGAATTTGTTTTCGACACAGGTATGCTGTTTGCTTCAGGCGCAGAACCAACATTTACGGAAATAAATCCTCCTGCAATCTGGATCTTGTCGAAGCTGCTCCGGTCGACTATCAGGTCTTTGATGACCGGAAAGGGTTTTGCCCTCCATGGCTCGATCCATATTGTATCGCCATCCCTGAAAAATCTCATTGAAAGGAGGCAGGTTGTTATTGCAGGAACAGGTCCGTGCGGATGGCCGTTGATGTACATTCCGCACGATCCGCAGATACCTTCGTGGCAGTCGTGATCGAATGCAACGGGATCCTTGTCCTCTTCCACAAGCTTCTTGTTCAGGGCTTCGAGCATTTCAAGGAATGACATCTCCGGGGAGACATCATCCATCTGGTATGTGACAAAGGCACCCTTAGCCCCGGCATTCTTCTGCCGCCAAATTTTAAGTGTAAATTTCATATTATGAAATATGTCTTTTAATATGTCTTTTAATATGTATTATAATACGTATTTCTTATTCCTCTTTCTCCCCATCTCCCCATCTCCCCATCTCCCTTTCTCCCCCTCTCTACTTATAGCTCCTGACCTTCAGCTCGACGTTCTCGAACTTAAGCTCTTCCTTATGCATCACAGGAGGATTTCCGTCACCCTTGTATTCCCAGGCTGCCACATAGGCAAACTTTTCATCGTTCCGCTGCGCCTCCCCTTCAGGAGTCTGAAACTCTTCCCTGAAATGCGCACCGCACGATTCCCCTCTTTCAAGAGCGTCATTTATGAAAAGCTCGGCAAGCTCAAAATAGTCTGCTACCCTTCCGGCCTTTTCAAGCTCAGGATTGAGCTCATATTTCGTGCCCGGTATTTTCAGATCGCTCCAGAATTCCGCCTTAAGCTCACGGACCAAACCAAGTGCTTTTTTCAGGCCTTCCTCGTTCCTGATCATTCCGCAATAATCCCACATGATTTTGCCAAGCCGCTTATGGAATGAAGTGGCAGTCTTTTTGCCCCTGATCGAGATCAGTTTGTCGAGGTGCTCCACTACAGCTTTTTCAGCTTCTTCAAATTCAGGTCTGTCGGTTTTGAAGGAAGGAATCCTTATCTCATCGGCAAAGTATCTGCTGATTGTTACCGGCAGAATGAAGTATCCGTCACCGGTTGACTGCATCAGCGAGCTGGCACCAAGCCTGTTTGCCCCATGGTCTGAAAAATTTGCCTCTCCGATCGCATATAGTCCCGGGATGGTTGTCATCAGCTCATAGTCGACCCAGAGCCCTCCCATTGTATAGTGGCCTGCAGGATAAATCCTCATAGGTTCTTCATACGAATCGATCCCCGTTATGGTCTTGTACATTTCAAACAGGTTGCCGTATTTGTCCTCTATGGCTTTCTTTCCCTGTTTCTTTATTGCATCCCTGAAATCGAGATTGACCGCCAGTCCCGTTTCACCAACACCGAAGCCTGCATCGCACCTTTCCTTTGCCGCTCTCGAAGCAACATCCCTTGGCACAAGGTTCCCGAAAGTCGGGTATCTCCGTTCGAGATAATAATCCCTTTCATCTTCAGGTATGGAATTTGCCGGCCTTTTATCTCCTTTTGTCTTTGGCACCCAGATGCGCCCGTCATTTCTCAGCGACTCCGACATTAGTGTAAGTTTTGACTGGAACTTGTTCAGTTGGGGAACGCTTGTGGGATGTATCTGAATGAAGCTCGGGTTGGCAAAAAAGGCTCCCTTTTTGTGTGCTTTCCAGGCAGCCGATGCATTCGAATTGACCGCAAGCGTCGACATAAAGTAGATTGTCCCGTATCCCCCTGTTGCAAGCACCACGGCATGGGCTGCATGCCTTTCAATTTCACCGGATATGAGATTGCGGGCAATGATTCCCCTTGCCTTGCCGTCGATCATTACCAGGTCGAGCATTTCCCTCCTGGGATACATCACAACATTTCCCTTGCTGATCTGCCTGTTGAGGGTGGAGTAGCAACCAAGCAGACATTGCTGGCCGGTCTGTCCTTTGGCATAGAATGTCCGTGATACCTGGACACCACCGAAGGAACGGGTGTCGAGCGTGCCCCCGTAATCGCGGGCAAACGGTACACCGACCGCAGTATAATGATCAATTACATTATTGCTGACCTCGGCTGCCCTGTAAACGTTAGCTTCACGCGACCTGAAATCACCTCCCTTGATCATATCGTAAAAGAGCCTGAAGATACTGTCGCCGTCATTCTGATAGTTCTTGGCAGCGTTGATTCCACCCTGGGCGGCCACTGAATGGGCTCTTCGCGGCGTATCCTGGTAACAGAAATTTTTGACCCTGTAACCAAGCTCACCAAGGGCTGAGGCCGCCGATGCACCTGATAATCCGGTACCGACAACTATTATGTCGAGCTTCTTCTTGTTTGCAGGGTTGACGAGTTTAACGGAAGCTTTATATCTGGTCCATTTTTGTTCAAGAGGACCATCCGGTATCCTGGAGTTTAGTTTTTCCATCTGAATAATGATTTTCTATCTGAATTGCCAGAGAGTAATTGCGATTGTGGCGAAACCCAATGGGATCCCAATTGCATAGATCCACGCCACGGCTTTGAGTACCGGGTTCCAGATCCTGTGGTTAAGGCCAAGGGTCTGGAATGCCGAAGTGAAGGCGTGAAACAGGTGCAGTCCGAGAAGTACGAAGCTTGCCAGGTAAATAATGTTATAGGCGGGAAGCTTGAAAAGATTGTGTGCCACTTCATAAAAGTTTTCAGGATCTCCCGGAACCAGTCCAAGCCTCATAAACCAGAAATTGAAAAAGTGAATTATAAAATATGTAAGGATGCAAGCCCCTGTCCAGATCATGAATCTTGAGAAGAACAATGTTTCCGACCTGTTGCGGGCTGAATACGTGACCGGACGGGCGATCCAGTTCTGGATCTGAAGCAATATACCCCATGAAATATGGATCAGTATTGCTAAAACAAGTACGATCTCTATTATTTTGATGACAGGGAATGTGGCCATAAAATGTGCTGCCTTATTGAACGGCTCAGGATCAGATTTCAGCAGCAGCAGGTTTATTGACAGGTGAACAGGCAGGAAAAGCAGCAGAAAGACTCCTGCCAGCGCCATCACTAATTTCTTGGTCACGGATGAGAAAATTACTCTGTTCATTGGCTATGCGATTTTAGGGTCCTGTATTTTTCCGGGAGCAATATTTTATAAAAATAAAACTAATTAACCATATTAACAATTTATGTAAATGAGTATATTTATTATTGAAATGTTGTTTCAGATCAGATGTTGTTTATGCTTCGGTCTAACCATCAAATCAGATGATGCATGAAAAATTACATTCATTGCAAGGGGGGCAAGCTTTACTACTCCGATACCGGTGAAGGCAGCCCCGTTGTTCTCCTGCATGGCTATCTTGAATCATCGGAGGTTTGGAATGCATTCGCAGAAAAACTTTCACGCAGGTATCGCGTCATTTCCATGGATCTTCCGGGGCACGGCCATTCTACAATATTTGGAGAAAGCCATTCCATGGAGTTTATGGCCACAATGATAAAAGGCCTTCTCGATAGTCTCGACATCAAAAAGATATTCCTTACAGGCCATTCCCTGGGAGGATATGTTGCCCTTGCCTTTCTTGAGCAATTCCCTGAACAGCTGAAGGGTTATTGCCTTTTCCATTCCCATCCCCTTGCCGATACTCCTGATGTGATTTTGAAGCGTGAGAGGGAAATAAAAGTTGTAAGATCAGGAAGGAAATTCCTGATCTACCCTGAAAATATCTCAAAGATGTTCGCCGATGAGAACCTGGACAGGCTAAAAGCAGCCGTTCAGCATTTAAAAGATATTGCTTCGCGGCTTAGCGATGAGGGTATTATAGCGGTACTGAACGGTATGATGGCCAGGCCTTCCAGGGTTAAAATCATGGAAAAGGCGACTGTCCCGTGCCTGTGGATACTGGGCAGGCATGACAAGTATATTTCCTGTGATTCCGTGCTTGAAAAGGTCAGGGTACCTTCAAACGCCCAGTTGTTTATCCTGGAGAAGTCAGGCCATCTTGGTTTTATTGAAGAAGAGGAAACCTCCCTTAAGATAATGACCGATTTTATTGAGAAGCTGAAAAGCTGAACAGTAAAAGCCTAGTTGTTCAGGTAATCTATTGCATATCTCAGGGTCGTATCAATCTCCTCCCATATTGGATAGAAGCCTCTGTTATCCAATATATTCCTGGCGATATATGCCTTTAGCTGGGTATGGATTATTTTTCCCGAGATCTTCAACCCCTCAGGATCTTTTTTCACTCCGTTGCGGGCGGCGAAATCAGTGAATTTGCCCAGCAGATCCTGACTGTCGAAGTATTTTCCCATCTCCCTTACATCAGTGAATTTCTTCAGGATTTCCCTTTGCGTTTCAGTATAATTCAGGGCAAACCTGTAGATCAAAGGCCTGGAGGCCAGAAAATACGGGGAAATCCCCGTAGTATCGACAGGAACGAACTTGTCGGGCATAATCCCTCCGCCACCGAATACCACTCTTCCTCCCGGAGTTGTGAACTTCAGAGAGTCAGCAAAATGAATGCTGTCGGGGACATAAAATTCACCATGTTCAACTCTTGCACTAAGATCTTCGTAGTATTCGTCAAATCCGTTATTGTAGGGCTTCTGGATCGATCGGCCTGTAGGCGTATAGTAACGCGCAATAGTAAGCCTCATGCCTGACCCGTCGGCAAAAGTCATCGGTTCCTGCACGAGCCCTTTTCCGAATGAACGCCTTCCGATTATAGTCCCCCGGTCATTATCCTGGATAGCACCTGCAAGGATCTCGCTGGCTGATGCACTCCATTCATCAATAAGTACAACCAGACCTCCGGTTTCAAATTCGCCTTTGCCTGAGGCCTTTGCCTCATTTTTAGGCTGCGTACGACCTTGTGTATATACAATCAGATCACCTTCCCTGAGGAACTGATCAGCAATCTTTATGGCAGATTCCATTACGCCTCCCGAATTCTGACGCAGGTCAAGTATCAGGTCAGTCATGCCCTGATCCTTAAGTTCCCTCATGCCTTTCATGAACTCATCAAAGGTTGTCATGGCAAAATTGTTAATCCTGATGAAACCGGTATTCTTATCAATCATATAACTGACATCTACACTGTTGATCGGGATCTTGCCGCGGGTAATATCGAAAGATATCAGGTCTTTGTAGCCTTTCCTCAGTACCCTGATCTTTACAACCGTTCCCCTCGGTCCCTTAAGCATCGCCATGACTTTCTCATCACTCAGCCTCTGACCTGCTACGAGGGAGTCATTTACATATATTATCTTATCACCTGCAAGCAGACCAAGCTTTTCAGATGGTCCTCCCGGTATGGTACTTATAACCAATATTGTATCTGTAAGGAGGTTAAATGAAATACCTATGCCGTCAAAGTTGCCCTGCAAAGGTTCGTTGGCCCGGACCAGATCCTTGGCAGGAATATAAACAGAGTGCGGATCAAGTTTCTTAAGGATAGCCGGAATGGCTGCTTCAACCAGGTCGTTACGGTTTACCGAATCAACGTAATCAGATTCGATGACGTTTAGGACGCTGCTGAGCTTGTCATTTCTCACCCTGAAGGCTAATTGCTGGGAAACAGGATTCTTCCTGGGAAGATAAACGCCTATAAGTATCCCTGTGGCAAGCGCCAAAGCGATCAGAACAGGTAGAAGTACACTCTTGCTTGAATTATTGTATTTCATAGATGTCGTTTTCAAGGTCTAAAAAAACCAGTTCAATACCTGCTCTCCTTAACAGGTCAAGTCCGTCAGTTTTTGGATATCGGTTGCAATATACAACTCTTTTTATACCCGACTGGATTATAAGCTTGGAACACTCCATACAAGGAGAAGTTGTGACGTAAAGTGTTGAATTTTCGCTCGAATTATGGGATTTGGCAACTTTTGTGATCGCATTTGCCTCGGCGTGAAGAACATAAGGTTTTGTGATATTATTCTCATCCTCGCAAATATTCTCAAATCCGGCCGGGGTGCCATTGTAACCATCCGAGATGATCATTTTCCCCTTTACGATCAGGGCTCCTACCTGCCGTCTGACACAATAAGAATTGCGTGCCCATATAAGTGCCATTTCAAGATACCTCTGATCGAAGGTCTTCTGTTTAGCTCCATATGGTTTCAGTTCATCGGTCACTTTTTTCCTTTTAACCAGGTTACAAGCGCCCAAAGTTAAATATTTTTGATCTGTTTAAATACTTTGCAGGTGAAAAGGTTACTTTTACGCATACTCATATCATTATTAAAATGTTAACATTCGCTGAAAAGGTTATTGATTTTAACAGGAAGCTCAATTTCAAGGGCTCCCTTCCCGAGGGTATCTCAGTTATGAATCCGTTTGCCGGCAACCCTGATGTAGTCGATACTGCATCGGAATTTTACTTAAAATTCTACTCCGACACCAGACCCAGGCACCTGATTCTGGGTATAAATCCCGGAAGATTCGGTGCTGGTGTGACCGGCATCCCGTTCACCGATTCCGTGAGGCTGAAAGAAAAATGCGGCCTCACGGTTACCGGCCTTAAAACCTACGAAACCTCTTCAGTATTTATATATGAAATGATTGATGAATATGGCGGACCGGCAAGGTTCTATTCTGATTTCTATATTAGTGCGGTATCTCCTCTTGGATTTACAATTAAGGGGAAAAACGGCAGGGAACTTAACTTTAATTACTATGATAATAAAAAACTCATGGATTCACTCCGTGGTTTCATTGTCGAAAATCTTGAAAAACAACTTGAATTCGGGATTTTGACAGATGTTTGCTATTGCCTGGGGACCGGAAAGAATTTTACGTTCCTGTCAAAGCTGAATGAAGAACATAACTATTTTGAAAGGATTGAGCCGCTTGAGCATCCGCGGTTTATAATGCAATACAGGACAGGTACCAAAAAATCCTATATAGAAAAATATCTGGAAAAACTCAACAGGGTTAAGTAACCGGTTTTACACGACGCTTAAATTGCCTATCTTAGCTCGAAATTAATAAATTATCATGTAATGGGTGATCAGGGTTCAGAAAAGAGATTCTCTTCAGAGGCCAGGTTAAACAGCTTCAGATATGCCTATCGGGGATTGTCGGCGCTTTTCAGTGATGAGCCCAATGCTGTTATCGATGTCATCATACTTGCCATTGTAGTAATTGCCGGAATTCTATTGGGGATATCAAAATCCGACTGGATTGCCATTGCGGTTGTGAGCAGCCTGGTTATTACAACCGAAGCATTTAATTCAGCACTTGAAAACCTTTCCGATTTTGTTTGCCCGGAAAAAGATGAAAGGATAAAGAAAGTCAAGGATCTGGCCGCGGCAGGGGTGTTGGTTTCAGCTATCGGGGCGGCGGTTGCAGGACTGATCATATTTGTGCCTGAAATACTTGAACTGGTCAGAAGCTGATGACGGACTTTCAGGATCAGGTAATAAGAAAATAAACTCATGGATATGAATGGATCACTTAGTACGCCGGTTATTTTAATCGTACTGGCGGTTTTCGGCATTGCCATGGCACATCTCGAAGGTGTGGTGGTTGTTTATCTGCGAAATGTTCTTGGATTGACTGATGTGGAATCGAATAAAGAATCGATCGAAAAGTTCCCAAAGAGATATTTGAATATTGAAATATCGAGGGAAGTATCAACAATTGTTATGCTTGTCGCAATTGCCTTTCTTGCCGGGACCACCTGGCCCGGGAGGGTGATCTTCTTCCTGTGGACCTTTGCCTTCTGGGACCTGTTTTACTATATCTCGCTTTATATTCTTATCAGGTGGCCCCCGACATTTAAGACGATTGATGTATTGTTTCTTATCCCGGTACCCTGGATAGCACCGGTCTGGTTCCCTATCGGAGTTTCATCACTGACGATAATTGTCATCGCACTGCTCTGTATCTTTAGTATTATCTGAATTTTAATAGAATTATATTTGTCCAAATATTTTCAGGACAGTGCGGGAGGGACATGTTAATACATCCAGCTTATCGTCGAGAATAAACATCATATTCCGGTCACTTGGCTACAGGAATTACCGCCTCTTTTTTTCGGGACAAAGCATCTCGCTGATAGGCACATGGATGCAGCGTATCGCACTTCCCTGGCTCGTTTATGATATAACAGGATCTGCATTCCTTCTTGGCATTGTTAGTTTTGCAGGCCAGATTCCCACTTTTCTGCTGGCCCCTTTTGCAGGTGTTATAACCGACAAGTTCAGCAAATACAGGGTTCTCCTTACAACCCAGATCCTGTCGCTGGTTCAGGCATCGCTTCTTGCCGCGCTTTCGCTTACGGGAGCAATTGAGATATGGCAGATAGTAGCCCTGAGCATTTTACTGGGTTGTATCAACGCCTTTGATGTCCCGTCGAGGCATTCATTTGTAATTGAAATGGTGGAGAAGAAGGAGGACTTCGGGAATGCGATTGCCCTGAACTCAATGATGTTCAACGGAGCACGGCTGGTAGGTCCGTCAGTTGCAGGGCTTCTCCTGGCGGCGACAGGAGAGGGGGTATGTTTTCTCATAAATGCCATCAGTTATATATTCGTTATCAGTTCTCTTCTGTTGATGAAATTAAAGGATAGGGAGGAGAAGAAAAAACCGGGGAATATGTTCCGGGAAATGAAGGAAGGATTTAACTATACTTTTGGGTTTGCACCGATCAAACACCTGATCCTCCTACTTGGGATAGTGAGCCTGATGGGTTCATCTTATCAGGTTCTGATGCCAGTTTTTGCAAATGAAGTCCTGCACGGGACTTCGCGCACCTTCGGATTCCTGATGGGTGCGGCCGGTGCGGGCGCCTTGATCGGCGCACTCTTTCTGGCGTCGCGCGAATCGGTAATCAGGCTCGGAAGGCTGATACCCATTGCTGCGGCATTATTCGGGGCGGGACTTGTCGTTCTTCCATTTACACGCTTTTTTCCTCTTTCACTTTTGCTTATGGTTATCATCGGAGTTGGAGTAATGCTCCACACTGCCTCAAGCAATACGATTATCCAGACAATTACCGACGATGACAAACGCGGCAGGGTGATGAGTTTCTATACAATGGCAATTATGGGGACAGCTCCTTTCGGGAGCCTTTTGGCCGGCAGCCTGGCCAGGGTGATCGGCACTCCCCTGACGATTATGACGGGAGGGATATGCTGCATGGCGGGAGCATTTTTCTTTTATAAAAAACTCCCTGAGCTAAAAAGGATCGCCCGTCCTGTCTATGTAAAAATGGGACTCATACCCGAAGTAATTTCCGGGATCCAGACAGCTTCCGAACCTGTTGTCAGACACTCGGATATTCCAGAATATCAATCATCTGTGGAACCTGACCCCAAGCAGTGAGAACATGCAAACCAGAAAGCCTGCGCTGCCTGGTGGCTATGGGCCAGGCTGGCCGGCCGGGACGGGGAATAGGTTCTATTCACTTATTTCATACACAACGCTCGTCAGGGGCTGTGCGGACCCGACATTCAGGCCTGCCTTCATCAGGTAATCTCCGGTGAATGTTCTCCCGCTTTCAGAAATCATCGGACGCCGTCCTTCGTTTGACACGTTTATCTCCTGCACCTTGTATGTTTTGGCAGGGTCGAGTCCCTGGAGCTTCACACGATTAAATGATTCGCCGTATCCTGAGTTAAGTGTGTAACCGAAAAGGAGTGCTTTGCTTTTTGAATCGTTCACATACATCAGGACCGCCCTGTTCTCATCATAAGGTGAGACAAGCCTGAAAAGATCGCCATGCCAGATCACATCACTAAGCCTTTTATAACTGGCAACCGCATTCTGGCTGAATTTCAATTCATTTTCCGTCATGCCGCTAACCTCAATATCATAACCCATTTTCCCCATCATGGCAACATCGGTCCTGAATTTAAGCGATTGTTTGCCCCATGAGGTTACATGGTTGCAGACTGAAATGGCAGGAAAAAAATATGAGTAGCCCCATTGCATATATATCCTTTCCACAGGATCGGTATTATCGCTGGCCCAGAACTCAGTAAAATATCTCAGGGCACCGTAATCAACCCTCCCGCCTCCGCCCGAGCAAAGCATTACAGGAAGCCTGGGGTATTTCTGCCGCAATTTGTCAAGGACCCCATAGAGGCAGTTAACATAATCGATATATAAATGTGATTGCCTGTCTTTCAGATAAACGGAATAGGCGTTGGTCATCATCCTGTTGCAATCCCATTTGATAAAGGCGATCCCCGGATTGGCAGTCAGCATTCCGTCGACGATATTGTAGACGAACTCCTGGACCTTCGGATTTGTAAGGTCAAGCACGAGCTGGTTTCTATAATAGTGCTCTGGCCTGTTCGGAAGCTTCAGTATCCAGTCGGGGTGGGTTTCATAGAGTTCGCTTTTCGGATTCACCATCTCGGGTTCTATCCAAATGCCGAATTTTACGCCCCTGGCATCAGCTTCCTTTACAAGATAGCCCAGACCGTTGGGCAGCTTTGCCCTGTTCTCCTGCCAGTCACCCAGCCCGGCCCGGTCGTTGCTTCTTGGATATTTGTTTGCAAACCAGCCATCGTCGAGCAGAAACAGATCGAGCCCCATCTTTTTGGTTTCATCAAGGATCCCTGTCAGCTTTTTTTCATCGAAATTGAAACCGGTCGACTCCCAGTTGTTAAGGAGTGTAAGCCTTGAACCGGTGCCGTCAAGCACTCCGTATTTCCTTGCCCAGAGGTGGAGGTTACGGCTTGCCTGGCCTTTCCCGGCTGCTGACCAGGTATAGATCATTGATGGGGTTTTAAATACTCTTCCGGGCTCAAGCGAATACTCCGATGCAAAAGGATTGATTCCCGAGATCACCCTGAGTGACCCTTTTTCATCAACTTCAAACAGAAACCTGAAGTTGCCTGACCATCCGAGTGTACCAGCAATAACTTCCCCCTTGTTTTCGTCCGATTTTTCATTCAGCGACAGCAGGAATACCGGTGTCTGGTACATATGTGCCCTCGTACCCAGCTTTGAATCGAGTATCCTGATGCCGGGAGTAAGCTCACTCTCCTTCATCTTCATCTCTTCCGCCCAATCGCCATGGAACTGTGTCAACCAGTATCTTTCCGCATCGAAATGGACCATGGAGGAGGCATAATTAAAAATTGTTACCGGCTTTTTTTCATCATGCCTGATTTCAGCCCATTGTTCGATGACATCTTCATTATAATAGGTTTTGAAGTTAAGTGTAACCTCAAACGGGTATACCGGATCCCTGAGCAGTATTTTGCTCAGGGTAACATTACTTTTTCCGTCACTCGTTTCAATAAACTGATCAACAAATTTCAATTCAAGCGAAGGATTTCCGTCATTATGGGTAGCACGAACAGCAGGTTCAAAAAGGTTGTCGGTGCCGAATGTAGCATATGCAAGGTGACCTGCATCCCTCGTCTGCATTAATTGATCGGTATTCTCAAGCCTGCTGCCGAAGTATGCCTGGTAAAGCCTTCCGTCCCTTGCGCTGACCCTGAAAACAAGGCTTATATTCTTAGTTCCGAATTCTATAATCCGGTCCTGTGCCTGTTGCGCTCCCGGTCTTCCCCCGGAGGGAGGTCCCTGCGGATCCTGGGAGGGTGAAACCTGATTTAAAGTAAAAAGAGTAATGATCAACAAGATAAGCTTCTTCATAGCGTTATATATAATTAATGGTAAAAATCCGCCGGAGTAGTTCAGGCCATAAAGATATTACTCCAATCTGAAACATAAAAATAATTCAGGTCCAGGAAATACAGGCAGGCTTTTATCTTTAAAAAGCAAATGGTATTGTAATGGTTATTCTTAAGTTATTCTCTTATTTTTGGGGAAATTTTTATTTCCCTAAACCTTCAACAATAATGATCAGGAAAAACTTAAATCTCTGGATCCGGTTTGCCATTATCCTTTTAATCCTGCTTCCGGTTAATTATCTGTCCATTTCCGCTTTTTGCCAGCAGGATACATTGCAGAAGCATACTTCTGCCTTCAGACAGCCTGAATATACGACAACCCGTCTTGTGACACCAAAACCTGTGATTGACGGGAAACTTGATGACGAGTGCTGGAAGCAAGGGAACTGGGCCGGTGATTACCATCAATTTATACCCAACGAGGGTGCGAAACCAACGTACCCCACTGAAATGAATCTCCAGTATGATGATAAGAACATCTATATAGCTTTCCGTGCATTTGATCCTGAGCCGGGCAAGGTACACAGATATGCCGGCTTAAGGGATGAGATTGTGGGCGACATGGTCGGTGTGAACTTCGACAGCTACCGTGATTACAGGACCGGGTTTGAATTCACAATAACAGCATGGGGACAGAAGGTTGACCTGGTTTTGTTCAATCCAAGTGACTGGGATTTTAACTGGAATGCAGTTTGGAAAGGAAAGGTGGGGCTTGAGGATTCTGCCTGGGTGGCCGAGATGGAGATCCCGTTAAACCAGTTGCGTTACAGCAAAGAGGATGAGCAGGTATGGGGCATGCACACCTGGAGATGGATAGACCGGTACCAGGAAGAAAGCAACTGGGAACGTCAGTCCAAAATCGGTCCGGGTATGCTTTATAACTACGGTGAGTTCAAGGGGATCAGGGGACTGAAAAAATCACACAGGCTCGAGATCATGCCATTCGTACTTGGTGATCTGAAAACAATTGAAGAGGTGCCGGGGGATCCCTATACAAAAAACGGAAGGATTTGGGGAGGAAACCTTGGTCTGGATGCCAAGATAGGAGTATCAAGCAACTTTACGGTGGATCTTACGGTAAATCCCGATTTCGGACAGGTTGAATCGGACCCGTCAGTTATGAATTTAACGGCATTTGAGACTTTCTACGAGGAAAAGCGGCCCTTCTTCCTTGAGGGGCTGACAATATTTGATTACAAATTCGGGCAGGAAAAGCTTTTCTATTCCAGGCGGATAGGGCATCAACCCTCTCTCGGCATCAACCCGGGCCCCGGACATTATGTGAAATCACCCGATAAGACGACCATCATGAGTGCGGCAAAATTCAGCGGAACAACTTCAAAGGGTTTGTCGGTTGGATTGATACAGAGTGTCACAGCAAATGAGTTTGCCAGGATAACCGGTCCGGAAGGAGACGAAACGAAACAATTAGTCGAGCCTCTTACCAACTACCTGGTTGCCCGTATTCAGAAGGGATACAAGGCAGGAAATACAATGATAGGGGGAATGTTCACTTCAACAAACCGTTTCATTGAAAACGATGAGCTTGAGTTTCTCAGCAATAATGCATATACGGGAGGGATCGACCTGTTGCATCACTGGAACAATAAGGAGTTCTTTGTTGATGCAAAATTCGTCGGGAGTTATGTTGACGGCAGCCAGGAATCGATCAGATTGCTTCAGGAATCATCTGCCAGGTATTACCAGCGGCCCGGCGCCGATTACCTCAACTACGATATTTCAAAAACCAGCCTGAGCGGTCTCGGAGGCAATATAAAGGTCGGAAAGGGTTCCGGGGGGCATTGGAGATATTCGACGGCTCTTTCATTTCTTACACCGGGTCTGGAGCTTAATGATATGGGATACCTGAGGACAGCTGATGAAATTGAGAATACCAATGAGATTTCATATCTGATTACGAAGCCTGTTTCAATCTTCAGGGCTTTCTATTTCGGTTTCGAACAAAGGAATTCCTGGAATTTCAATGGCACCTACCTTGGATCGGACGGAGAGGTGGCCTTGTCAACGGAGTTTAAGAACCAATGGAGTTTTTCAACTCAGGTTGCATACCACTCAAAAGACATTGACACGAAGATATTACGGGGTGGTTTTGATATGATGATGCCGGCAAGCATGAATTTTTCTGCCAGGCTTAAAACTGATGCGTCGAAGAAGACGATAGCGTCACTTGCATACATATACCAGAAAGCCGGAAATAATTCTGCATCGTCATTTGCAATTGAGCCGGCGGTTTCAATCCGCCCGTTCAGCATGCTCAAAGTAGATGTAACTGCAACATTTGAAAAGAACAGGGATGAACTTCAGTATGTTGATACAAAGGTTCTTACAGAACCTGGCAGAAGGTATATCCTGGGCACTATCAACCAGGAAACTCTTGGCCTGACATTCAGGGCTGACCTTAATCTGACACCGGAATTCTCCGTTCAATATTACGGGAGCCCTTTCATTTCGAAGGGAAGTTATTCGGAACTGAAGAGGGTGACAAATCCGGAAGCTTCGGTTTACAGCGACAGGTTCGAACTCTTTGATGACCCTCAGCTAGTTGATGGTCAATATCAGCTGTATGATCAGGACGGTGAATTTCCGGAATACTACACTGTCAGCAATCCGGATTTCAATTTCCACCAGTTCCGCTCCAACTTTGTTGCAAAATGGGAATACCGCCTCGGATCATTCATCTATTTTGTATGGTCGAGCGACCGGACGGGAAGCAATCCTGACTCGGGTTCCTCTTTCGGTGAATCATACCGTTTTTTGGGAGATGCGTTTCCTGAAAATATCTTTCTTGTTAAACTAAACTACTGGTTTTCATTGTGACCGCAAAAAGTTAATCATATAAAACCGTAATGTTCATCTTTGAAATGGTTCAGGTTATCAAAATAATGGTCTTTTTCTTTGGTGGGATGATAAAATTCCCCAATTTTGAGAGATTGATTTGAACCCTGGCCTGAAAAGATCTTGTTTGAATTACATTCGTTACCGTAGAAGTTCAGATAATGAAAATACTCATTTGTGAAGATAATCCGATGGCACTGAAGACTCTTGCGGTTGTTCTTGAACGGGAGGGGTATGAGGCGGACACAGCGGAAGACGGGAATATTGCTCTGGAATCGCTTAAAAAGAATGATTATGATCTTCTGGTTATGGATATACATCTTCCATACAGGAGCGGACTTGAGCTGGTTAAATATGTCAGGTCCGACCAGGGTAAAGATACTCCTGCTCTCATACTGACAGCATTCAGCGATCCACAGATGCAGCGTCAGGCTGGTGAATTGGGGATCAGCGGTTATATTGTAAAACCATTTAATCCTGCAGAGCTGATTGCAAGGATCAAATCAATTCTCAACAAGTAACATGGGCAGACCGTTAATAATTTTGTTTGTTGGGCTTTTCATAAACACCCTGTTGAATAACCCGCAGCTTTATTCACAGGAAAACTATAATCCCGAAACCGAATACCTCAGGATCAGAACAATGGCATTTGATGGGGATTATGCATCTGCAGCCGCTGCCGCCCGCAAGCTTGTCAATGCCTATCCAACTTACGGTGATGCCCGCATCCTTCTCGGCAGGATCCTGGCCTGGCAGAAGGATTACGAACAGGCCGCCGCGGTAATTGACACTCTTCTTATGACTGAACCTGATAATGCCGATGCTCTGTCGGCCAGAAAGGATATTTCACTCTGGTCAAAGGTAAACACCCCTGTCGCCACTGATCTCAGAGTTGGATATTATTTCGACACATTCTCCGAACCATACAATAGATTCTGGCAGGTTTTCAGCGCCGGGGCCGGACACAGGTTCAAATGGGGACCGGCCGCTGCAGGAGTTAACATTGGAAACCTGCACATTAACGGCGATACACCCGTGACAGCTACCGAATATCAAATTGAAGCAGAGGCTTATCCCCGTCTTTCAAATAAGAATTACGCGTACCTGGCTTATGCCTACAGTCCAGGAACATACTTCCCGACGCACAGGGCCGCGGTTGAACTGTGGCAGGTATTGCCGGCCGGGTGGGCAGTTTCTGCAGGGTTGAATTATTATTATTTCGACAGGAATATTTTCATCGCATTGGCATCAGTTGAAAAATATATTGGTAAGTACTGGCTTTCAGGCAAGTGCTATATTTATTTCAAGGATGATGGCCCGACAACTTCATTTTATTTCAATGCACGGCGTTATTTCAATGATATTGACTATCTTCAGTTAACACTGGGAACCGGCACCGCTCCTGATGAACCATTTGATATACAATCAGATATCATGCGCCTGAGTGCAAACAGCGTCAGGCTGACCTATTATGGCAGGGTGTCACGCAGACTCTTTATCAGGGTAGGCGCAGGCTATTCCAGGGAGGAATATGAGGAATCGGTTCTCAGAAACAGGTTTGAAGGGAATCTTAACTTAATTTATGCTATCAAAATGAAGTGATGAAATACAGGCTGCTAATCATATTATCACTTCTTTGTTTTACTGCTGCTAAGCCACATACTTTCCCTGTTAAATCCTCTTCTACCGCAGTCCGTCCGACTCCCGTTTATTACAATGATGCCATCAGTCTTTTTACTCGTGAATATAACAGTACTAAAATCGATAATCTTTTAACTCTGACACAGGAGATTAAACCTATTCAGATAGGTGCATTCAGGCAAAAGTCAAATGCCGACAAGATGTACTTCCAGATAGCTGAAGTACTGGGTGAGGACGTGATGGTGGTTGAAGAGGACGGTTACTACAAGGTCAGGGTAACAACACTTGATAAGGAAAAAGTCAGGGATTTCCTGGAACCTGAAGAGGTTGTAACAGATATTTCCCTGATGGATCAGACAGCTGTATTGTCTGATGATACGCTTGTATATACCGAACCGGCAAAGGATTCCATCCTTACCGGACCTGTTATTGACACTTTGCCTCAATCATTCGGCAGCCTGCCTGTATCATATACCGTTGGCGATACTTCAACGGCAGTGCAGCAGTCCACAGTGACAAAGCGGAAATTTTTCCCTCTGAACAGCGAAAGTCCCTGGCTCAAGAGAATTAACTATTTCGGAAAATCATTTGCCCTTGTAAATGCCCTTATAATTACTATAATCCTGTCAATCGCAACGATGATCATAATGCTTATTGTGATCCTTCTCAACAGGGCTAAGATGGAAAGGGAGGAACATTTAAGGCAATATCTTGCCGAGACTTACCAGGGGATGATAATCGACTATCTTTTTACCGACAGCAGTCCGGACAGGTTCCGGCCGATTGCATCCGATACCTATAGAAGGCAGGCTCTGATCGACCAGATGATCGACGTCAGTGTCAATCTGAAAGGCGATGCCGAGGAGAAACTTGGTGGCCTCTATCTTTATCTTGGTCTTGACGGCGATTCGATCAGGCGTGCAAATGATTTCCGCTGGCACAAGAAGATCAAGGGATTCCGGGAACTAGCGTTTATGAATATCAAGGATGCAAATCATCTGATGTACAAAGCCCTGAATTCAAAGAATGAGATCCTCAGGATGGAAGCCCAGATTGCACTCGTGCGGCTTAGCGATGATGATCCGTTCGGTTTTTTATTTCACCTTATAAGGCCTTTTTCCCTGTGGGAACAGATCACCCTTCATGAGCTTATGATCCAGCATGACCTGCCGGTACCTGAATTCAAAAAATGGCTCAAGGCTTCTAATCCGACAGTTGTAATGTTTGCACTCAGGATGATCAGGGAGTTCAGACAAACAGGTGCGGAGGATGATGTCAGGGAAACCCTCGATCATACCTCGCCTGAGGTCAGGTGCCTTGCTGTGCAGGTTGCGGGAGATCTTGAAATGCGCTCCACGCTTGAGCCGATGAAGAAGATGTACAAGAATCAGGATTATCAAACCTGTGTTGAGATAATTAAATCGATGGCCAAGATGCCCGATCCGTCACTGATGGGATTCCTTAAACTGGTCCTGGATAAGGAAGATGATGTCCAGTTGCAGATCGAAGCCACCAAGGCTATTGAAAACAATGGTGAAGAAGGGGTACGAACTCTTGTTAAATTGATGAAATCGGAATATAAGAACTATAATATTATTGTCAGACATGTACTTGACCGAAGAATATACTAACTGAAATGGGATTTATTTTTGGACATATTATCTTTTTCCTTACGCTGTTCCTGTTCGTATCATATCTTTTGCTTGGTATCTTTTCGGCCCTGGCGCTCCGTAAATACCTGCGGAAAAACAGCTACATAAACTACAATTCGCTGGTGCTTTCTCCGCTCAGCCCGAAGATTTCGATCATAGCTCCGGCTTTTAACGAAAGTAAATCCATTATTGATAACATCCGGACACTTCTTTCACTGTACTATAACAACTTTGAAGTGATCATCGTCAATGACGGATCGACTGACAATACGTTTGATCTGGTAAAGGAAGCCTATGATCTGATCAGGGTCAACTATTATTTCGATTACAGGATCCCGTGTGAAAGAATTAAAGGAGTTTACAGGTCAAAGAATCCTTCTTATAACAGGTTGACAGTAATTGACAAGAACAACGGAGGGAAAGCCGATTCGCTCAATGCAGGAATAAATATCTGTCACAGCGGGTTATTCGTTTCAATCGATGCCGACTCAATTATTGAAGCCGATTCAATACTGAAGCTCGTGAAACCATTCCTGGAAGAGAAAGAACGCAAGGTTATAGGAACGGGGGGGGTGATCAGGATTGTTAATTCATGCGATGTTGAAAGAGGACATATCAGGGAGATAAAAATCCCTTCCAAGATATTGCCGAGACTTCAGGTACTTGAATATACACGGGCATTTTTACTTGGCAGAATGGCCTGGAGCCATCTTGACGGACTTATGCTGATCTCCGGTGCAATGGGTATATTTGACAGGGAAACGGTGATCAGGGCGGGGGGTTACAGTATCAACACGGTAGGGGAAGATATGGAGCTGGTACTGAGGATGCGCCGCTATATGACTGATAATAATCAGAAATATGAGGTTACGTACATTCCTGACCCTTTATGCTGGACGGAGGTACCTTCAGACCTCAAATCATTGCGTAAGCAGAGAACCCGCTGGACACGCGGTCTTGTGGAATCACTCCGAACACACCACCATATTTTCTTCAATGCCAAATATGGCAAACTTGGCATACTTGGCTATCCTTACTGGTTTTTCTTTGAGTGGATGTCCCCACTGATCGCTTTTGCCGGATTCATCTATACGATCTATCTTATAATTACAAATGCGCTCAACTGGCCTTTCTACCTTCTTCTTTTTGTTTTTGTCTACACTTTTGCAGTGAGCCTTTCAACATGGGCAGTTCTTTTTGAAGAGATCACATTCCATAAATACAAGAGGAAGAGAGATGTCCTGAAACTCCTCTCAATTGCCCTCTTTGAACCCTTCTTCTATCCTGTGCATACCTACTTTGCAGTACGCGGTAACCTCGAAGCAATGAGAGGAAAAAAAGGATGGGGGAGTGCCGAGCGCAATGGCTTTGACAAGAAAAAGAAGTCAAGAAGGAAATCAGGCGGAGACAACGATTTTTAATCGGTGAAACCCGGGATAGCAGTCAATCCGGATCTTACAACCTGATACGATTTTTTCTCGCTGGCAACAGTTGGTGGAACGATAAGCCATTTTGGCCATGTGTATCTGCTATCGGATGAGGTCACAACACCGTCAAGATAGACTGAAACAGCTATACCATCGGAATTTGCTGTCGATATTTCATAATTGTAACCTCCGTCATAGGAAACCGCCCCGTCAATAACCTTCATCTGTGTCGGATCGTAGAAATAAAGCAATGTCCAGGGTATCCTGACCTTTATCTTATTCGCGTTCCATGCAACAGCTGTTTTTTGGCCAAAGCTGAAATCCGGTGAATTTTCAAATGGTAGCTTGCCAATTTCCTGTTTTTTCAGCGTGTTGCCATCATTTATCCACTCCATTAGTTTCCATGGGGCTCCATCGGTGACAGTGCTTTGAAATTTCTGGACCGAATGGTTAGTGAGATCAAAACGCGGCGTAAGTCCGTTCATATCGTAAGCTTCGGTAACATGGTACAAGGCTGTGTCTTCACCGAGGGTCATTGCAAGCATGAATTCCGACCTGTTTGTAAGTTTCTTCCCGTTGGGAAGCTCCGATTCTCCCAAACCCCTCAGGTAGGTGTCGAAAGCGACAATTACCGTATCTCCATCTGATAATACCCCGTTTGTGCTGATCTCAAGATAAAAATAGCTGTTGTCGTTCGTTGCACTTATTGTTTCAACACGACCCCCGGGATTATCCGTATCAAACGATACCAACGGAAGAGTGTTTTCCTGGTCGAAGGTCAGAAGCCCGAAGTTCTGCTCGGGTGATGTGAGGTTATGCCAGATCTGCCGTGTAGGTATCATGGTCCCTCCCGAGTAAAGTCCGTAAGCTTCAAGGTAGGTTACAATCCAGGTGGGTTTGAACCATTCATCCATCCATGCGAACATGAAGCCGCCCGCACATCCTGAACTGATTATATTGTGCATCATCCTCATGTTCTTTTCTCCCTGCTGCTGCTCGGAGTAGCCTCCATGATGCATTTCACTGAACGACTGATGTGCGCTTCCCCAGCTCGACGGAACCCCGAATTCGGCTATTATCAGCGGCATTCCCGAATAATGTTCTTTTAAGGCATTCAGATAACCCAGGTAGCTGTTTGGTCCCTCAGCGTCGCTGTAATTCTGATATGACAATTCCTCGCTGATGAAGTTCGGGTAGTAGGGGTAAGCGTGGTAGCTTGCGAATATCCCGGCCTGCTGGCCTTTCACCAGGATTTTTGTAATGTCATAATCTGCTTTGTCCTCATCTGTGAATATTTCAGTAGGGTGATTCAGCGGATCAAGGGTTGGCCAGCTTGAAACGCTGACAGGCCGTTTGACAGAGTATTTTTGGAATTCATATGTTACTGTTTCGTCAAGCATCCGGGTGACAAAAACTTCTGATGCTGTGGCTCCGGAAATGTTAAACTGATTGCCGGAGAACGCTGTTAATGAAGGATTTGAATTATTTGTTGAGTCCACCTCCTGGGGACTTATCTCCCTTGCTATAATATATCCGGCTGTCCAGCGCGAGATATCAGTCAGGTATCTTCCGTATGATTTTCCGTACCTGAAGGCAATATCGCCGTTACCGTTTATGCAATCGATCACCTCGCGGATCTCTTTCACGAAAGGAGTGACCCGGTTTAAAAGATTATAGGCAGAAGGATTATGGCGGTCTTCAACTTCTTCAAGCCACATTCCCTGGAACAGGAGCAGAGGATTATCAGTATGCCTTTCGTTATAATCTGCCAGTTTTTCATAAAAAACAGGCGGATGCAAAGTATAGACACGAATGCTGTTGAACCCTGCTTCGCCCATGTTTTTTATCCACTCCTCATACATTTCTGCCGTTATCGCGTAAGCAATCTCCCCGGGGAAGGTTCCCGGAGGAGAAGATCCGAGGTTGATGCCCTTAAGGAGGAGTGACCTGTAATCAG
>Ga0105095_10000240_pt1 | contig 25515 bp, 22 predicted proteins | sample PPLLak2March2015_2_FD_79180 | JGI IMG/M metagenome (GOLD analysis project Ga0105095, IMG submission 79180) | Freshwater sediment microbial communities from Prairie Pothole Lake near Jamestown, North Dakota, USA - PPLs Lake P8 Core (3) Depth... | ecosystem: Environmental > Aquatic > Freshwater >...
CCTTCCCTTCCTGCCGGTAGGCAGGCGCAATCCTCAATCCTCAATCCTCAATCCTCAATCCGCAATCATATCACCCCCATATCCAACATCGAATTTGCCACTTTCAGGAAACCGGCAATATTTGCACCCCTGACATAATCAACGGTTCCGTCGGGGCGCCTGCCATGCCTGACACATTGTTCGTGGATGTTTCGCATTATCTCATGCAGACGGCCGTCAACCTCCTGGCTGTTCCACCTCAATTTCATTGCGTTCTGAGTCATTTCAAGTCCGGATGTCGCTACACCACCGGCGTTTACCGCTTTACCGGGTGCGAACATGATGTTGTTTTTATTAAATTCTTCGATAGCCTCGGGTGTACATCCCATGTTGGAGATTTCTGCAACCATCGTTACTCCATTGGCGATCAGCAACCTCGCATCCTCACCGTTAAGCTCATTCTGGGTGGCGCAGGGTAAGGCTATATCTACCTTAACTTCCCACGGGCACTTCCCTTCATGGAATTCACCGTCCTCGAATACATAGGAATAGGGTTTGACAATATCCTGGTTGGAGGCCCTCAGTTCGAGCATGTATTCAATCTTTTTGCCCGAAATGCCTTCATGGTCAAAAATATAGCCGTCAGGACCTGAAATTGTTACAACTTGTGCCCCGAGCTCGGTTGCCTTGAGTGCAGCACCCCAGGCCACGTTGCCAAATCCGGAAATTGAAACTTTCTTGCCTTTTAATGTTTCGTTCCTTGTTGCAAGCATCTCCTTTGCAAAGTAGATCCCGCCGAAACCTGTTGCCTCAGGTCTTATGAGAGAGCCGCCCCAGTTGCTTCCTTTACCGGTAAGAACGCCTGTATGGTCGCCTTTGAGTCTTTTATACATTCCATACAGATAACCGATCTCACGGCCTCCGACGCCGATATCACCCGCGGGGACATCTATTTCGGGTCCGATGTATTTCCAGAGCTCAAGCATGAAAGCCTGGCAGAACCTCATGACCTCAGCATTCGATTTTCCTTTCGGATTGAAATCCGAACCGCCCTTGCCTCCACCCATCGGAAGCGTGGTGAGCGCATTCTTGAAGATCTGCTCAAAGCCCAGGAATTTAAGGATCGAGAGATTGACGCTAGGGTGGAAACGCAATCCTCCCTTGTAGGGCCCGATGGCGTTATTGAACTGGATCCTGTAACCAAGGTTAACCTGTACGTTTGCTTCATCATCAACCCATGGGACTTTAAACATAACGACCCTGTCGGGTTCGACGAGGCGTTCAATAATATTGGCAGAATCAAACTGGGGATTTTCGTTGTAAACCTCTTCGATTGATTCCAGTACTTCTCTGACTGCCTGTAAATACTCAACCTCTCCGGGATGTTTCTTTTCGAGGTTGTTCAGAATTTTATCTACGTTCATGATGTAATATATTGATTAGGGTTAATTTACGATTTCCGGAGCACTTTAATTTCTGAACCCAAAGTTGAATCCTGATTTATTCATTTAAAATGATTTAACTCATAATGCCATCATTTATTTTCACTCCTGGGTGAAAGGGAATTCAATGACCTAAGCACCCTGGCTTTTTCTTCATGCTTTAGTGCGCTTATATAGATCGGCGGGTATTTGGCTTTTCTGCCCTTTATCAGCTGATAAAGCGTTATGCTCTGGTTAAGGCCGAACAATTTCTTTTCAAGCGTATAGCCTGAAAAAGTACTCTTGTCAATCTCTATTGAATTCTTTTTACCTCCTATTATTCCCGAGGTAAAATACCTGAAGACTAAATTGTTGCCATCGTCTGAAAAGTAGATATACTGGTAATTGAGTATCAGCGGGACAAACAGGTATAACATGTAACATGATGCCAGTATCAGAGTCCAAGCGGTTTCCTCCATTCCGAGCATAGGGAATTTTATTACCCTTGCGGCAAAAGCCAGCAGGAGCCACCCAAGGAAAATAACAGTAGCCGCAAACAGTTTTATCCTGAATCCGATTATCGTTTTGCTGTTGTCGAAGGTCATAGTGATTGTTTTAAGTAAACTTATACTTTTTTGTAATCCGCAGATCAGTTCAAATCGCTGTTTGGAGGTTCCCTTTTTGGCTTAAAGAACACGCTTAGTATCTCCGAGCATTCCCTGGCCAGGATGCCTGACCTTACTGCTGTTTTCGGGTGGAGGAGGTCGCCACGCACAAGCGTGTATCCCTTTTTTTCGTCATTTGCACCGTAAACCAGTCGCGATGCCTGGCTCCAGCCGATAGCTCCTGCACACATCGCACAGGGCTCCAGAGTGACATAAATCGTGCAGTCGATGAGATATTTTCCACCAAGCCAGTTGGTTGCGGCGGTGATGGCCTGCATCTCGGCATGTGCTGTCGGATCCTTCAGGGTCTCGGTGAGGTTGTGGGCCCGGGCAATAATGATGCCGTCTGAGACTATAACTGCACCTACCGGGATCTCCCGTTTATTGAAGGCTTTCCTCGCTTCATCAAGGGCGGCATGCATAAAGATTTCGTCCTGGCTTGCTGGCATCGGTATTAATTTTATGGACTAAATTTAAGAAGAATTGGTGACATTATATTAGGGTCATTTGTTTAGTTATGGATCACCCCTCTCCCGCTAAAGCGGGATCTCCCCCGGGGGGGAGATGAGATCCAGTGGATTGAACAGGATTTTAAGCCCCCTTTGGGGGGTTTGGGGGTGAAACAGCGTTTGGGGGTGAAACAGGCTTTGGGAGGAATTCAGGCGGAGGGTATGCCAAAATTATCTATTTTTGCCTAAACTTAATATCAGATAAATGTACAGAACACACACCTGCGGGGAGCTTAACCTGAAATCAGCCGGTACAATCGTTACTTTAAGCGGATGGGTACAGAAATCAAGAGACCTTGGCGGAATGACATTTGTTGATCTCCGCGACCGCTACGGGATAACGCAGCTTGTTTTCAACATGGAGACCAACAATGAGCTGTGCGAAAAGGCCAGGAAGCTCGGCAGGGAATTTGTAGTGCAGGCGAGAGGCAAAGTCAGGGAACGGAGTAATAAAAATCCCAGAATGCCGACGGGAGAAATTGAGATAGACGTAAATGAACTGACAATCCTTAACCGCAGCGAAATACCTCCGTTCACAATTGAGGAAGAGACCGACGGCGGGGAGGAACTGCGCATGAAATACCGCTACCTCGACCTGAGGAGAAGCATAGTAAAGAACAATATAATACTCCGGCACAGGGTGGCTCAGGAGGTAAGGAAATATATGGATAGCGTTGGATTTATCGAAGTAGAGACGCCTGTCCTGATCAAATCAACTCCCGAAGGCGCCCGTGACTTTGTCGTCCCTTCGAGGATGCAGCCCGGGACATTTTATGCATTGCCGCAATCGCCCCAGACCTTGAAGCAGCTGCTTATGGTGGCAGGTTTTGACAAGTATTTCCAGATCGTAAAATGTTTCAGGGATGAGGATCTCAGGGCTGACAGGCAGCCCGAGTTTTCACAGATCGACTGCGAGATGTCGTTTGTTGAAAGGGACGACATTCTTGAGACCTTTGAAGGACTGGCAAAGTACCTTTTTAAACAGGTCAGGGGAATCGATTTCAATGAACCATTCATAAGGATGACCTTCAGGGAGGCTATGGAATCATATGGCAGTGATAAGCCTGATCTGCGGTTCGGGATGAAAATCTGCGATCTTTCCGGTATTGTCAGGGGAAAAGGATTCCAGGTTTTCGACAATTCGGAATATATCGGAGGCATTTGTGCCGGAGGATGTTCGGAGTACTCAAGGAAACAGCTTGACGAACTGACGGAATTCGTAAAGCGTCCGCAAATAGGAGCAAAGGGTCTTGTTTATCTTAAGTATGGAACTGACGGTACTCTCAGATCATCAGCCGATAAATTTTATTCCCCCGGCGACCTTAACATCTGGGCACAGGCCTTCGGAGCAAAACCCGGAGATCTTGTCCTGATACTGGCAGGCGAACGCAAAAAAACGCTTACGGCGCTTTCTGAACTTCGCCTTGAAATGGGAAACAGGCTGGGTTTAAGAAAGAAAGATATATTTATTCCACTCTGGGTGGTTGATTTTCCCCTTCTTGAGTGGGACGAAGAGGCAGGCAGGTTCTTTGCAATGCATCACCCGTTCACATCTCCCAAACCGGAGGATATTCCCCTGATGGAGACTGATCCCGGCAGTGTCAGAGCAAATGCATATGACCTTGTAATAAACGGAGTGGAGATCGGAGGCGGCTCAGTGAGAATTCATGACGCCGATGTCCAGAAGTTAATGTTCAGGGTACTGGGATTCACTGAAGATGAGGCGAATGAACAGTTCGGGTTCCTGCTTAATGCCTTCAGGTACGGCGCACCTCCTCATGGCGGCATTGCGTTCGGCTTCGACAGGTGGACAGCAATGTTCGGCGGACAGGATTCCATCCGCGACTTCATCGCGTTTCCGAAAAATAACTCCGGACGTGACGTAATGCTCGATACTCCTTCGGAAATTTCAGCTCAGCAGCTTGAAGAGCTGAAGCTGATAATTAAGAACGGGAAATAACCGGCAGGTTTATTTCATCTGATCGCTTGAGTTTATCAGGTTGATAAGGATAACTCCGTTACCCCCTCTCGAACCATAAATTGAAGCAGATGAACCTTTGAGGACCTGGATCGATTTAACCATCGCAGGCTGTATATTATCAACACTTGAGACGGATACACCATCGACAACAAAAAGAGGTTCGGTGCTGAGTGTAAGTGATGATGCCCCGTTTATTTTGATTGAGTTCCCGACAACCTGGACCCCGGGTAGTTCACCCCTGATCATATCATAAATAGTCCTGTACGAACCATATTTTGAATTGGAACCGTCAAGATTCGATACTGTGCCTGTTACATTCCGCTTCTTTACAGTCTGATAACCGATATTTACCTCCTCGTCACCTGGCGATTTAGCCTCAACCCGGATCTGATCGGGAACAGAACCTTCAAATGTGAAATTGATCCTGGTCTTGCCGTCGATCAGTTCTTCACGGATCCCGTTTGTTGTAGTAAATATGCCGATCTTTTGCGCGTCCGATTTTACTTTGAGCTTGTAAAATCCCCTGGCATCCGTAAGATATCCGGTTTTTTCTTCGTCGACAAGTACAATGGCGTTTGCAACGGGTTTCTGCGTCCCATCGACAACATACCCGGAAATTTTAATATTCTTTTTGCTCTTCTTATCGCTCTTCTGGCCCAATGCTGCACCGGCTGAGACGGCGAAGCATAAAAGAAGGAAAAGTATTTTTGTTTTCATTTTCGAAGTATTTATTATTTATGCAAGTTAAGCGTAGTTGAAGAAAAATCCAATTAAATATTGTTAAGGATTATTAATTACTTAATTATGAAATCCTTTCACCACAAAGAATATGCCAGGATCCAACTCACCATATCTTTGTTTTCCCTTTCCCCCGGGGGAATTCCGGGAACCCGTGAGAGAAGGCGGTTATATTTTTCTCCCAATCAATGTCGCCGGAGTGCACCTCTCAACAAGAACATTCACATATTCACCCTTCCTGTGCCCGTCTGCGGGGAATACCACAACCTTATTCTGCGATGTGCGGCCCGACAGATTTTCGGCCGACCTTTTTGAAAAATCCTCTGTCAGTACCTCAAAAACCTTTCCGACATCCTGTTTTTTTGACCTTTCCGAAATCCTTTTCTGAAGCGCTATAATTTCATTAAGTCTCCTGGTCTTGACCTCTTCCGGAACATCATCCTTATATTTTCTTGCAGCTTTGGTACCCGGCCGCTCGCTGTATTTGAACATATATGCAAAATCGTATCCTGCCCATTCCATCAGCGAAAGAGTCTCTTTATGATCTTCTTCTGTCTCGGTGCAGAAGCCCGCTATCATATCAGTCGATATGGCACAACCGGGAATGATTGAGCGTATTGCACTGATCCGGTTCATATACCATTCACGGGTATACTCGCGGTTCATCAGTTTCAGGATGCGGCTGCTCCCGCTCTGGGCAGGCAGATGGATATGTTTGCAGATATTGTCATGCTTCGACATCATCAGAAGAAGTTCATCTGAAATATCTTTGGGATGTGATGTTGAAAACCTTACCCTGAGGAGCGGACTTATCACAGCCACTTTTTCAAGCAACTCAGGAAAGCCTGTCGTTTTCCCGTTGATATCCCGGTGGTATGAGTCAACGTTCTGCCCAAGGAGGGTCACCTCCCTGTACCCCATACCGAATAGTTCCCTTACCTCAGTCAATATTGATTCCGGATCGCGGCTCCGTTCGGCCCCCCTTACATACGGGACCACACAGTAAGCGCACATGTTATTGCATCCCCGCATGATGGATACAAACGAGGTGACTCCGTTTTTGTCCATCCTCACTGGTGAAATATCTGCATATGTCTCTTCGCGCGAAAGGAGAACGTTAACGGCTTTGTGACCGGTTTCAGCTTCAATTATCAGCGATGGAAGCTCACGGTATGCGTCAGGACCCACCACCAGGTCGACCAGGCGCTCTTTTTCTATCACATTTTCCTTTAGCCTTTCCGCCATGCAACCGATCAGTCCGACCAGCAGTCCCCTGTTTTTCTTCTTGAGGTGACTGATTGCCTGGAGTCTTCCCCAGATCCGCTGTTCAGCATTCTCACGTATCGAGCAGGTATTGATGAGGATTATTCCGGCATCGTTGATATCAGTTGTGTGTTCATACCCCTGTTGAGCAAGTATTGAAACAACAACCTCACTGTCAGCGACATTCATCTGACAACCATATGTCTCTATATATACTTTTTTGCCCATTACAAACCATTTTTTCTACCCGAAATTTTCTCCCCCTCTGGGGGAGATGCCGACGAAGGAGGCAGAGGGGGCCGATACACCGTCATGCCATAAAATCGTACAAAAGTAACTACATTGCGTGACGTATTAAAGAAATATTTAATTTTGCACCATAATATTTAAATCCCAGGGCATATGTCAGGTCACAGTAAATGGTCAACAATTAAGCGGAAGAAAGGCGCAATTGACGCAAAGAGAGGAAAGATCTTTACTAAGATAATAAAGGAGATCATCATTGCTGCAAAGGAGGGAGGCGGTGATCCTGAATCAAATGCCCGGCTCAGGCTGGCCGTTCAGAATGCCAAAGGGGCCAACATGCCCAAGGATAACATTGAAAGGGCAATTAAAAAAGCTGTCGGATCAGATGCAGCCAGCTATGTTGAAACATCTTTTGAAGGTTATGGACCCTGCGGTGTAGCAGTGTTTGCCGAATGTCTTACTGACAATAACAACAGAACGGTTGCATCGATCAGGTCAGCCTTCAACAAGCATGGAGGTAAGCTTGGTACTAATGGTTCATTGAGTTCCCTCTTTGAGAGAAAGGGAGTCTTTACAATTTTAAATGAAGGATTCTCGCCCGAAGAAGTGGAACTTGAACTTATTGACGCGGGGGCACAGGATTTTGAAGTGGAGGAGGAGACAATAACCGTAACCTGTGCCAAGGAAGATTTCGGAAGTGTCAACAGGAAGCTGATTGAACTTGGCATTGAGCCTGAGGAGGCCTTGCTGAAAAGGGTCCCGAACACCACAAAGAGTCTTGATCTCGAATCTGTCAGGAAGGTGATGCGGTTTATCGAAAGTCTTGAAGATGATGATGATATCCAGAATGTCTACCATAATCTGGAGATAACCGATGAACAGGCTGAGGAACTTGGCTGACATAATTATTTTCAGATGCTGAAAAGGACAATTTTTCTTATTCTTATTTTACTGACCGGCATTTCTTCAGGTTTATGCAAGGCTCAGAACAAGATTTCGACCGAGGGTCTCCTGCAAAGGGACAGGAACGGCAATAGCAGGATGGGACAGCTCCATATCTACCAGGATGCACGCATCGATACCCTTATAAGCAGGCATGTTCTTTCGAACATGAAACAGGACGGCCTGGATGGTTTCAGGATACAGATCTATAACAGCTCAGACAGAAATGCGAAAGTGGAATCGGGTAAAAGGGAAGCAGAATTTATTGCCAGGTTCCCCGGGATAAAATCATATGCCACTTTTGAAAGACCGGGTTACTATAAGATCCGGGCAGGCGATTACAGAACTAAAACAGAAGGTACAAAGGATCTTCTTATGATCCGCAGGGTATGGCCCGACGCCTATCTTGTGCCGGACAAGATTAACTTCCCGGATCTGGACTAATAAAAAGCCATGAGTGAAAATATAAAACATGAATGCGGCATCGCGATGTTAAGATTGCGGAAGCCGATGCGCTATTATTTTGAGAAATATGGCGCATGGGACTGGGGCTTGCAGAAGATGTACCTGATGATGGAGAAACAGCATAACAGGGGACAGGATGGTGCAGGTATTGCGGGAATAAAACTTAATGTCCTTCCGGGAAACAGTTATATTTTCCGCCAGAGGTCAAACAAAGCAAATCCGATAAAAGAGATCTTCGGATCGATCTATGAGGATATAGAAAAACTGAAAGGCTTATACCCTGAAGAATTTCGTGACCCTGAATTCATAAAAACCAGGATTCCCTTTGCATGCGATATTTATCTAGGCCATCTGCGTTACGGGACCTACGGGAATTACAATATTGACTATGTCCATCCCGTAAGCCGTCAGAACAACTGGAAATCAAAGAACCTTGTGATGGCCGGGAATTTCAACCTTACCAATGTTGATGAGATCTTCAGGAGCCTGGTTGAGCTTGGGCAGACCCCGGTCGACTTTTCAGATACCGTGACGATACTTGAAAATGTCGGTCACCGGCTTGATGAGGAGAACGAACGGTTGTTCAGGATTTTCAAGAACCTGGGATATTCAAAGAAGGATATTACGCCCCTGATTGAGAAGGACCTTGATCTGGCATCGGTTTTAAGAAAGGCAAGCCGTAACTGGGATGGCGGATATGCAATGGCAGGTATGGTTGGCCATGGCGACGGTTTCGTGATGAGGGATCCGGCCGGGATAAGACCGGCATTCTATTTTGTTGATGACGAGCTGGTCGTCGTAGCTTCCGAACGTCCTGTAATTCAGACAATCTTTAATGTCCGCACTAAGAACGTGAACGAACTTCCTCCCGGAAGCGCCATCATAGTCAAGGCTTCAGGAGAAACAAAAGTGGAAATGATAAGAGAGGCTACCGAACTCAGGAAATGCTCGTTTGAACGGATCTACTTCTCCAGGGGCACTGATAAGGCCATTTACAAGGAACGCAAACGACTCGGGGAACTGCTTACACAGCCGGTACTGAGAGCTGTCGGCCATGATATTGAGAATACGGTATTTTCATATATTCCTAATACTGCCGAAAGTGCATTCTTCGGACTTGTCAGGGGACTGGAGGATTACATAAACCAGTCAAAGGTCGAAAGGATAATCGAAAAAAAGGGAACCTTTTCAAGGGAAGAGCTTGTGAAAATCATCAGTGTGAAGCCAAGGGTGGAGAAGATTGCCGTTAAGGATGCCAAACTCAGGACTTTCATTACTGAAGATAAAAGCCGCGACGATCTTGTAGGTCACGTGTACGATGTAACGTATGGTGTAGTCCGCAGGGGAATCGATAACCTTGTTGTCATTGATGATTCGATTGTAAGGGGAACGACCCTGAAAATGAGCATAATAAGAATCCTGGACAAACTCGATCCCAGGAAAATTGTGATAGTCTCCTCCTCTCCCCAGCTGCGGTATCCCGATTGTTACGGCATTGACATGGCAAAGCTGGGCGATCTTATCGCATTCAAGGCAGCGATTGAACTGCTGAAAGAGACCGGGAATGAAGGGCTTATAAGCAAGATATACGAGGAAGCCAAAGCTGAACTGAAGAAACCCGTTGAGGAGATCAGAAATCTTGTTAAAGAGATTTACAAGCCATTCTGTACGGAAATGATCTCAGGAAAAATCTCTGCCCTGCTGAAATCCGAAGATATTAAGGCAGAAGTGAAGATAGTCTTCCAGTCGATCGAAGGCCTGCATGAGGCCTGTCCGGGCCATACGGGCGACTGGTATTTCACAGGCAATTACCCGACCCCGGGCGGGAACAAGGTCGCCAATCAGTCATATATAAACTATATAGAGGGCAGAAATGCAAGGGCTTACTGATTTCCCGGCGAGAACCAGGTTATCAGAAAATCCTTTTTGTACGAAGCCAGATGCCTGTTGATCTTTTCAATGTAAATATCCCTCAGGGTTATCATTATCCCTGTTTCCTCAACATCCCCGAATTTGTGATTGATGAAGGTTCCGAAGGTGCGCATGGTGGGTGAAAGATTCATATAGGCATTGATCAGCGGCGGAATATTTTCGCCAAGGTTTCTTACTTCCCTTGAGAGGATACTATAGTTGTTCCTGTATCTTCTTTTGTTAAACAGCAGTTTCATATCCTCCTCATGGATGTCGATATTGGCAGGGTCAAGTGGAACTACCAGCTTATCAGGATCATCGAAGTGCTTCTTCAGGAAATAGAGTATCATATTCCTTGCTTTCTGATTGAAGTGGGTGTACATCGTGACTTTCCCGAACAGATACTTGAGGTGATGGTTTTCGAGAATCACAGCACCCAGTCCGTCCCAAAGGTTATCGAGAGCGTAAAGACTCTTGCGCCCCATCGTGCGCGACTGATAATCTGGATGAACGAAAGAACGGCCAAGTTCCATCATATGGGGAAAATACTTTTTCATGAACTTGTCGGAGAAAGTAAAATATGATGAAGAAGCAAGTTTACTGATGTCACAGTTGGTACATCCCTTTTTTGGAAAATAGAAACGGTAACCTCCCACAATTTCTTTATTGTCAGGGTCCCAAACAATAAGCTGCTGTTGCGGATCCTCCCTGTCAAGGTCAAATTCGTCAATATCGATATCCTTTCCGGTTCCGCCGCCGGCATGCCTGAAGGTGATCTCCCTTACCCTTCCGACTTCATGCATCAAAGCCGGTGAATTATTATTGTTAAAGATATAAACTTCATTGTTGCCGTTATTGGTTTTCCGGAGAAGTTTATCCTCAGTCAATTCGGCAATTATCTGATCCTTGGGCAGTTGTTCAGCTATTCGTTTCATTTATATACTTTGATTGTCCCTTTATCCGAATATTTTATTGAAAAATTCGGTGCAATTTAGAAATTTTTTCAGAGTTTCTGATTTCCGGCAATAAATCGTTCAAGTTCATACGATTTGCCCTTCACCCACTCGGCCCATTCCGGTTGCGTCCTGGTATTATCAAAGGTTTGCCAGGGTATGGTCTTTCCAAACACCAGATTTATTTCCTGACCTTTCTGCCTGAACAATTCATCGACCAGGTAAAGCATTTCAATATTTGCTTTTATCCCCAGAAAGTGCCGGAGGTTCGAAAGATTGTAAAAGAAATTTGAATTTCTGCCAGAAAAGAAGGCTGGAACAATATCTCTTTTGTGCTGGACTGCTTTTGAGATAAAGCTTTTATGCCATTCAAGGTCCTTTATGACTCCTTTCTTCTTTCTTGAACAGAGTCCGGCCGGGTAGTAAAGTATCTGACATTCTGAAGCATATGCGGCCTCAATATTTTTTGCTGCCTCTCTGCCCTGCGCTCCATGCTTATTTACGGGAAGAAAGATCCCCGAGAGGTTTTTAATGTTCAAAAGTATGTCATTTACAGGAAATTTCAGATCGCTGTAGTATTTTGACAACTCCTTTATGAAGACCAGACCGTCGAGTCCACCGAGGGGATGATTTGACACGAAGATATATCTCCCCCCGGTTGGTATGTTTTCGCTTCCGAAGACATTGTATTTTATGTCAAATGATTTTAATCCGGCCTCAATGAATCCAGCACCCCTGAGGTGGCCGCTGGTATCAAGGAATTCATTCAGTTCATCCTGGTGAACTATCCTCTTCAGATAGTTGATGATAAAGCGGGGGAGACTCTTTTTCAGTGCAGGATTTTTTGCGTAAAGGACCTGCTCCACGTCGATCTTCAGAACTTCCGATGAATCTTGAATTTCATCCATTTTTATCAGATAGTTATAATAAAAACAGGACAAAGGTATCAAAAAATCCCTTTTGCATTCTGCTTAGCACCGGCAGTGTTTGTTCTTGCTGGGGCAGCCTCAGCAAAAAGTTATTAACAAAACCTGAAAAAATGTGGAGGAAAGTGGGGGAAAGTGGATATTTTTTTCTTATTTTTAGCGTTTTAAACTAAAAAATCAGGATGGCCACATTTATCGGCGAATTTCAGTGCAAGGTGGATGCCAAGGGGAGGATCATCCTTCCGATGGCATTCAAGAAGCAGATGCCCGCCGAAGCACTGGATCAGTTTGTGGTCAGGAAGGATATTTTTGAGAACTGCCTTGTGCTCTACTCAGCCGATGACTGGAAAAGACAGGTCGAAAAGATCAGGAGCAGAATGAATCCCTATAACCGGGAACAGAACAAGTTCAGAAGGAACTTCTTCAAAGGAACCCTGGAACTGACCCTGGACAATAACAACCGGATACTGATCCCGAAAAGATATTTTGAGCTTATCGGGGCTGACAGGGAAGTTGTTCTGGCGGGTCAGGACGGAAGAATTGAGATCTGGGCGGCAAATGTCTATGAAACAATTGAATTGCCGGCCGACGATTTTGCTTTACTGGCTGAGAAGCTTATGGGTGGAGGCAATAATGAGCCGATGGAGTAATGTTTTACCATGTACCTGCATTGCTGGATGAAAGTATCAGAGGGCTGAATATCAAGCCTGACGGGATCTATGTTGACGTTACTTTCGGGGGAGGAGGACATTCAATGGAAATACTGAAACGGCTGAAAACCGGCAGATTAATAGCTTTTGACCAGGACGAGGATGCGATGCAGAACATCCCTGACGATAAACGGCTGCTTTTCCTTCATCAGAATTTCAGATTCCTAAAGAACAATCTGCAGTTTAACGGCATTGAATCAATCGACGGACTCATTGCTGATCTGGGTGTCTCTTTCCATCAGTTCGATGAACCTGCAAGAGGATTTACCTTCCGACAGGATGTACAGCTCGATATGCGAATGAATAAAAGGAGTCCGGTTACGGCTGCCAGCCTGCTTAAGACTCTTGATGAAACCGCACTTGCAAATATCCTGTACGAATATGGCGAGCTTGTAAACTCAAGAAGAATTGCCAGGGAATTGGTGGCTGCAAGGGCTCTGAAGCCACTCACAACTGTAAGCGATATTATTTCGGCAATAGGGAAACTGGCGCCTGCCAGGCAGGAGCACAAGTTCTATGCAAGGGTGTTCCAGGCGCTGAGGATAGCAGTCAATCACGAGATCGATTACCTGAAGGAGATGCTTGAACAGTCGCTGGATGTCCTGAAGAAGGAAGCCCGGCTTGTTATCATTACATATCATTCACTTGAAGACCGGGTGGTGAAGAATTTTATGAGGACCGGAAATTTTGAAGGCGTGGAAATGAAGGACTTCTACGGGAATCTCATCACTCCCTTCAGAATGATAAACAGGAAGGGAATAATCCCGGCGGATTCGGAGATTGAAGATAATAAGAGAGCAAGGAGCGCCAGGTTAAGGATAGCAGAAAAAATTTAGGATATGGAGGGAGGCAAGGAAGGGAAGAAGAAGGAGGCAAAGTCGGGGAACCTCCTTAAGGAATGGCTGAGCGGGATCATTCTTTCGGATAAGATAGTCCTGAAGAATCTCGGATACTTTGTTTTCCTGACAATCCTGGGAGCACTGTATATAGGGAACAGGTTTCATGCCGAGAAGATCACGCGGGAAACTACCAGGCTTTCGAATGAGGTAAAAGACCTTAGGGCTGAATCACTATCGACCTCCGCAAATCTGATGTCGGTGAGCAAACAGTCGGAGGTTTTCAGGCTGGTACGGGAAAAAGGTCTGGGGCTTGAAGAACTAAAGACACCTCCATTCAAGATTGTAATTGATAAATAGCTTACGGAATGGCAGTACGGGATGAGATAGTATGGAGAAGCGCTGTTGTATATTTTGCAATGGTGCTTCTGGCACTGGCAGTGCTTGTTCGTATACTGATCCTGCAATACATCCAGCACGGCAAATGGTCGGCAATGGGCGAAAAATACATCTACAAGAAAGCTGAAATGCCGGCCAACAGGGGAGATATTCTTGCCTGGGACGGCAGACTGCTTGCCAGCTCTGTGCCTTATTATTCGGTATATATGGATACCCGGAGCACCGGGATGTCGGCAGATACCTGGTCAGGAGGCATCAGCGGACTGTCAGAAGGCCTTTCGCAGCTTCTAGGAGAAAGATCAGCCTCAGGCTGGAAATCGGTCATCACCGAAGCTCGCCGGAGGGGCGACCGTTACTTCCTTATCAGGAAAAGAGTGGATTATATTACCCTGAAAAAGCTGAAGGACCTGCCAATTTTCAGGGAAGGTCAGTATAAGGGCGGACTTGTAGCCCAGCCCGAGAGCAGGCGGATTCATCCGCACAGTGAACTGGCTGCCCGTACAATAGGTTACCTCAGCCTGGCCGATGAGGGTACCAGGGTCGGGATTGAGGGATCATTCGATAAGGAACTGGCAGGCAAGAATGGGATCGTGGTCAAGCAGAGACTGACGGGAGGTGACTGGATTCCCGTCAATGATGGTGAAAGCATCGAGTCGAAAGACGGGAATGATATTGTAACAACCCTTGATATTGATCTTCAGGATGTTGCATCAAGCGCCCTCGAGAACCAGCTCAGGAAGCACAACGCACACCATGGGTGTGCCGTGCTAATGGAAGTGGCAACCGGCGATATCCGGGCAATTGCAAACCTCGAGCAGGGCAGTGACGGGGCATATCACGAAACTTACAATTACGCAGTCGGGGAAAGCACTGAACCGGGATCGACTTTTAAACTTCCGGTGATAATGGCAGCGCTTGAAGACGGGGTAATTGACACAGGCGACATTGTCGACACCCGCGATGGCAGTGTTAAATTTTACAACAAGGTGATCCGCGACACCAGGGAGGAGGGTTACGGAAAGCTTAGCGTCAAGCAGGTATTCGAAAAATCGTCGAATGTCGGGACGTCTATTCTGATAACGGAACATTACAAGAATAATCCAAAGGAATTTGTCAACCGCCTCTACGCAATGAGGTTGAACCAGACTCTCGACCTGCAGATCAAGGGTGAAGGTGCCCCACTTATCCGGTATCCGGGCGATAAGCTGTGGTCGGGACTGACCCTTCCAATGATGTCGCACGGGTATGAGGTTCAGATGACACCGCTTCAGATACTTACTTTTTACAACGCCGTGGCAAATGACGGCCGCATGGTTCGTCCGAGGTTTGTCACCGGGGTGCTCAGGAACGGATCAGTTGTTAAAAACTTTGGTACCGAGGTTATTGTGAACTCAATCGCCTCACGTTCGACAATCAAAAAAGCAAAGGCCATGATGGAGGGGGTTGTTGAACACGGAACGGCTACCAACCTTAAAAGTGCCAACTACAAGATAGCAGGTAAGACCGGAACAGCCCAGATTGCAAAAGACAAACACGGATACCGCACAGAAGCCAGGATCTCCTACCAGGCCTCCTTCGTCGGATATTTTCCCGCTGAAAATCCCCTTTACTCCTGCATCGTCGTGGTAAATGCCCCTTCAAACGGAGTTTATTACGGAAACCTTGTCGCGGGTTCCGTCTTCAGGGAGATCGCCGACAAGGTTTATGCAACAAGCTTCTTCAGGGATTACAGGGCAGAGAAAAGCGGGGAAGGGAAACCTGCGGCACCTGAAGCCGGGAACGGCAACAGGGATGATATAAACGAGGTTCTTGGTGACCTTGATGTCAGGTTTAAAAGAACATCAAAGGAGGACTGGGTAACAACACGCGAGAGCGGAGACACGATAAGGCTTGTCGGTGTTGACCTGAAAAAAGGCCTGGTCCCCGATGTAAGGGGAATGAGCCTCAGGGATGCGATCTATCTTCTCGAGAACTCGGGGCTGAGGGTCCGTTACAGCGGCAGGGGCAGAGTGCTGAGGCAATCGCCCGAACATGGGGCAAGGGTCTATGAAGGGAGTGTTGTTTCGCTTGATATGAACATGTGACAAGGGATATGAATAACATTGAAGACATAACGGGAGGTATTGAAATCCTTTATCGGACGGGAGAAAAGGATCCCGTGATAGGCAATATCGAATTTGATTCACGAAAGGTTACCCCCGGTACTCTTTTTGTGGCGGTAAAAGGCACAAAAAGCGACGGCCATGATTATATCGGTAATGCAGTCTCATCAGGAGCTTCAGCCGTCATTTGCGAGAATCTTCCCGCAAATCCTGATGAAAAAGTCTGCTGGATCAAAACCAGTGATTCGGCAAAAGCCCTCGGAATTGTCTCGTCGGCTTTTTTCGGGAAACCTTCCTCGCAATTAAAGCTTGTGGGAGTTACAGGTACAAACGGCAAAACAACGATCGCAACTCTTCTGTACAGGATGTTCACGGGGCTTGGGTACAAATGCGGCCTTTTTTCCACCGTGTGCAATTACATCAATGAGAAGGAGTTGCCTGCCACTCATACAACACCCGATCCTGTCGAGCTTAACAGGCTGCTGGCAGAAATGGTTGAGGCAGGCTGCGACTATGCCTTTATGGAAGTAAGTTCACACTCGGTTGACCAGCAGCGTATTGCAGGTCTTGAGTTCGGCGGAGGCATTTTTACGAACCTTACTCACGACCACCTCGACTATCATAAAACCTTTAAGAATTACCTCGAGGCAAAAAAGAAATTTTTCGACAATCTTCCTCCCGGGGCTTTTGCCCTGGTAAACGTCGACGACAAGAACGGTATGGTGATGCTTCAGAACTGCAGCGCCCGGAAGCATACCTTTTCAACAAGGGGCATGGCTGATTACCGGTGCAAGATCATTGAACAGGGATTTGACGGAATGGGGCTGAAGTTAGATGGTGAAGAGGTATGGACAAGGTTTATCGGAGAATTCAATGCGTCAAATCTTCTTGCAGTGTATGCTGCTTCAAGGCTTCTGGGTGCCGGGAGGAAGGAAATACTGACTCTCCTGAGTGATCTTCGTCCCGTACCCGGCAGGCTTGAGTCGGTCGATTCAGCGACAGGAATTTCCGGCATAGTTGATTATGCACATACTCCTGATGCCCTGCTGAATGTAATTGACACCATTAATAAGATAAGAGAGGGAGAAAGACAGCTGATTACTGTTGTGGGAGCAGGAGGCGACAGGGACAGGACCAAGCGTCCCAAAATGGCTGCAATATCGGCGCTGGGAAGCACCAAAGTCATTCTGACCTCAGACAATCCAAGGACTGAGGATCCTGAAAAGATCCTTGATGAAATGGAAGCGGGGATCACTCCCGATGTACGGAAAAAAGTTCTCAGGATAGCCGACAGAAGGGAAGCAATAAGGACCGCTGTTATGCTTGCCGGGAAGGGAGATATAATACTGGTTGCCGGTAAGGGCCATGAACCATACCAGGAGATAAATGGAGTGAAACATCATTTCGACGACAGGGAAGAACTTAAAGCAGCATTGCTGGCGAAATAAACTGAAGGTATATGCTTTATTATCTGTTTAATTATCTTGAAGAACTTAACGTGCCGGGTGCCGGAATGTTCATGTATATTTCGTTCCGGTCGGCAATGGCCGTGATAACATCGCTTATCATCTCCCTCCTGATAGGCAAGCGGATCATTACATACCTTCAGGTTAAACAGGTTGGTGAAGTAGTCAGGGATCTGGGGCTTGAAGGGCAGTACCAGAAAAAGGGAACTCCCTCAATGGGCGGAATAATTATCCTTGCCTCGATTGTGGTCCCGACCCTGCTGTTTGCCAGGCTCAATAACGTTTATGTAATTCTCATGCTGCTTACGACGGTGTGGCTGGGGCTGATCGGATTCCTGGATGATTATATAAAGGTATTTAAAAAGAATAATGAAGGGCTTGCGGCAAGATTCAAAGTGGCGGGGCAGATAATCCTCGGACTGATAGTAGGTATCACTCTTTTCACCAGCAAGGATGTGATAATAGTTGAAAAAGTGTCTGTCGGCGATCTTAACGAAAGGGAAAAGATCGAGCTCCTCGATCCTGCAAGGCCTTATTTTCCCGAGAGTCAGATATCAATGGAACGCAAATCCACAAAATCCACAATCCCTTTTGTTAAGAATAATGAATTCAACTATGAATGGCTGGTTGCCTTTATTCCAAAGGAACACAGACAGATCTGGACATGGCTCGTATTTGTGGCCATTGTTACATTCATCGTTATAGCAGTTTCAAACGGGGCGAACCTGACCGACGGTCTCGACGGACTTGCAACCGGAACATCGGCCATAATCGGGACTGCGCTTGGTATTCTCGCATACCTCTCGAGTAACATCATTTATGCAGATTACCTTAATATAATGTATATACCCCAGACCGAAGAGCTTGTGATCTTTGCAAGTGCCTTCATCGGGGCAACCATAGGATTTCTCTGGTACAATTCATTCCCGGCCCAGGTTTTTATGGGAGATACCGGAAGCCTTGCCCTGGGCGGAATCATCGCAGTCTATGCCATAATAATCCGGAAAGAGCTTCTGATACCGATCCTGTGCGGGATATTCCTTGTTGAGAACCTGTCGGTTTTGATCCAGGTATCGCATTTTAAGAGAACAAAAAGAAAATATGGCGTCGGGAGGAGGATTTTCCTTATGGCGCCTCTTCACCATCATTACCAGAAAAAAGGATTCCCGGAACCGAAAATCGTCACCAGGTTCTGGATAGTTGCAATAATACTTGCTGTAATAAGTATTGTGACGCTTAAGATCAGATAGGAATATGAAGAAGATTGTAATACTCGGGGCAGGAGAAAGCGGGGCAGGTTCGGCAATACTTGCACAAAGGAAGGGATTTGATGTGTTTGTTTCGGATCAGGGCATAGTGAAGCCGCAATACCGGGAAATGCTGGAAAATAACCATATCAGATGGGAGGAAGGGAAGCATACCGAAGAGGAGATACTTCGCGCTGATGAGATTATCAAAAGTCCTGGAATTCACGACGACGCCCCCCTGATCGTTAAGCTCCGTAAAAAAGGTATCCCGGTTATTTCTGAAATAGAATTTGCAGGCAGGTATGCAAAGGGATTAAAGATCTGTGTTACAGGGAGCAATGGCAAGACGACTGTAACGAACCTGATCTATCATATGCTGAAAAAAGCCGGTAAGAATGTGGCAATGACGGGTAATGTGGGAAACAGCTTTGCCATGGCAGTGGCGGATGGCAATTATGATTACTATGTGATAGAGCTCAGCAGCTTCCAGCTCGACGGCATGTTTTCCTTCAGGGCTGATATTGCCATACTGATGAATATCACACCCGATCATCTCGACCGGTATGACTACAAATTCCAGAACTACATAGACTCCAAATTCAGGGTAACGCAGAATCAGATTCAGTCGGATTTTTTCATCTACTGGGCCGACGACCCGGTTATTCAGTCCGAACTGGCGAAAAAAGAATACGGCATGACCCGGCTTCCTTTTTCGGCAGAACTTAAGGAGGGCATGACAGCCTATATCGAAAACGATGATTTGATAATTGATTACCATACAAAAACCAACCTTATGACGATTCATGATCTGGCATTAAAAGGCCGTCACAACACTTTCAATTCGATGGCAGCAGCAATAACGGGCAAAGTCCTGGGAATCCGTAAAGGAGTGATCAGGGAAAGCCTGGCTGATTTTCAGGGTGTTGAACACCGGTTGGAACCGGTAATCACTGTCTGCGGTATTAACTTCATAAATGATTCGAAGGGAACCAATGTCAATTCAACCTGGTATGCCCTTGAATGCATGGAGACTGATGTTGTATGGATCGCAGGGGGAATAGATAAAGGCAATGATTATTCCGAACTGTTCCCTGTCGTAAAGCAAAAAGTCAAAGCGATTGTTTGCCTTGGAAAGGATAACAGAAAGATAATCGAATCCTTCAGGGACAAAGTTGCGACGATAGTTGAAACCACATCTATGGAAGAGGCGGTGAGATCGTCGTATTACCTTGCAAAGAAAGGGCAGACTGTACTGTTGTCGCCGGCATGCGCAAGCTTTGACCTGTTCAATAATTACGAAGACAGGGGACGGCAGTTTAAGCAGGCGGTCAGGAATCTTTAAGGAGCTGAAAATGCAAAAAGGCTGGTTAACAAGGACATTCAAGGGTGACAGGGTCATTTGGACGCTGGTTGTCATCTTTATGATCTATTCACTTCTGGCAGTTTACAGTTCATCAGTAAGTGTGGCCTACTTTAAACATGGAGGCAACACCACATATTTCCTCAGGAGTCAGTTTTTCATGCTGCTGCTGAGCCTGGCAATAATTATAATTGTCCACTACCTTCCATACCGGATCTACTCGTCACTCGCGGGACTGATACTTTTGTTCGCGATCGCCCTGCTTATACTTACTTTTGCCATAGGTTCAAGGGTGAATGAAGCCACACGGTGGATAGAGATCCCGGGAACCGGCTTCAGGCTGCAGACCTCCGATGTGGCCAAGGTAGCGCTTGTACTCTATCTTGCAAGGTCGCTTGCACGTTTTCAGGATGAACTCCATAATTTTATGCTGGTAACCAGGTACCTTATGGTGCCCGTTGCAATCGTTTGCGCACTTATCATGCCTGAAAATCTTTCCAGTGCACTGATGGTCTTCGCTATCAGTATGACAATCATGTTTATCGGACGCGTACCATTTAAATTCCTGCTTGCCTATGTCGGGATTGCCGTGGCCGGTGTGGTGATATTCGCAATGGTGCTTTCGGTGGTGACGGAAGACAACCGTGTCGAAGTCTGGAAGAACAGGATCGAGAGTTTCTTCTCCGGAGAGCCTGATGCAGATGCCGATTACCAGTCGAACCAGGCTAAAATTGCAATTTCAACAGGCGGCCTTTTCGGAAAAGCTCCCGGTAATAGCACAACCCGTAATATGCTTCCGCAATCGAACTCCGATTTCATTTTTGCAATAATAATAGAAGAGTACGGACTGCTTTTCGGGGCCATTCCGTTGCTTCTTGCCTATATGGTTCTGCTGTTCAGGGGGATAACGATTGTGAAGAAGTGCGAAACTGCGTTTCCGGCCTTTCTGGTCATGGGCCTCACCGTGATGATAACGGTGCAGGCCATACTCAACATGCTGGTCGCCGTCGGACTATTCCCTGTTACCGGGCAGACACTGCCAATGGTAAGCTGGGGAAGGACATCGGTGCTTGTTATGAGCTTTGCAATTGGTGCCATCCTGAGCGTCAGCAGGGTCGTAAACGCAAGGTCGAGGCAGGAGGAGCTTCCTGATGAAGAGAAAACTGATGAAGGAGAAAAGATATATGAACCTGCAAAAGCATAGGAGAGTGATAATCAGCGGAGGCGGTACGGGAGGACATGTCTATCCGGCAATTTCTATTGCCAATGCCCTCAGGAAGCTTGATCCGTCCGTTGAAATACTCTTCGTGGGAGCGGAAGGAAGAATGGAGATGGAAAAGGTCCCTGCAGCGGGATATAAAATTGTCGGGCTGCCGGTTACCGGCATAAACAGGGGACATATTATAAGGAATATTACAGTCCTTTTTAAGCTGTTCAAAAGCCTGAGAATGGCAAGAAAGGCTATTAAGGAGTTTAAACCTGATGTTGTGGCCGGTGTAGGCGGTTATGCAAGCGGACCTGTTCTGAGAGTTTCTGCAATAATGGGAATTCCAACACTGATACAGGAACAGAACAGCTATGCAGGCCTGACAAATAAGCTTCTGGCAAAAAAAGCATCGGTAATTTGCGTGGCATATGATGGAATGGAGAAATATTTTCCTGCTGAAAAGATAATCAAGACAGGTAACCCCGTCCGGCAGAATTATGAAGAGATCGGGAACCTCAGGGATGAAGCGCTTGAGTTTTTCAGGCTGAAACCCGGTTTCCCGGTAGTGCTGATCCTTGGCGGTTCGCTTGGCGCAGGAAGCATAAACAAATGCCTTACTGATAACATTGGGATGATGGTTGATTCGGATTGTCAGTGGATCTGGCAGACAGGCAAGTATTACTATGACAATATCATAAAATCTGCCTCCCCGTCGATCCGGAACAATATTTCAATGCATGGTTTTATCGACAGGATGGATCTTGCCTTTGCTGCTGCCGATGTAATCATTTCCAGGGCGGGGGCAGGAACAATCTCCGAGCTTTGCCTGGTGGGCAAGCCTGTTATCCTTATCCCTTCGCCGAATGTGGCTGAGGACCATCAGACTAAAAATGCACTTGCACTGGTGGAAAAGGACGCAGCAATTCTTTTGCCTGATGAAAAAGCTTCAAAAACACTTGTGTGTGAGGCGATAAGGCTTGTAGCGGACAAGGAAAAGAGGGCGATGTTCTCAAGAAATATTAAATCATTGGCTGAGCGTGATGCTGATCTCAGGATTGCAAGGGAAGTGCTCAAACTGACTGAAAGATGACAGACCTTAAAAACATAGAAGGCATTTACTTTGTGGGCATAGGTGGAATCGGAATGAGTGCCCTGGCTTCTTATTTCGCCAGGGGAGGATTTATAATTGCAGGTTATGACAGGTCGGAAACGCCGATCACAAGATCACTTGCCGGATCAGGCTGCCAGATTATATACGAAGATTCAGTTACAAACCTCCCAGCTCTTTTCAGAGATCCGTCGGAAAAGGACCGGGTACTTGTGATTTTCACTCCGGCTATTCCTCCGGAAAACAATATTATTTCATTTTTCAGGAACAACGGTTATGCGGTTCGCAAAAGATCGGAGATCCTTGGAGAAATATCATCGCGTACCGAAACCCTGGCGATAGCCGGAACCCATGGCAAAACCACGGTTTCAACAATGACGGCCCACCTGCTGAAACAGTCTTCCGTCGATTGTACTGCATTTCTGGGAGGCATTTCCAAGAACTACAACACCAACCTTTTGATCGGTGAAGGCAGGTTTACAGTTATGGAGGCCGATGAGTTCGACAGGTCATTCCTGAGGCTCAGTCCGGTAATGACGGTTATTACTTCTGTCGATGCTGATCATCTTGATATTTATGGCGATCATGAAACCATGATCTCGGCATACAATGAATTCTGCACGAAAATACGACCTGGAGGCAAGCTGTTAATTAACAGGAAAATCCAAAATAGAATAATAGTGCCGGAAGGTATTAAGGCATTTACATACGGCAGTGATGAGGATTCGGATTACCGGTATTTCAATGTAGAGCACAGGGAGGAATACTACAATTTCAATCTTAAGACACCCGAAGTTGTTTTTAATGATCTGCATTTCCCGTTCCCGGGAATAGTGAATATCGAAAACCTTACTGCTGCAATTGCGGTGGCTCTGAACTGCGGCGTAAACGAGCAGGAGATCCGTAAGGCGATAATCCTGTTTCAGGGTGTCAGGAGACGGTTCGACATACGTGTCAGTCTTCCGGGCATTGTTTATGTTGACGATTATGCACATCATCCTGAAGAGATACGGGCCTTTATAACCTCTGCAAGGGAATTTTTCCGCGGGAGAAGGATCACGGGTATCTTCCAGCCGCATCTTTTTTCAAGGACCAGGGACCATGCCGACGGATTCGCTGCAATTCTTGATGAACTTGATGAAACAATTCTGCTTCCTGTGTATCCGGCGCGTGAAAAACCAATCCCGGGAGTAACATCTGAGCTGATATTAAACAGGATGAGATCGGGGAAAAAGAGGCTTATGAATATGGAAGAGATACCGGACAGTCTTGATATAAACGAACTGGACGTGCTGGTTACAATAGGAGCCGGGGACATTGACAGGCTTGTGGCCCCGATAGAAGAGAAGATAAAGAACTCTGAACGCGGATGAAAAGGTTGATAAGGATATTATTACTTCTGCCGGCAATTTATCTTGTCGCAATGCCTTTTTATTATGTGCGCATGGCATATTCCAGACCCTGCAGCGCCATTAAGATTACAATTGCCGATTCGTCTGACCAGCATTTTGTTACCAAACGGGATATTCAGAATACGATTACTACTACCAGCGGAGGCGTTATTGGGAAGCCTGTTAAAGAAATTCATGTGGCTGAAATAGAAAAAAGCATGATTAAGTACAGGGAACTGAAGGTTGCTGAGGCATACATGTCAATGGACGGAACACTTCATATTTATGCCGATCAGCGTGATCCGGTAATGAGGGTGATGGCTAACAACGGAGGTGATTATTATGTCGATGCTGAGGGTGTTGTGATACGGAGAAGGAATCTTTATTCACCCAGGCTTCATATAGTCGGCGGAAACATTAATATCAGCCAGGCAATGCTTAATGGAGTGAGCGTTCTCGATACAAGTATTAAGAATTCAATTCTTAAGGATATCTACCACCTTGTCAGATATATAAATGCGGACAATTTCTGGTCGGCGCAGATTGACCAGATCTATGTGGACACGTATGACGAGATCGATCTTATACCCAGGGTGGGGAACCATATTGTGCATCTTGGCACCGCCGAAAATTTCGAGGGCAAGCTCAGGAACCTGGAGGTTTTTTACGACAAAGTGCTCCCCGAAGTAGGCTGGAACAAATACTCTAATATAAATCTTGCATTCAAGGATCAGATAGTTTGTAAAAAGAGATAATAAGAAAAACCATATTTCAGACCATGAATAAAAAAGAACAGTACGTAGCAGCAATCGACATCGGCACTACAAAAATTGTGTCAATAGTCGGTACCAAAAAGGAGAATGGCAAAATAGAAATTCTCGGGCTAAGCAAGACTCCCTCCAAGGGAGTCAAGAGAGGCGTTGTTCTCAATATCGAAGAGACTGTCAACGCCATACAGACCACGGTAGATGATGTTCAGAAAAGATCGGGCATCTTGTTTTCGGAGGTCTTTGTCGGAATTGCAGGTCAGCATGTGAAAAGCCTGAAAACCCGCGGTTATATAATGCGAGAGCAATTTGAGGATGAAATAAAAAAAGAAGAGGTCTTCAAACTGATAGAGGATATGTATAAGATCCATGTTGATATCGGTGAGGAGATCATCCATGTGATTCCCCAGATCTTTATTGTTGACAATGAAACGGGGATCAAGAGTCCGATCGGGATATGCGGCAGACGGCTCGAAGCCAACTTCCATATTGTGATCGGGCAGGTGGCAGCTGCTAAAAATATTGAGAAATGCATAAAGAAGGCCAACATGACGGTCAAGGACCTTATCCTTGAACCGCTTGCCTCTGCAGATGCGGTTCTTACGGACGATGAGAAGGAAGCAGGTGTTGTTCTTGTTGATATTGGCGGCGGAACAACTGATGTCGCAATTTATTTCGATAACATCATCCGTCATACGGCAGTGATCCCCTTCGGTGGCAACGTAATTACAAGCGACATCAAGGAAGGATGCGCAATCCTCCAGCGTCATGCAGAACAGCTTAAGATCCAGTATGGTTCCGCGCTCGGGGATATTGCTCCTGAAGACAAGGTAGTTTCAATTCCCGGCATCAGCGGCAGGGAACCTAAGGAGATATCTTTTAAAAGCCTTGCCTATATAATTCAGTCGAGGATGGAAGAGATC
>Ga0105095_10000241_pt1 | contig 25425 bp, 19 predicted proteins | sample PPLLak2March2015_2_FD_79180 | JGI IMG/M metagenome (GOLD analysis project Ga0105095, IMG submission 79180) | Freshwater sediment microbial communities from Prairie Pothole Lake near Jamestown, North Dakota, USA - PPLs Lake P8 Core (3) Depth... | ecosystem: Environmental > Aquatic > Freshwater >...
ATGGGCTCTATCGCACCAGTTCGGTGCCGGTCTTGACTGCATGGAGGGATGACCATATTGTACGCTGTTATTTCATCCCCGAATACCGCCTTCGGCGGTTTAGCCGAATCTCGGAATGACATGAGCGGATCTGTTCACAGGATCCCCGGCAACACCGTAAAGGGAGACTATTGAGACCCTTTACCGCGAAAAACAGCGGCTCAGGGTAACATGCAAGAGTTATTTTAGGCACAACGTTCGAACTATTATCCGAAGGTCAGCCCTTGTTAATGGTTCAGAGAACAAGTTCGGACTTCCATCTAGTCGGGTGAGAGTCAGGGATGATGGTAATTGATCCGCCAGGCCTTTAAATTGAGGCGGCGCCCACCGATCCTCCAGGGTGCGCGCCGCGGCGGACTGCCCCTGGCAGGGCAAGCGCACCAGCCAGGGGCAAATTGCCGTCATCGTTAATGCAGGAAGATCTCCGGCATGAAGATAAAGTTCGTCGCTGCGCTCCTCGCAACGACGGGTCGCGTGTCATTAGGAGCGTAGCGAAGAGCCTGCCCTGAACGCCGTGAAGGGATGACAGCCAATTTATTCACAACCTTTCAGCATGAGGTGCTATGCGGAATGTGGCGCCTCAATGTATTCTGGTAAACATCCAAAATCCGTAAGTCACTCATGTTCGGACAAGAGATCGGACATTTGCGAAAATCAGGCGGGCAAAGATTTGTAGAGCTGCGTCAACGATCCTGGCAAGCAGATCAGGTGCCAAGCGGAAACGCTGTTTGAGCAACAAGAAAGGGCCAGAGAACAAATACCAACGGGAACGTTTGTCCACTTGTGGGACTTCGAGCAGATTTAGCTCATCTGGAACGACCTGGGCGTACTGGACATCCCGGATGGCTTCGCCTACAAACAGGCTGATGGCATAGGCCAACATCACCAGCGCCAGCATTTTATCCAAGTACACCTGTGATTTGTTCATCACCTTGTCGATGTGCAGCAAGCTCTTCAAATCCCGGAAACAGATTTCGATTTTCATGCGCTGGTCGTAGAGGGCCAAAGCGGCTTCGGGCTGCATATTGGTCATGATCCACAGGGGCTGTTTGAACCCATATCGCCAGATGCCAACCACGTTCAGGCAGACTTCTCCTTGGTAATACACTTGGCGGAAGATACGGGGCTTGTTGATCGGGGCAATCAACAAGCGCAAGGGTTGTTTTCGTTCGGCATCGTAGTAGAAATGGGGTGGGTTAGCGCCCATGTTCAAACGGATGACGAATTGCACATCGGCTTCGACCAGACTGCGCAGTAGGATCAGGTAAGAGAACTCGCGATCAAACACAATAGGACGTTGGCCGATCAGCAGCTGGATCTCTTGAATGGCCTTGAAGTGTTCCAGGTTGCGGGAGGAAGGCTGCTCTTCAATCGTACGCGAGGAATAGGTCACAGAATGGAACGGGATGGCTCTGCCTCGAAAAGGTGTCGCCAAGGTCAACATCCAAAAGCCCTTGGTTTGCCCATCCATCAAGGTGCCCACATACTCGGTTTGGTTGGCATGCGGACGCTCGATCTCCGTTGGGTCACCAATCACGAAGTCGGCTTCTTCGTTGAAAAGTGTTTTGAGTGCTTCCCGCGGATCGTTGTCTTGCAGAAAGCGCTGGATGCGCTTGTAACTGGCGGCTTCATTGCCCGCCATTCTGGCAGCGATATCGCTCAGACGTGGTGAACGAGCTTCCATGATCCCTTCAATAATCTCACTCGCTTGTTGAGCTGTCTGTTCATCGGTAAAGAGCTGCTGCGCAAATTCGAAAATGCGGATAAACTTGTCCATGGGAGCCTCCTACCGGTAAATGGTTGTGGATAACCAAGTTTATCCGTTGTCGGAGGCTCTCTCCCCTTTATTTTGTCCGAACTTTTGTCCGAAGCTCAGTAAGTCATGCTTGATTATTGAGAAAAACTAATCTATAATTTAATTGTCTAGACAAGTTTATTGGTACACCATTACGGCAATCTGGGCGTGGTAATTGCAGTAAGAGTCCTGGGGTGGCGGGACCTGGACTCCTTCAAATTGGGGCGGGTTTAGCGCTTCTCCGAAAGGGCAATCCTCAACAAGAACACTCAACTGAATAAATAATGCCGTAAACGTGCGCCAGACCCCCTGGATGGGGTGGCTTTCGTTCTTTTCGGGTCAATACGATTGGAGAGGACAACATGAAGAAACTCCCAGTTTTCATTACACTGCTGGCGCTGCTCCTGCAGCCTTGCCTGCCAACCAACTCGAGCGCCATTGCCCTGGATAGCGTAGATTTGCAAATGACATAGGCGACTACCGCCTCCAATTCAAGCCCCCAGTCCGGGGGGATGCCGGGCTGGCCCACCCCCCTCAAGCCGGTTCTCCATCACGAGCCGGGACACCTCTCGAAGGCATCCAGCTACACCACCCAGGTGAGCCGCCTGAACGCTGAAGGACTAGAAGAGACCATCCAGCTCAGCGGTATGGATGCCATGGCGGCTGATGGCGTAGACCCATTTTCCGGGAACTACACCATGGTCTCGTATGATCAGCTAATGAGAGGTGGGTGGGCGAACAATAATCTCAGCCTGGAAACGATGGCTGTCTCCGACACGCTCGCCGTGATCCCCGTCAGCCATCTGGACGTGGGCAATTACCCATATAACGACATTGCTTCTGGCGATCTGAACAACGACGGTCAGGCGGAGCAGATCGCCGCATGGCTGGATGAGGATTTAACACTCAACATATCCACTGGCGAGGTGCCGGGGTTGCCCGGAAGAACCACCTCCGCGCCCGCAGCGGTCGCTCGCGGCGGCGACTCCGGTGGATATGCACTGCAATTCGACGGATTCGATGATTACGTCAACACCGGCAGCGGCATCAGCCTGGCGAACACCTCGTTCACCGTGGCCTTCTGGGCCAGGCGGTTCAGTGCTTCGACGTGGGACCTGGCTGTCGGACAGGGTGCCGGCAGCATAAACCAGGGCTTATACATCGGGTTCAGAGACAGCAATATTTTCACCTGCGCGTTCTGGAATAATGATCTGAACACGCCTCAAGTTTATACTGACCCAGACTGGCACTACTGGGCTTGCACCTACGATGCGGATACGAACCTCAGGAAGATCTACCAAGACGGCGTGCAGGTAGCCCAGGGTCTTGCATTGGCAGACTACCAGGGCTCTGGTGACCTGCACATCGGGTGGGCTTTCAATGCTACCTTTTCCTTCGACGGACTCATCGATGATGTCGGGATCTGGAACGCAGCCCGCACACAGGAGCAGATCAACCTGGACCTGTTCCGGACAGCGCCGGACGAGCTGAACCTGGCGGCCTATTGGCCGTTTGAAGAGGGGGCGGGGACGGCTACCGCAGACATCTCGGGCAACGGGCACGACGGCACCCTGGTCAACGGACCGCTGTGGAACCCGGAGATCGCCCCGGAGGGGGAGCTGCACCTGCTGGTGCGCGGCTACGATGAAGCATTGTGGCAGTGCAATTATGATATCGACAGCGGCGGCTGCCTGAGATGGAACAACCTGGGCGGCGGCCTCTTGCTCTCTGCTCCTGCTGCGGTGTCCAGGGGCGAGGACCAGTTCGACGTATTCGCCGTGGGGACGAATTACCAGGTATACATGCGCCAGTGGGATAGCGGGTGGATCGGCAGCTGGCAGCAGTATGGTGATTGGCCTTATCCGGCTATGTCGTGGGCTGGGCCAACCCCTGAAGTGCCGGCTCCGGCGGTAGTAGCTCGGAATGGAGGCATTGACCTGTTCCGCCTGGGACCGGATAACACACTGCTGTGGCACGATGGGGCTGGCTGGCAGTCCCTGGGCGGCATGCTGGCTTCCGGGCCGGGAGCGGTTTCGCTGTCAGAAAATCACATGCAGGTCTTCGCACGTGGGATGGATGACAGCCTGTGGACTATCGGCTACAGCGGCGGCTGGGGGGATTGGCAGCGCCTGCCGCTGGATGGCGTGCCAGCCGGTGTGACCATGGCCTCCGCCCCGGCTGCGGTAACGCCAGGCGCGGATCAAATGGTCGTGTACGTGCGCGGCTCAGATAACCAGACCTGGTCCATCGAGTACGAGGGCGGTGTCTGGAGCAACTGGAGCGTTGCCGGCGGCGTGCTCGCTTCAGGTCTTGGGGCTGTGGTATGGTCGGGAGCGACCTACCTGTTCGCTCAAAAATTCGACGACCAGCTGCAGTCCAGCCTGGATGAACTTACCTGGGCAGATGTGGGTGGGCTGCCCCCTAGCTTCATGACCCTGGACACGGGATTCACCGCTCAAACGCGCAACATTGGGGTGTATCAAGATTTCAGCGTGGATATCGAGACCGGATATTTCCTGGGCGACGGTCGCAGCCAGATCGCGCTGGCTTATTACTTCGATGCCTTACACATCCGGATCGCCATATACGAGAGCGGGGAGAGATTTCAGCCTCAATGCGTAACTGATGTGGATGTAAATGGAGATATTGAGACTTTAAGAGTGAACGCTTTCAGCATAGCAGCGGGCGACTTTCTGGGCGGGGATGGGATCGACGATATCGCATTAACCTATACCATAGGCAAATACTATAACCTTCAAGTAATCCAGGTCACCCGGGAGGGCTTGTCCACACAGGTAACAGGAACGGTTGAAGAGGTAATAATTCCTGATGAAGATGGCAATTATATGGATGGCAATTTTACCGGGACGATCGATCTCGCGGCTGGGGACTTCGATCAGGATGGGCGGGATGAAATTGGCCTGGCTACAGTTTGGCATCGAGAAGATTGGATCTATCTGGAAGAATGCGACTCACATATATTCAGTGTGCGCATGCGCATCTATGACCTCCTGGAAGATTTGGTTTCAGGGGATTACAACCTGAGAATGTACTATGCCGATGGGGTAGCCGGAGGTGTATGGGGCGCCTGGTGGGGAGAAGCAATTTTTGACGAGCCTGACCCGGATCGGGAGGCATACATCATCGGTATTAACATTGCCGCTGGAGATGTGAACGGCGACGGTAAAGATGAGCTGGTACGCACCTGGCCGTACGAGTTCAGCAACTACGCAGATAGTTGTGCAGATCAAGATGAGCCTGTAACCTCCAGATTTGTACGCGCCCTGCAAGTGCTGGAATTACCCGATAATCCCGACGGTTACACCAATGACTGGTGCCCAAATGGCAACTGCCTCATCACCGGTGGAACGGTAACCACTGTGGATTTAGGAGTATGGACATTTTCATATCAAGATCGTCTGGTGGTCGGCGATCTGAACCGCGATACGATTGGCGAGTTCGCCTGGCAGATGAGTGATTGGCTGCGTACGTACTATCTTGATCCAGACGCCGATCCATCTCGGCCTTATCAGCCTTTTACCGCGTGGTATCTCTTATCACCCAGGGTCTATCCCGAGATGGCTGTGGGCGCGTTCACCGGTGAGAGCGTGCGCGTTGGACCGCCCAGCTACCGGGTGCAGAACCGGATCGATACGCCGGTGGCGATGATCAATATGCCGCCCGTTCACCGGGATATCGTCAAGGATGACGGTGGAAATAATATCGTCTTTGAGACGCCCCAGGAGACCTGCATCCCCAGCATTGACAACCCCGAATGCACACACGCTAAATACGGGCATTTAAATTTCAGCGAATCCGAGGAACTCATCGAAACGAAGCATGAATATTCGATCTCTGCTGGAATGGAAAACAAGACGTGCGCCGGCGGCGGCCTGCCTGGCCTATTCGATTTAAAGGCGTGTCTCAAAACGAGCATTGATTATACCCATGGCGGGCAGTTTGACAGCACCACTGATAATATTTCCTCGATAACATACAACCAAAAGGTGATCGCGGCCGACGACGACAAGATCATTTACTTCGGCACACCTTACGCGGTATGGGAATATCCCGTCCTCACCGATGAGCCTGGAGCGACGCCCGGCTATATCACCGTGGTCTCCCCGTTGATTAAACAGACCAGCTACCCAAGCTCGTTGGGCGGATATTACAACCCTTCCTGCGATGAGGATTGGTATGCTGCCGGGCACCAGCCAGACAATGTCTGGTCTTACGACCCGATTGGAGATGTTCGGTTTACGGATTACGACCCTGATCGGGTGGTGTACGACCCGGGCACCCTGGATGACTGGTTCGAGGAAGAGATCACATACGAAACCTTCCAGCAAACCACCGACAGCACAACCTTCTCGCATTCGATCAAGGCCGGGCTGGGGCTCGAAACCAGTGGAAGTGCTAATATCAAAATGATCACGTTCGAGGGCGATTTCAAGGCTTACATCAAAGGCAGCTACGACTACTCCAGGATGGAGACTGATCGATTCACCACGAAAGAAGGCACCACATACAGCTTCTTCCTCAGCCCCAAGCCTTTGGACGCCAAGTACTCCACCCGCCCGATCCTGTACTGGGCCAATGCAGGGTATATGGTGATGGACTATCAAGCAGAACCCGGACAAGGGGCCAGGTGGCTGCTCTATGACAAGCCAGACCCGGCTTTCATCCTTGCCTGGTATGGCTTTCCTGATCCCGCCGCGCCGGAAAATCCACCTTGCGGGGAGGCGAAGAAGCTTTTCTCCAAAGACGTGGTCATCGACCCGCAGGTAGTCAGCGTGGGAGATACCGTGACGATCACCGCAGTGGTGCGCAATTTCAGCAGTGTAATCCCCCCTGCATCGGTCACGGTCAGGTTCTACCTGGGCGACCCGAGCCTGAATGTGGTCATCGGGTAGACAACAGTCGAGCATCTGACGCGCCAATCCGGTCCCGAAACAGCCGCCATCACCTGGACTGCAACCGGCGCCGGCAAGCAGAAAACCTACGCCGTGATCGATCCCATGCATGCCTTCGATGAAGTGCACGACGAGGACGATCTGATCAACAACAATGTGGCTTACGGCTTGATCGAGATCGGCGCAGCGGCTTTCTTTGATATGGGGCAGGCGGAGGAGACTGTCTATGACCGCCAGTCTTACAGCCAGACCCAGACCCTGGTGGCGTCAGTCTACATGCCGCTGGGCAACCTGTCAGCCGTGACGCGCCTGGACCTGAAAGATTCAAGCCTGCCAGCCCACGGGATTGGCAAGCCACTGGAGCTGCTGGCGTACCAGGGAGAGGTCGATTGGGGCAAACCGGAAAATGAGGATTTCTACCTGACCGAGCCCGGATCGAACGCTCCGCCGGCGGTGATCACGTTCAGCTACAGCGAGGCCGACCTCACCGGCAAAGATGAAGGCAGCCTTATGCTGTACCGGCTGGAGGGGTCAGATTGGCAGGAAGCCAACCTCACCTGCGGCGTTGAGGCAGGCGATACGCCCACCTACCAGGTGCAGCGCTTCCTGGAAGACAACCTGATCGCCGTGCCTGTATGCCAGACTGGCACATATATCCTGTCCGATGTGCCCGTGCATACTGCCTACAAACAATATCTACCCTGGATCGGCAGGCCTTAGCTTTCGAGCACATTGCTGTTTATGAAGGGATAAGCGATGAAACGAGACACGCCCCGGAGGAATTTCGGGGCGTGTCGATTTAGAGTTCTATTATTAATAGGATTGCTTACGGTCCGCTGACCGTCTCGTAGCCGCTGGCTCTCCACTGGCTCACGCCGCCCGCCATGCTGCTGACCTGCTCGAAACCGCTGCTGAGCAGGGTATCGCGTCCCTCCTGGCTGCGGTTGCCTGAGCGGCAGACGACCACGATTTCCTGGTCTTTGGGTATCTCATCCAGCCGGCTGGACAGCTCCCCCAGTGGGATGAGGGTCGAGCCCGGGATGTGGTACTCGTTCCACTCCTCCGGCTGGCGCACATCCAGGATGAAGGCTCCTGCGTCTCGTTTACTGGCAGCTTGCTCGACGGAGATCTCTACCGGGAGCCTCCCGGCTGTTTCATTGGTTGCGGGCTTAGACCCTTGGTTGATGTAGACCAGGACAACTACAGCCAGGAGGACGATCAATCCCAGGCCAATCACGATCCAGGCCTGGTTTCTGCTGCTGCCCTTTGATTGAGCATCTGCCTTCTGGTGTTTGCGGGCTGAGCTTGCAATCTGTTTTGGCTTGTTTTTATCACTCATAGTAGTTCACCTTTTAGAGTATAGGATCGATTACATCGTGAAAACCATCTCATTCCTCTTGCGATCCACCGACCAGAAAAAGGCAGTACGTGGCTCCCCGGCTGTCTTTGGATAGTTTTTCAACCTGTTTCGCGGTCGTTCCTAACAGGGCTTGCAGAAGATGCCGGTCGAGGTGGCACAGCTCGGGGTGTTCGGGCAAGATCATGGCATAAGGGCAGTGTCCTAAGACCAGGCGCGGGGCTACAGCATGGGCTTCCCAGCGGGCCTGGTACTCGAGGTCATTTAACCGTTGGACGGCTTGATACAGTCGTTGGGGCAAGGCGCCGCTGACAGTGGAAGTACCGCCCGCCATCCTGTGGGCGAGGCGCTCAAATTGGTTTAGCTTTTGCTCATCGGTGAGGTCTCCCAACAACTCCAGGAGCAAGGTGCTTGCCAATCCATCCAGATTGTGTAAGTGAACACGGCGCGCCAGTGCGTAGCACAGGGTAGGGCGCCCTGATCGCCGGGCAGGGCGCTTTCCGGTGACCTCCACTACACCTTGTTCGAGCAGCACTCCCAGGTGGTGCCGTGCGTTGGCTCCGGTCATGTGCAGTGCGCGGCTGATTTCGGAGGCTGAGGCGTTCTGCTTGCCCTGTAAAAATTCGATTATTGCCTGGCGGGTGGTGCTCACCTTGCGATTATATCGCCTTTTTCAAATTATGCAAATATATATTTTCTTTATCTCGGGTTGACAGAGCGGTTTTCAATAGTATAATATGTAACAAGCACGCTGGTTGAAGCTGATATGAGCGACATACTCACCTGGGACGACTCCTACGCAATCGCCCTGGCGCTAATCCAGCAGCACCCTGACATAGCTTTAGATGATGTATCCCTCGGTATGATTTACAGGTGGACGGTCCAACTTCCCAATTTTATGGATGACAGAGAACTGGCAAACGATTCGATCCTAGCTGCCATTTATCAAGAATGGTTCGAGGAGGTTAATTCCCTATGAAAGGTCAAGACGATACCACCCGCTACGATATCCCACCGGAGATAGAAGGGCAGGTAGCCATCACCACGCTGGATAAGATCTACAACTGGGGGAGGCGATCATCGGTCTGGCCGATGATGTTCGGCCTGGCTTGCTGCGCGATCGAAATGATCTGCACGGCTGCCAGCCGCTATGATTTTTCCCGTTTCGGCATGGAGGTCATGCGCCCCAGCCCGCGCCAGGCAGATTTGATGCTGGTATCCGGGACAGTCACCAAGAAGATGGTGGTGCAGATCGTGCGCCTGTATAACCAGATGCCGGAGCCGAAATATGTGGTAGCTATGGGAGCCTGCGCCTCCGGAGGCGGTCCGTTCAAAGAGGGCTATAACGTGGTACCGGGCGTTGATCGATACCTTCCTGTAGATGTATACATACCTGGGTGCCCACCGACTCCCCAGGCACTCATTCATGGCTTGATCACCCTCCAGAAGAAAATCGATACGCAGTCAATCAAGAATGTCCGTTGGTATCAAAAGACCGGCACCGAAACGATACCTGTCCCGATACTGGGACCCGATATTATCGACCCGAGGCAGATGGAGCTGATCAAGGAATACACGCAGAATAAAGCTGCTCAGGAATCGACCGAATCCGAAACGCCCGCGGTCGAGAAAGCGTAGCGGAGGCAGCCATGACTGAACAGACTCTGGTAAGAGAAGATGCTCTCATTTCCCGTTTCCCCGAATGGGTTTCAGCGGACGATCGCAAAGGCTATGAGGGGTATATTGTCCAATCTGAACATCTGATTGAGGTGGCGACGGGTCTGCGGGATGAATTCGGCTACGACTACCTGACAAACCTGACTGCAACGGATTATTATCCGGATGACTTTATGGAGACGGTCTACCACCTCTTCCGCAGCACGGGTGGACCGGCGCTAGTAATGAAGGTGCGCACCTCGCGTGAGGATGCATCTGTTCCCTCGCTGATGCCAGTATATCCGGGTGCTGATCTGCAAGAGCGGGAGACCTGGGATTTGTTAGGGGTGCGCTTCGAAGGTCATCCCGATCTACGGCGCATCCTGCTCTGGGAAGGCTTTAATGGGCATCCCCTGCGTAAGGATTGGCGCGAGCCTTTTTACGAAGAAGAGGGCAAACCCTTCAAGAACCGCTGGCCGGATGGCAAAGTCTATCGTATTGAAGACAAGAATCCATTTAACAACAACCTCGATTACCCGGCAGGGTTTAACCCCGAAACCTGGGTTCCTGAGAAAGATGCCGCCTTGTACGCTGGTGTAGGATTGATTGAGAAACCCGGCGAGACAACGGACATGAAGACCGACCAGGTGGTGGTCAACCTTGGTCCGCAGCACACATCCACTCACGGTGTATTCCGCATGGTCGTGCGATTGGATGGGGAGACGATCAAGGCCTTGAAACCCGTGATGGGTTATCTGCATCGCAACCATGAGAAAATCGGCGAGCGCAATACTTTTCTGCAGAACATGCCTTTCACCGACCGCCTGGATTACTTCTCATCGATGAGTAACAACTTCGGCTACGCTTTGGCGGTGGAGAAGCTGATGGGCATAAAACCACCGGAGCGTGCGGAGTACCTGCGCGTCATGATGGCGGAATTCACCCGTATCTGCAACCACATGGCGGCCGTTGGCTTCTTCCTGAACGATATCGGAGCTTACTTCACCCCGTTGCTGTATGCATTAGAGGAACGTGAGCTCATCCTGGACATATTCGAAGCTGTCAGTGGATCGCGCATGATGTGTAACTACTTCCGCTTCGGTGGAGTGGCGCGTGACCTGCCAGATGGCATCTATGAAAAGATCCGCAAGCTGGTTTTCGACCGCTTGCCGAGAAAGATCGATGAGCTCGACCTCTATCTCACACAGAACGAGATCATTCGCTCGCGCGGAGAGGGGTTGGGCGTGCTTACGCCACAGCAAGCGATAAGCTTATCCGTAGTAGGTCCTCTGCTGCGCGCTTCCGGAGTGCCTTATGATATCCGCCGCGCCGATCCATACAGCATTTACGATCGCTTCGATTTCGATGTGGCTGTTCGCTATCACGGCGATGTCTACGATCGCTTTCTGATCCGTATCGACGAAATGCGCCAGAGCGTGCGGATTCTACAGCAGGCAGTCCGCGATCTACCCGAGGGGCCAATTCAGGAAGGCAAGCCGCAGTATCAAGTGCGCGTGCCGGCTGGCGAGGCCTACGGGCGGGTGGAAGGACCTAAAGGCGAGCTGGGCTTCTACGTAGTCTCAAATGGGAAGCCAAATCCCTGGCGATATCATGTGCGCGCGCCATCCTTCATCAACCTGACCGCCCTAGAGACGATGGCGGTTGGGAATAAGGTCGCAGACACGGTCGCCATTCTGGGCTCGATCGATATCGTGTTGGGCGAGACAGACCGGTAATCTGTATCTCACACTCTTACTCTCGCGTTAGAGCGTTGATCATACCAAAGGGAGTTCTGTATGGATGGATTGGGAATAATCAAAGGGTTGGGCGTCACCCTTAAGCGTTTTGTCGATACCTATCTGGATGATATTCGCTGGTTTGGCAAGCGCTACTACACGCCCGAGGGCATTACCCACCGTAGCAGCACAGAGACACGCGGGATCTTCACCGTCCAATACCCGGAGGAGAAGCTGCCGGTACCGGAAGAATTCCGCTATGTACCCTTCCTGATCTACGAAATTGGTCCAAACGGCGAAAAACTGGATCGCTGTACATCTTGCGGCATCTGTGCCAAAGTGTGTCCGCCGCAGTGCATCTGGATCGTGCGCACCAATGATCCCAACACTGGCCGGCCAGTACCCGAGCCCGCCGAGTTCTACATCGACATGGATATTTGTATGAATTGCGGCTTTTGCGCTGAATACTGCCCGTTCGATGCAATCAAGATGGACCACGATTACGAGCTCTCGGTTTACAATCGCTTCGAGAAGAATATCTACGACAAGGAAAAATTGTCCAAACCAGTAACATATTATGCTTCGATACGCCCGGCCAATTACCTGCGTGAGGAGTCAGCTCGGATGGAAGCCGAAGCCGCTAAAGCCGCGCGAAAAGCCGGTCGTGAATGAAAGGATGAGATGGTAAAACAGGTGGTAACAGAACAGGATGTGCTGGTAGCATTGGGTCGAGTTCAGGAGCCAGAATTACATAAAGACCTGGTAACGTTGCATATGATCCGCGATCTGAAGATCGAAGGACCTCAGGTTAGTTTTACGGTGGTTTTGACCACGCCAGCTTGCCCGTTGAAATCGCAAATCGAGCGCGAGGCTCGCCAAGCAGTGGCGGCACTGCCAGGCGTTGAGGCGGTCGAAGTCAAGCTGGATGCCAATGTGCCCAACGACGGGCGACCGCGCGGCCTGATCGACCTGCCCATACGCAATGCGATTGCGGTCGCATCTGGTAAAGGGGGTGTAGGGAAGAGCACCGTGGCGGTCAATATTGCAGTCGTGCTGGCTCAAAGCGGTGCCAGGGTCGGACTGCTGGATGCCGATATTTATGGGCCAAATGTACCGACTATGATGGGCGTCCTCAAGCTGCCAGCGCCGGTTGGTAATAAGCTGGTTCCGGCAATGGCGTATGGCGTCAAGGTGATGTCGATCGGCTTTCTGGTAAAGCCCGGCCAGCCGCTTATCTGGCGTGGACCGATGCTGCATTCAGCGATCCGCCAGTTCTTGAGCGACGTTGACTGGGGTGAGCTGGATTACCTGGTGGTCGATCTGCCGCCAGGCACGGGCGACGCTGCCCTTAGCCTGGCGCAATCGCTGCCGCTCAGCGGAGGTGTTATCGTTACCATGCCGCAGCAAGTGTCTTTGGATGACGCCATACGCGGCCTGGAGATGTTCCGCCAGCTCGATGTGCCTATCTTCGGCGTGGTCGAGAACATGAGCTACCTGGAGCTGCCGGATGGCGCTCGGATGGATATCTTCGGATCGGGCGGGGGGGAACGCCTGGCGGCACAGGCGGGCGTACCCTTCATCGGTGCCATTCCTATCGATCCAGCTGTACGAACGGGAGGAGATTCCGGCGAGCCCGTTGTGGTTACCCAGCCCGAATCGGCTGCCGGACGCGCCCTGGCGCACATTGCCAGGGACATCGCTGCGAAAGTCAGCGTGGCAGCCGTGCAGCAGAGCAACATTATTCCGATCAATATGATCGGCTAGCGAGTCGGGTTAATCGTGTACTAACAGTTTTCCAGCCTTAGTAATGATACTCGGGGGTGTGCGTTGGTCTTTTCCCAGCGCGCACCCCCGAGTTGCACATAACCATATTTGAGATGATTTCTATTCAACCTGTGCACAGGCAATTTCCGGGATTGGCGAGCAGATGAGGTCGGCTCTTGTTCTGGGTGGTAAAATAGGGAGACTTATTCAGCTCAAAGGATATGGACCCCACACGTAGAATATGGAACCTTTAATTATCGGTATACGCTTCCAAAAAGTAGGCAAAATTTATCATTTTGACGCAAGCGAAAGCCGCGACGTTCAGGTGGGCGATTACGCAGTTGTCGACACCTCGCGCGGCAGGCAGCTAGGCGAAGTGGTGCAGATCCTTCCAGATCCTCCAGCTCCCCCAGAAGGGACCTGGAAACCGATCCTCAGACGTGCAACCCCTCGCGATCTGGTACTGCGGCAGCTGCTCCAGCGAAAAGAGCTGGAAGCCACCATCAACTGCCGTGCCAAAATGGCTGAGATAGGCATCCCAGGGGTCAAGATCGTGGCATCCGAATATTCGTTGGATGGCAGCCGGTTGTCATTCCTGTACAGCACCGAGGCCGAGCGCAAAGTGGATTTAAAAAAGCTGCGCAATGCTATGCAGCGCACCTATCCACGCACGCAGGTGGACATGCGCCAGATCGGCCCGCGCGATGTGGCCAAATTATTGGGAGGCATGGGCGCTTGCGGGCTGGATAACCGCTGCTGTTCGATGTTCCTTACCGAGTTCAGCCCGATCTCGATCAAAATGGCGAAGGAACAGGGGATCTCTCTGACTCCCTCAGAGATCACCGGGATGTGCGGACGCCTGCGATGCTGCCTCGTCTACGAATATGAGCAGTACGTAGAAGCCCGCAAACAGCTCCCCAAGCGAGGAAAACGCGTCGTCACACCGGCTGGAGATGGCAAGGTCTTGGACGTTTTCCCGCTTAAACAGACCATCCTGGTCGAGCTGGAGGGAAAGCCCCCTCAGGAATTCAATCAGGATCTGGTGCAGCCATGGGAAGAGCTGGAAGCTCTACGCCAGAAAGCCGAAGCGCCTTGCGACAAGCATGAAGGGGGGGAATGCGACTGCGGTAAAGCCGGCAGCAGCCAAACAGCACCTGCACAAAAGAAACCTAAAAATAGACCACGCAGGGATTAAACATTGACCGATTACATCAAGGAAGCTCAAGTTTTGAGTGAATACACGCGCGGGTTGCGACGTGATTTCCATCGCCATCCGGAGCTTGGCTTCCGGGAAGTGCGCACTGCTGGCATTGTAGCCCAGGAATTAAACAAGCTCGGTCTGGAGGTGAAGACCGGGATTGCGGAAACCGGGGTAGTGGCGTTATTAGAGGGTTCACGCTCTGGTCCGGTGAGAACGGTACGATTTGATATGGATGCATTGCCCATCCAGGAAGAAAACAAGGTTGAATACGCTTCCCAGGTTCCGGGTGTCATGCATGCGTGTGGGCATGATGGGCATACAGCTGTGGGCCTGACGGTTGCCAGGTTGCTGCACGACCATGTAGAAGAGCTCAGCGGTACGGTCAAGTTCATCTTCCAACCAGCGGAAGAGGGTTTAGGCGGTGCAGAGCGGATGATCGCAGAAGGCATACTCGATAATCCGGCGACCGAGCAGATCTATGGACTGCATGTATGGAATGAGAAGCCCGTCGGTTGGTTGGGTATCTCACCAGGACCGGTGATGGCGGCTGGCGAGATATTCGATGTCCAGATCACCGGGCGCGGTGGTCACGGTGCCTTACCCCACCAGACGGTTGATCCGGTTCTGGCAAGCGCGCAGGTGATCTCAGCATTACAAAGCGTGGTATCTCGAAATATATCGCCATTGAGCTCGGCAGTCATCAGCGTTACCAGCCTGCATGCAGGCGAAGCGTTCAACGTCGTGCCGCCATCCGCCCATTTGAAAGGGACGATCCGAACCTTCGAATCACAAGAACGGGCTCTGGTTATGGAGCGTTTTGAGGCACTGGTGCAGGGTGTCGGGGAGGCGATGGGCTGCAAGGTGGATATAAAAATCACCCCTCTTACTCCTGCGGTTGTCAACCACCCGGCAATTGCCATGCATGTCCAGCTTGTTGCCGCGGATGTGCTGCCTGATTTTGAGGTGGATAGCAATTATCGCAGCATGGTCTCTGAAGATATGGCTTACTTGATGTCCAACACTCCCGGATGTTTTTTCTTTATTGGCTCGGCTAACCCCCAAAAAGGCCTTGCGGTGGCTCACCACCACCCTTGTTTTGATATCGATGAAACCGTGCTGCCTTATGCGGCTGGGTTGATGGCCTCCGTAATAGCCCGGGACGTGTAGCATTTCGTATGGGTACAGGGGGAAAAAGGACAGGATCGAGTATTCCTGATTTCACAATCCCCGGTTTTTGGAGGTGTTTACTCGTAGCGCAGCGCCTCGGCAGGCAGGACCCGCGAAGCCTGTGCAGCAGGCAGCCAGGTTGTCAGCAAGCTCATGCCATACGCCAGTACAGATACAAGGATGATTTCCGTCCACGGAACCTGGAAGGTAAGGCCGGGTATATCGACCATCATATCATTGATCATCTGAGAGGCCGGGATCAGCGCCAGGCCAACCCCCAGGCCGATACCTAACAGAGCCACGAAGGACGATTCGAGGAGGAAGACCCAGCTCACCATCTCACGCTGGAACCCCAGGGCGCGCAGCATGCCGATCTGCTGGCGCCGCTCTACGACGGCGCGCGTGCTGATGACTCCCAGTGCAGCTACGCCAACCACCAAGCCCACCATCATAAAGCCCACCAGAAGCTGCTGGAAAACAAACTGAATCGCAAGCGAATCGCGCAGCTCCTGGATGAGATCGACGCTTTCCAGGCCGTTCTTTAGAAAGACGCTCTCCAGCGCGGCGCTGGTCGATGTCGGATCGGCACCCTCTGCCAGGCGGATGTAGTAAGTTGGTGCCGCCAGCTCAACATTCAGCCCCTCGTTCAGTGTCTCCTGCGAGGTGACCAACCCGTAGCCAGTAATTGCCGACTGTTCTAGGACGCCGATAACAGTCACCTCGAAGGTCGCTTCGCTGTTCGGGTCGCGCACTTCCACCCGGATCGGCTTCATGGTCTCGTCCTCTAGGTAGACGCCCTGTAGGCTGAACTCCGGTCCGCCGATCACGATGTTGGTGGTCGCGCGGGATGGCACCGCAAGACGATCGACTACTGCAAAACCGGGTTTATCCCGGATCGCCTCCCAGATCTCAGACGCTGTCGTATAGCCCTCCGCCTTGACGCCGATGTCATAGTCCACGTTCTCCAGGTAAGCATTGTCTCCAGCCAGGAGCGGGTAGCTTGCCCAGCGCTCTCCCCCTTCCTGCTTGACCTCCAAAGGCTGGGTAATCAGAGAAGCGATCACCCCATAGTCAGCGCGGTGAAGTCCAGGTTGTGCGGTGATAGCGCGTGAGAGGTCGTCCACTGGATTGTTGCTACTGTAATTTACCCGCAGGTCGAAGCCGCCCGTAAACTGTTCCGTATCGCTCAATACGATATCGTTTACCTTGAACAGCGTTGCCATGAAAATGACGCTGAATGTGACCACCGCAAAGATGGCGATCGTCATCCCCGTGCGGAAGCGGCTGGAGAGCGGGTAGGCAATTGCCATGCGCAGCACTGGTGCAAATCGGGGTGAACGGCCTAGGATCAGCAGGATCAGCCTCAGCAGCAGGTCAGCGTTGTACATAACCACCAGAACCGCCCCTGCAACGAGCATAATGCCGGCGATGAACAGCATCTCTGCCCCGCCGGTCATCTCCGGCACGCCGATCTTCTCCTCCAGGACGCTGCTAGGCAGTGACCAGAAGATCGTCAAAACCAGCCCCATCAGCGTGTATGTCACTCGATCCAGGATGTCGACTGAGTTCCAACTCTGGCTCCGGGCAATCCACCGGAATAGCGGTCCAAACACTCCGCGCAGTGTCAGCACCCCGCCGATGATTACGAAAGACACTCCCATCCCGTACGCCGCTGTGTTGGTCCTCTGGATGCCAATCGGGGTTAAAAGCAATCCCAGCATCAGCGTGAGCGGTCCGCTGGTAAACCCTAACCACACCAGCCGTAAAAGGCTGCCCGGCAGACCGACCAGCCAAAGCCGCAGAGCGCGGAAGAGACGCAGATGGAACAGCGCCCGAAAGCCGTCGGTGACAGCCCGGAATGGAGCCAGAAGGCGGTCTCTGAGGTAGGTTGGAGGGCGCGGCGGTTCCGGCAGGTCGCGTATGGCGGATACGATGTTCAGATGGCTGACGCGATTGGCGGAGAAAAGCACGGTGGCGAAAGTCACCAGCATGCCGATCGAGTACGACACCAGCAGGCTGCGCATGCTGACGCTCGGGCTGATGGATAGGCCGACGCCGGCGAAAGACTGCCCCAGCGTCACAGCGATGATCAAGCCGGTCACCACGCCCAGTGCCACACCCACGGCGGCGGCTGCCAGGTCATAGGCCGTTCCCTCGAAAACGAACATTTCCACCAGGTGGCCGCGCTGGGCGCCCACCGCGCGCACCATACCCATCTCTGACTTGCGCTCGGAAGCCAGCATAACGAAGATCAGGAAGATCAGCACCAGCCCGGCGGTGATGCCGAACAGGCCAGCCACGATAAAAATGGTGGTGAATGCACTGGCAGCCAGCTCGCCCGAGTCCAATGTGTCGCGCTTGCTGTCGTCTACAACCAATTCGGAGAGATCGCCGAACAATCTCGACAGCCGGTCGCGCACCGGCTCGCTGCCCCAATCGATGTCGACCAGGATCGACTGTACGCGATCAGCCAGGCCTTCGTCAGCCAGCAGGCTGCTGGTTCCTGGCGATAAGCTGCCGGCTTCCAGGCCATCGGCCAGAGCCAGCAGATCTGTGCGAGTATTACCCTCCTCACGCTCGGCGGCTGTCCGTAGCGCCTGGGGTACGGCAGGATCGCGCGCCAGGAAGGCGTAAAGCCGCGCGGCTATCTTGGGATCGTTCAGCAGTCCGCGCAGGTGAGCGGTTACCTCCTGGCTGTGCGCTGCGCCGCCCAGTGCATCGCCCAGGTTGGAGACAACAATCATGTTGATCTTGTCATGCTGGTTAAACATCCGCTGGGCCTGGCGCAGATTGACGAGTATGCGTGGGCTCTCGCCCTGTCCGGCGATATCCCGGACATTGTAAACTTTGGGGTGGGAGCCAACGTATATCTCCAATGAGTCGCCTGGCGCTGCGCTGAGCGCTTCGGCTGCCGCAGCGTTGATGTAGACTTCGTTTGCCTCCAGGACCTCCAACGACAAGGGCTGACCGGCAGAGTTTGTAACCTCCTCCTGAGGAAACACCCAGATGTCCTCCGGGCGCAGCCCCATGATGCCGATGCTGCGCAGGCTGCTGCGGCGAGTGGTGTTAACCACGGGTGCTGACTCGCCGACTGCCGGCAGCAGGCGGTCCACCAAAGGATAGTCAGCCAGCTGGTCCGCCAACGACTCGTAGCGCGCCATTTTGAAATATGGGAGGTCCGTGCTGGCTGAGCTGACCTGGATCACCTCGTCAATCTCCCCCATGCCCTCGATAGCCACCGTGCGGATGGAGTGCGAGAGGGTGTCGCCGGTGACGAAGGCAGCGGTGATGATCAGCGTTGCCAGCATCAGGCCGAGGACGATCAATATGGATTGCGCCCGGCGGCGCGGAATCGGGCGTAATCCCAGTTTGAAGAACACCGGGCGGCGCCAGGCCAGCAGCGCCAGGCAGATGATCACCAGGACCAGGATGGCGCTCAATACGCCAGCTATGGCTGACATCTCCACGCCGAAAAGTTCTTCCATCGTTAGTGCTCCTGTGCTGTCCCGGGCTGCTCACCTTCTATGAGGCCATCTCGCATCCGGACGATGCGCCTGCAGCGGGCGCCGACGCCCCGGTCATGCGTTACCAGGATAAAGGTCAGCCCCTGTTCCCGGTTCAAATCCACCAGCACATCCATAATCTCGTTGGCGGTCTCTGAGTCGAGATCCCCCGTGGGCTCGTCGGCCCAAACCAACGCTGGTCGATTCACCAGGGCGCGGGCAATGGTTGTGCGCTGCCGTTCCCCGCCAGAGAGCTCCGACGGTTTGTGGTTGGCGCGCTGCGCCAGCCCGACTTGAGCCAGCGAATCCTGGGCTCGTTTGCGCGCCTCCCTCTGACGCACGCCTGAGACCAGCAGGGGAAGCTCTACATTCTCTACTGCGCTCAGCACCGGCAGCAGGTTGTAGAACTGGAATACAAAACCCATTCGCTGGGCGCGGTAGGTGGTGCGCTGGCGATCCGACATCCCGGAGAGGGAAACGCCCTCGATGGCGATTTGGCCTTGATCAGCGGTGTCCAGACCTGAGAGGCAGTTGAGCAGTGTGGTTTTACCGCATCCGGACGGGCCCATAATTGCTACCATCTCGCCACGCCCGACGCTCAGATCCACACCACGCAGCGCCGGAACGCTCACCAGGCCGGTATGGTAAACCTTATGCACCCCCGTGGCCTGGATGATTAGATCGTCGTTCAGCTCCGTTGCGGAGGCTGGTTTTTCTGCTGCTTGTTCGCTGCTGAGACCCATCGATCTTACTCCTCTATCAGAGTCAGGCCGCGTAGGGTTTTCAGCACAGGAAACCTGCACACGTCGGACCTCACCCAGGATAAGATAAATTACGAAAGGAAGGTGCCCACCCTTTGTGCATAGGACTTTTTGGCATGATGGGCTGCAAGTTCGATGCGATACTTTAATGAGTTGCGCAAGTGCCCACGTTGGTGCTCAAGCTAGATTCTAGCACATGTTCTTCTTGTCCAGAACACATCTGGCACTGATGGGATTGGTGGGAGGAGAATCCCGGGCATATGCATGGGAAAGTCCCTTATTATGCCCTGGCGATACCACCAAACCCCCCTCTCTCTTTGGGTGGGGAAAACCAGGATTTTCAATTGCTTGGAAAAACCCTGACGTCTCTGTGCAACTTGACTGTTGTACCTGCCGGTGATAAAATAGATCAGGATCAAATCATCAGATTAATCTTAATAATCAGTTTATTTGCCACCAGTCAAGTAAAAGCCTATGCCGTTAATCAAATCCCAGAATGAATTCTTACAGTATCTGGCTGAGAACCAGGACAGCGCTGATTCCAGCGGACGGCTTCCCGCGTTGAGCGACCTCAGCCAGACTTTAGGGGTCAGTGTATCTCGCCTGCGCGAGCAGCTGGAGATCGCTCGAGCGCTCGGTTTTGTTGAAGTTCGACCGCGTACTGGCATAAGGCGGTTGCCATATACTTTTTACCCGGCTGTCAAGCAAAGTCTGTTCTATGCCTTGGAAATCGATCGGTCGTTCTTCGATGCATTCTCAGAGTTTCGCAACCGCCTGGAAGCTGCCTATTGGTACGAAAGCGTGTCCAGTCTGACAAGCCAGGACCACCAGCTTCTGCAGGATTTAATGGCGAGCGCCTGGAAGAAACTGCGCAGTCCTCAGATCACCATCCCGCATACTGAGCACAAAGAACTGCATTTGCGGATTTATTCCCGGCTGGAAAATCCCTTTGTCCAAGGAGTCTTACAGGCTTATTGGGAAGCCTACGAAGCGGTTGGCTTGAATCAATTTGCTGGTTATGATTATCTGCAGCGCGTATGGGAATACCATCAGACAATGGTGGATTCGATCTGCTCAGGAGATTTTGTTGTCGGCTATCAGGCCCTGCTCGCTCATAACGATTTACTCTATCACCGCCCTTTTGAAAATCTGGCTGGTGATAGGAATCCTGCGTTTCCCCAGACTGACAAACTAAGATGGGGTACTCTAGAATGATTTGAACCCTTGGTCAAGGGATTTTATAAAGGAGAAGACATGTCTGCTTTATCAGCGCTTGTCAAGGAAAAAAACAAAACCGGGTCAAATCGCGGAGTGAATGATTTCTCGATCACCGTTGCCACAGTGAATGGATCCGGGAGCCAGACCTCCAACCTCACCATCCTACGCGCAATATTTAAAATGGGAATTCCCGTCTCTGGAAAGAATTTGTTTCCATCCAATATCCAGGGACAGCCCACCTGGTATACCATCCGGGTGAGCAAAGATGGGTTCCTCGCCAGGCGAGAAGAGCAAGAGATCGTCGTGGCAATGAATCCGGCGACGTTTTTGCGGGACCTGCAGGGAGTGCTGCCTGGCGGCGCTTTCTATTATGCCGATGACATCCGCTACCCAATCGATCGCCAGGATATTGTCACCTATCCCATGCCGGTCAAACAGATCACGAAGGACTCGGGTGCACCATCCAATCTTCGGGATTACGTGGCAAACATGGTATATGTCGGCGTTCTGTCCCAATTGCTGGGTATTGACCTGGAAAAGGTTCATCAGGCCTTGAGTTTTCACTTCAAGGGGAAAACAAAGCCGATTGAGCTGAACTATGGGGTCATTCAAGCTGCTTTTGAATGGTCCTCTGCCAACCTGGTGAAGCATGATCCATATCGTGTAGAAGAAATGGATGCCACCAACGATTACGTTATGGCAGATGGCAATACTGCAGCAGCGTTGGGCTCCATTTATGGTGGTGTCCAGTTTGTCTCCTGGTATCCAATCACTCCTGCTTCCAGCCTGGCAGAATCGCTAAATGAATATCTGCCCTTGCTGCGTAAAGACCCTGAAGAACCCGGGAAGAATACCTTTGCTGTTGTACAGGCCGAAGATGAGCTGGCTGCGATCGGGATGGCAGTGGGTGCAGGGTGGTCCGGCCTGCGAGCGATGACGTCGACTTCCGGCCCAGGACTCAGCCTGATGACCGAGTATGCCGGCCTGGCTTACTTTGCCGAGGTGCCCCTGGTTATATGGGATGTCGCCCGGGTAGGGCCCAGCACCGGCTTGCCCACCCGTACTGCTCAGGGTGACTTGACCTTCATTTACTATATGGGGCACGGTGATACACAGCAGATCATCCTGCTTCCAGGATCGGTACATGAATGTTTCGAGTTCGGCTGGCAGGCTTTTGACATTGCAGAGCGTATGCAGATGCCTGTATTTGTGCTCTCCGACTTGGATCTAGGCATGAACAACTGGATGATCCCTCCTTTTGAGTACCCGGATACCCCAATTGATCGCGGCAAAACAATTTGGGAAGACGACCTGGAAGAATTACACGGCAAATGGGGACGATATAAGGATATCGATGGGGATGGTATCCCTTACCGAACTGTGCCAGGCAATCGTCATGTCGACGCTGCCTACTTTGCACGCGGCACAGGTCACAGTCCCGAGGCACAGTACTCGGAGGATCCTCAAGTCTGGCATGACAATCTTGAGCGACTGAAACTAAAGTACCATACATCTCGCCAGTATATGCCAAAACCTGCCATTGAGAGTATGCCAGACGCGAAATTCGGCATCATCGCATTTGGATCAACTGAAACGGCGATCGAAGAAGCCCGGCACCAGATGGCAGAAGAGAACATCCCGACTGATTTTATGCGCTTGCGTGCGATCCCCTTCACGGACGAGGTCGAGGCGTTCATCCAAGACCACCAGTGCATTTATGTTGTCGAGCTGAACCGGGACGGACAGCTAACCCAGATACTACGGGCTGAGTTCCCAGATTATGCGTCTCGATTTGTGCCTATCGCGTATACGGACGGTCTATCGCTGACTGCACAGCGTGTGCGTGAAATGATTCTGGCTGAGATGGAGTAGACTGATGAGCGAACAAATGAATATTACCGGGCAACGAGTTCAGGTCAACCTGGCCGGGTTGACGAAAGCAGATTATAAAGGAAATCCCAGCACCCTCTGCCAGGGCTGTGGGCATAACTCAATTGCCAGCCAGATTATTGCGGCTGCTTATGAGATGGATGTCGTTCCCGAGAGGGTAGTGAAATTCAGCGGGATCGGTTGTTCCAGCAAGAGCCCGTTCTACTTCTTGAACCGCTCGTTTGGTTTCAATGGCTTGCATGGGCGCATGCCCTCACTGGCGACCGGGGCGCTGTTTGGGGATACCAATTTACGGGGAATTGGTGTAAGCGGCGACGGCGATACCGCCAGCATCGGTATGGGACAATTTAAGCATATTCTCCGCCGCAACCTGCGTATGGTTTATATCGTGGAAAATAACGGGGTTTATGGTCTAACAAAAGGTCAGTTCTCCGCGACTGCCGAAGTAGGCCTTACTTTGAAAAGCCAGGGTACCAATCGATATATGCCGATTGATATCGCCTGGGAGGCGCTGGTAGGTCGGGCGACCTTTGTTGCGCGTTCATTTGCAGGGGACCCAAAGCAAGTTAAAGAGCTGATCAAAGCTGCCTTGAGCCATAACGGCATTGCTGTGCTGGATATCATCAGCCCATGTGTCACATTTAATAATCAGGATACCGCCATGCACTCCTACCAGTGGGGCAAAGAACACGAAGAAGCCCTGCACGAGCTGGCGTTCGTGCCGCCGGCAGAGGAGATTATGGTAGAGTACGAGCAGGGTGAGGCCATCGAGGTGACCATGCACGATGGATCAGCGGTGATATTGAAGAAGTTGGACCGAGATTACGATCCGACCGATCGCACAGAAGCTATGCGGATTCTAGAAGAAGCCAATCGTGACCAGTTATTGATCACCGGCTTGCTTTACATTGACACAAGCCAGCCATCCCTCACGGAGCTGTACAACCTGCCGGAAACGGCGCTCAACAGGCTGTCACCCGACCGCATCCGTCCGCCGCGCGAGACGATCAAGCAGGTTAATGAGCTGATGTTCTAAGCCAGGTCAACTCTGACGCAACAACAGTGCCGGTCTCAAAAACCGGCACTGTTGTTGTTTGCGTGCATCATGGATTGGGGTTGCTATCCCTTTTGCTCCTGGCGGTACTTGCGCCAATAGCGCTGGATGCCGTATCCAGACATCCAGGTAGGATTTGCAGATTCGTAGGCGCTCAATTGATCGGCAGGCACACCATCCGATATGGCCTTGCGGGCGGCCCGGCTGCTGAGCTCCTGGTTTATCTCGCTGACATCTGGATCGTAAGGCATGCGGCTTTCGATCCAATCTTCGACGTCGTTCAGGGCATCTGCCAGAGCAGCCATGTGCCATTCTGGATCCTCAAAAACACCGAAGTGGGTCGGTGCAATAGCTTTGAATCTCTCATTTTGCATTCGTTGGAGGCTGAGACGCCATTTCTCGATGTGGAATTCTGGAGGGGGCATCGGCAGGCGTACATGCTGCGTATCGGCAAGCCGCACCCCGCCGATGTCACCGGAAAAACACACGTCCTCAAATAAATAGATATAATGATGGTCGGCATGCCCCGGTGTATCCAGGGCGCGCAGGCGGAGTTGTGCAATCTCGACCTCCTCGCAATCCTGTACGACCGATAGCCTGTCAGCAGGAACTGGCAAGAATTCACCCCATAAGATATCCATCTGATCGCCATATATGCGGGCTGCGCTGCTGAGTAGTTTTTCCGGGTTCAGCATATGGGCTGCGCCATTTGGGTGGATGTGGATGCGCGCTCCCTGGCGCGCCAACCATCCTGCTGCTCCGGCATGGTCCAGGTGAATATGGGTCACGAACACATCCGTAATATCATTGACATTCAATCCATGCGTGCGGAGACCGCTGATCAATGCCGGGATGGTGGAACCAGGGCCGCACTCGACCAGCACTCCACCATGTCGGTGAGGCAGTAAATAACAGGCAATTGCACCGGGTACACCCATGAAATTCAAATCGAGAGTAATGATTTTTTCTAACATCATAGAGTCTCCATCATCGCGCAGGTTCGTGAAAGTATACAACGAAAATTGGACAATACGGTAATGATCTGTATAAAATATTTTCTGTATAATAGGGGTAGGTTTTGCAATTAATGTTAAGAGAGCTTAATCTGAGACATGACATATATCACATTGACACACCATCTAATTTTTGATAACTTTACAGTATCACCTTTCATATTTGTTAGGTTAATTCGCATCCCTTAATTGCCTGATACATCCCAGATACGGAGGTGGTAAGAAAAACTGAAGCAAACATATCCCGTTCAGCAACAACATATTTCTCTCTAAGGAGATCCACGATGACACTCGCCCAAGTAGTCTATCAGATGTCGACCGACTCGGAATTCGCCTCACAATTATATTCAAATCCCGA
>Ga0105095_10000242_pt1 | contig 25420 bp, 27 predicted proteins | sample PPLLak2March2015_2_FD_79180 | JGI IMG/M metagenome (GOLD analysis project Ga0105095, IMG submission 79180) | Freshwater sediment microbial communities from Prairie Pothole Lake near Jamestown, North Dakota, USA - PPLs Lake P8 Core (3) Depth... | ecosystem: Environmental > Aquatic > Freshwater >...
ACCTAGTGAGAAGGCCCGCAACATCTCGGTGCCGTGATATAGCGGGGAGACCCGGGCGATCTGCTGGATGACCGGCGGATAGACCTCCAGTGGATAGAAGGTGCCCGAGAACAAGAACAGAGGCATTGTGACCAGGGAGACCAGATCGAAGTCCTGCCACGAGCGCATGTAGGTACAGGCGGCGAGACCAACCGAGCCGAAGGCGAATCCGATCAGCACCGCACCGGGGATGGTGAGCAACGCCCACCAATTGGTGGTCAGACCCATGACCACCATGACGATCAGGAAGGTGATCGAGTAGAGGGCGCCACGGAGCAGGGCCCATCCGATCTCGCCGATGGCGATGTCGCGCGGGTTCATCGGCGTGGTGAGAATCCCCTCGTAGACGTTGCCGAACTTGAGCTTGAAGAAGATGTTGAACGTGGTCTCCAGCACCGCACCGTTCATCGCCGAAGCCGCCATCAGCGCCGGGGCGACGAAGGCGGTGTAGTCGACCGGGATCCCACCAGGCCCGGTGACGTCGCCGACCAGTGCCCCGATCCCTATCCCGATCGAGAACAGATAGAACACCGGCTCGAAGAAGCCGGTGAAGATGATCTTCCACAGTCTCCGATAGACGAGGTAGTTCCGCTCCCAGATGCGCTGGGCGCGAAACGGGGTCATCCGGCCGGGAGGAGTGAGTCTGGAGGGGGCGGAGACGCTCACGGCTTGAGCCTCCTCTCCAGGAATCGCGAGGCGAGGACCAGGCCGAGCACGGTCATGATGGCGAGATAGGCGATGTGAACCGAGATCGGGAGGTTGGTGACCACCGACTCGTCGACTCCGGGCAGGGCGACTTTGCGGACGAGCTCGACACCGTGGAAGAGTGGAGTTACGTAGGCAAATCCTTGCAGGTAGTCGGGCAACTGGCTGATCGGGAAGAACGTCCCAGAGAAGAGGAAGAGGGGGATGATCCCAAACCGGAACATGGTGGAGAGGCTGGTCTCGTCCTCCCGGGTCACCGTGAACGCGGTGACCACTGTCTGGAAGGCGAGCCCGGTGAGGACACCCGGGGGCACGGCGAGCAGCGCGTCCCGCATCTCCAACGCACCGAACAGCACCGCGATCACGGCGAAGACGAGGAGAATGAACGTCAGCCGGATCGCGGCCCAGTAGAAACGGCCAATCACGATGTCGGTCGGGCTGATTGGAGTGGTGATGGTGGCGTGGAACTCTTTCCTCCACTTGATGCCTGCCATCACCGGAAACGCCCCATCACTGGCTCCGCTCTGCATCGCCGTGGCGGCCATCAGGCCCGTGGCGACGAATGCGAGGTAGGAGATGGCGAGATCGTTGTCACCCGAGTCGACCAGTGTCCCCAGGCTCAAGCCCATCGCCGACAGGAAGAGGACAGGGTTGACGAAGCTGGATATGACCGTTCCGCGCCAGGTACGGCGATAGCCGATCAGCTCGCTCTCGACGACGCGGAAGGGCCTGGTCAGGGTTGACATCAGTCGATCAGCCGTCTTCCGGTGAGCTTGAGGAAGACGTCCTCCAGCGTGGACCGCCTCACCAGGACCTGATCGGGATGGATGCCACGCGCCGTCAGCTCATGCTGGGATGCCTCGGCGTCGTCGGTGTAGAGGATCACCCGGTCGGCGAGAATCTCTGTGTTGTTGCCCACTCCTTCGAGTCTCGGAGCGACCGCGTCGACCTCCCCGTCGGCAAAGCGGAGCTCGACCACCTCGCGCGGGGCGTATTGGGCGATGAGGTTGCGCGGTGAGCCCTCGGCGACGATCTTGCCGCCATCCATGACAACCAGCCGGTCGCAGAGCTGCTCGGCTTCGTCCATGTAATGGGTGGTGATTATCAAGGTGGCACCCTGCTGCTTGAGCCGGTAGAGACGGTCCCAGAGCAGATGCCGTGCTTGGGGATCGAGCCCGGTGGTTGGCTCGTCGAGGATCACCAGGTCGGGATCGTTTATCAGGGCCCGGGCGATGGTGAGACGTCGTTTCATCCCTCCCGACAGCGGTTCGACCTGGGATTTGGCCCGATCCGAGAGCTGGGCGAACTCGAGCAGCTCCTCGGTCCTGGCACGGATCTGGGCGCGGCTCATGTCGTGGTAGCGCCCATAGACATAGAGATTCTCGGCGACGGTGAGCTCGAGGTCGAGGTTGTCCTCCTGGGGAACCACGCCCAATCGCTGGCGGATGGACCGCCCTTCGGTTGCCGGGTCGAGCCCGAACACCGTGAGCTTGCCGTCCGTGATCGGGCTCACTGTGGTGATCATCTTCATCGTCGAGGTCTTGCCGGCGCCGTTGGGCCCGAGAAAGCCGAAGGCCTCACCCTTGGCGATGTCGAAGTCGACGGCGTCGACTGCCAGAAAATCACCGAATTTCTTGGTCAGGCCACGCGCCTGAACGAGGGGCTCACTCATGAAGTCTCGACGCTAGTTCCCCGGTGGGACCGGTTCGGCGGAGTTACCGGTTTCTAGTAATGGTCGTACTTGACCAGGGCCGCGGCAGGCTTCCTTCCACCGAAGCGCCGTGGTGCGGCGCCCGCGCCCGGGTAGCCGAGGGCGACGGCGTATCGCGTCTCGGTGCCGTTGGGTGCACCGACAAAGTGCCTTGCGTCTGCATGCCGGTGCAACGTGATCGGGCAGGACGCGACGCCAAGGGCCTTCGCGGCCAGCATGATGTTCTGCGCGGCCCGCCCGATGTCGAACATGTTGCCGCCCTCTTCCTTGACCAGGACGACGGTGGCTGCGGAGGAGCGGACCGGGTCTGTGAAATCCCCATGCTCGGCCAGGCCAAGGAGCCGGTCCCCGGTGACCACCACGAACGACCAGTCCTGGCGGTTCTTCGAGCTACCCGTCCACCGAGCGGCTTCGAGTATTCCGCTCAGATGATCTTCGGAGAGCGGCTTGTCCTGATAGTCCCTGATCGCGCGCAACCCGAGGATGAATTCGTACCTGTCGTTCATGGCTTGCTCCTGTTTCAGCTCTGCTTGGGATAGAGGATCATCTGGGTGCAACGGAACAGTGCGATCTTCCTCCCCGTGTCCTCGGCCGTGACGATCACATCCCAGACCTGTGTGGTGCGGCCACCATGTACCAGGGTCCCCTCAGCCAGGAGCGCTCCGTCGAGGAGGGTGCCGAGGTGGTTGGATTTCAACTCGATGGTGGTGAAGCCGACCGCACCCTCGGGCAGGTTGGCGACGCATCCATATCCCGCGGTGGTGTCGGCCAGAGCGATCACCGAGGCCGCGTGCAGGTAGCCGTTGGATGCGAGGTGCTTCTCTTCGAGGGCACAGCGCATCCGCGACCAGCCTTCGCCCATTGCGATCAGCTCCAGGTTCAACAGACCGGGGAGACGAGTCGCACCAATAGTCTCCAGCATCGCGGCCAGTTCCTGCCGGTCAGGAGGGAAATAGGGCATCTCGGGCATGAGTCGGCGACCCTACCGGTAACGTCGCCGGGTGAGCCAGTCAGTGACTCTCGCCGGCGCCCGATGGTTGATCGGTCCTCGGGAGTTTGCCCGGCCGGGACGTGTCATCTCTGCGACCGAGACCAGCGGGGTCCTGCCGGCGATCGCTGCTGCGGAGGACGCGGCGCGGGCCGGCAGCTGGGTGGTCGGCTTCGTCTCCTATCAGGCTGCACCCGGCTTCGACCCTCGCCTCAGGGTCCCCGCCGACATCGGGCCGGCACTTCCCCTGATCTGGTTCGGGGTCTACGACAGCAGTGAGACAGCTGATCCGGGCACCGGGACGGCGTCACTCGGAGATTGGGAGCCCGGGCTGACCGCCCTTGAGCATTCAGGGCTCGTCGAGTCGATTCGCAGGTCGATCGTGAGGGGGGACACCTATCAGGTCAACCTGACCTTCCCGATGAGAGCCACCCTCGTCGGGTCCCCAGGGGCTCTGTTCGCAGCCATGCTCCGGGCCCAGCCGCAGAGCTTCGGCGCCATGATCGACTTGGGGGACACTCAGGTCGTGTCCGTCTCGCCGGAACTCTTCCTGCGCGTCGAAGGCCGGCATGTGGCGACGATGCCGATGAAGGGGACTGCGCCACGGGGTAGATCGACATTCGAGGACCGTGAGATGAGAGAGAGCCTGGTCCGCTCGGAGAAGGAGCGCGCCGGGAACCTGATGATCGTCGACATGCTTCGGAATGACCTTGGCCGTGTGGCAAGGGTCGGGACGGTGGGCGTCCCGCAGCTGTTCCAACCGGAGCGCCACCCCACCGTATGGCAGCTCACCTCGACGATCGAGGCGGAGCTCGAAGAGGGGGTAGGGCTGGCCGACCTGTTCTCTGCGGTTTTCCCCTGCGGGTCGGTCACCGGTGCCCCCAAGGTCTCGACGATGGGGATCATCGCCGATCTCGAGCCCGGGCAGAGGGGTGTGTACTGCGGCGCCATCGGTTACATCGCGCCGGGGGCGGTGTCGGCGGAGTTCGCCGTCGCCATCCGGACCGGTGTCGTCGAAGAGGGCAGGTTCACCTACCACGTCGGGGGCGGGATCACCTATGACTCCTTGGCCGGGTCCGAGTACGAGGAGTGTCTGTGGAAGGCCATTGTCGTGACCCAGCATCAGGACTCGCCGGATCTGCTCGAGACGATGCGGTACGTCCCCGGCGAGGGTATCCCGCTTCTCCAGCATCACATCGAGCGCATGGCCGGCTCCGCAGAGTATTGGGGCGTCACCTTCGACCCGACGCGGGTCGAAGAGGCCCTTTCTGCGGTCGAAGGAGCGGTCGAGCTGCGGGTGAGGCTCGTCCTTCATCGGGATGGAGGGGTCGAAGTGTGCTCGTCCCCGATGCCGGTCTGGGATGAGCCGGTGCCCCTAGAGCTTTCGGATGTGCGGGTCGATCAGTCGGATCCGCTCTGGTTCCACAAGACAGTCGATCGAGCGCGTTACCCCGAAGGCGATGACGACTGGGAGGCGGTGATGGTCAACCTCGATGGCGAGGTGACCGAGACCAACCGATCCAGTTTGATGGCCCATCTCGACGGCCGTTGGGTGACTCCGCCGGTGTCGTCTGGACTTCTCCCCGGAGTGGCGCGGGCCCTGGCCATCTCCCAACGAGGGGTGGCCGAGCAGGTGCTCACCGTCGATGACCTGAAATGCGCCGACGAGTTGGCGGTAACCAACGCGCTGCGGGGATGGAGGAAGGCGACGTTGATCGGATAGGTTGTTGCTTCCAAGTCGCCGACAGGAGCCGAGCCCAGCATGCCAACCCCGCATATCTCCGCCGAGAAGGGCGATTTCGCCCCCTCGATCCTGCTTCCCGGCGACCCGCTGCGCGCCAAGCACATTGCCGACAATTTCCTCGACGATGCCAGGCCGGTCAACGAGGTCAGGAACATGCTCGGATTCACCGGCACCTACCAGGGAGTCCCTGTCTCCGTGATGGGCACCGGCATGGGGATCCCATCGGCCTCCATCTATGCCACCGAGCTGATCACGCAGTATGGAGTCGAGCGGCTGATCAGGGTCGGGTCGTGCGGGGGAATCCTCTCCTCGGTCAAGATCCGTGACGTCATCCTCGCCATTGGCGCCTGCACGGATTCGGGAGTCAATCGGGTCCGCTATGGCGGAGACGACTTCGCGGCAACCGCCGACTTCTCGCTGCTGCGGGCCGCAGCGGACGCCGCCGCGGCGAAGGGAATCGAGGTCAAAGTGGGCAACGTCCACTCCGCGGATCTCTTCTACAACCCTGATCCTGGCGCCTTCGATCGTATGGAGGCGATGGGTGTCCTGGCGGTGGAGATGGAGGCGGCCGGTCTCTACGGGGTCGCCGCAGAAAAGGGTGGAAGGGCCCTCACCATCGCCACGGTGTCCGATCATGTCCGCACTGGTGAGTGGACCTCGGCAGAGGAACGCCAGCAGACCTTCGACGAGATGGTCGCCATCGCCCTTGAAACGGTCCGCATCGACCTCGGCCCCTGACCGAAGGCGGCGGCAGGACCCGCCCTCACCGACGCCGGGTAACCCCCGTTCGGTATTTTGAGTCTCATGTTCGATGCCGACTTCCGGCATCCGCCAATTGGGAGGAGATATGACCGACACAGTTGATCGGACCAAGTCGGACGGACCAGGGGAGTCCCCGGTCGCTTCATTCTTCAACATCCACGAGCGGGGCAGTTCGGTCGGAACCGAGGTGCGGGCCGGGGTGACGACATTCCTGGTGATGGCGTACATCATCTTCGTCAACCCTTCCATTCTCTCGGCGGCCGGTTTCGACGCGCCCGCGGTTGCCGCCGGGACAGCCCTGGTGGCCGGTCTGCTCTGCATCCTGATGGGGGTGGTCGCCAACGTCCCCATTGCGATGGCGGCCGGTCTGGGCATCAACGGTGCGGTGGCATTCGGCCTCGTCCTCACCAACGGCCTGACCCCGGAAGGAGCGATGGGGGTGATCGTCCTCGAGGGATTGATCGTGCTGGCCCTGGTCCTGGTCGGGCTTCGTGAGGCGATCATGAATGCCGTGCCGATGGCACTGAAGCGGGCCATCGGCGTCGGCATCGGGTTGTTCATCCTGTTCATCGGGTTCGTCGACGCGGGGTTGATTCGTCAGCCGGTTGGTGATGGCCCGGTCCCAGTCGAATTCGTCTTCCCGAACAGCATGGGCGCCTGGGTGGCCCTCATCGGGCTTCTCATCACGGTCATCCTCTATGTGCGGAAGGTGCCTGGTGCCCTGGTGATCAGCATCCTGCTCACCGCGGCCATCGGTCTGATCATCGGGTTCACCGAGTTCCCGGATGCTTTCACCGTGACCCCGAGCTTCGCCACTCTCGGTGCCTTCGATCTGGGGAACGTGTTCACCCAGCTTGGGTTCGTCGCCGCAGCGCTGACCATCTTCAGCTTCATGCTGACCGACTTCTTCGACACGATCGGCACCGCCACCGCCATCGCGGAGCAGGCCGAGCTGACCGAGGAAGACGGCTCGATCCCGGGTGTGGGCAGACTGCTCTTCGTCGACTCGCTGGGTGCCGCCGCCGGCGGAGCCGCGGGGGTCAGCTCCAACACCAGCTACATCGAGAGCGCTGCCGGCGTTGCCGAAGGCGGTCGCACTGGCCTCACTTCGGTGGTGGTGGGCTTCCTTTTCCTGGTGGCGATCTTCCTGTCGCCGCTGGCCGGGCTGATCCCGGTCCAGGCGACCGCTCCTGTGCTGATCTTGATCGGGTTCCTCATGGCCCATCTGATCAAGGGGATCGACTTCGACGAGATCGAGGAGGGCTTTCCGGCTCTCCTCACCATCGTCCTGATGCCCCTCACCTTCAGCATCACGGTCGGCATCGGCGCCGGGTTCGTGATGTTCGTGTTGATCAAAGTGGTCAAGGGAAAGGCTCGGGAGATCCACCCCCTGATGTGGGTCGTGGCCGTGGCATTCCTCATCTACTTCGGACAGGCCGTATTGAACCAAGCGATCTCTGCCTGACCGGGAACAGGCCATCGAGGAGAAGGGCCCGGCTCCACCGCCGGGCCCTTCTCACATGGTGACGTAGGCCTGGATCTGCGGGGCGATCATGTCGATGAGCCTTTCAACCGGGGCGTTTGCCAATGCAGGAAATCCGATCACGTAGCGAAGCATCGCCACCCCGACCAGATGCGACGCGATCAAGGCGACTCGGAGGTCCGGGTCGGGGCCCTCCAGCCGGGGTGCAACCCGTCCGAGCAGGGCCGACCCGAAGAACTCGCGCAACACGGCCGATCCGTGATCGGTGGCGAAGGCACCACGAAGCATCGCCAGAAGCGAATCCCGGGTCTCCGGTTTCTCCCATACGGTGAAGAACAACGTGCTGAGATTTCTGCCGGCATGGGTGGCACCGTCGGCAAAGACCTTCTCCGCGACCTCGGCCGGACGCAACGGCAGGTCGATGGAGGCACCGAAGAGGTCCTCCTTGGTCCCGAAGTAATGGTGCACCAGTGCAGGGTCGACGCCGGCTTCACCCGCGATGCTCCGCATCGTGGCGCGGTGGAAGCCTTTGGCGGCGAACTCGGAGCGTGCTGCTGCCAGGATGGCTCCTCTCGTGTCCTCTCCGCCCGGCCGGCGACCGGTACGCGCCATCAGGGCACCGCAACCAGGGTCATGAACGCCTCCTCCAATGTCGACGGCGTCTCGACCATCACGATCCCTTCACCGAGCGCCGATCGAGCGGTTGAGACGTCGATTCCTGGGAGCCGGAGGTGGCCCGCGGCCGGAACGACGGCCAGCCCTGCATGTTCGAGCAGGTCCATGGTGGCGGCGTGGTCGTCGGGCGTGACCTCGACCGTCACCTGCCCGGCGAGTATCTCATCGACGGTCCCTGAGAAGGCAACACTCCCGTCGGAGAGAAAGACGAGTCGGTCGCATTGCTCCGCCTCATCCATGTGGTGGGTGGTGACGAGGACGCCGGTGCCTGCATCGGCAGCGTCGTGAATCGTCTGCCACAGGTCGGCCCTCCCCAGAGGGCCGACCCCTGAGGTCGGCTCGTCGAGCACGAGCAGGTCGGGTCGATGGCCGAGGGCCGCAGCGAAGGCGACTCTTCGCCGGTGCCCCAGAGGGAGGTCGGAGACGAGGGTCCTGCCCAGTCCCAACATGTCTTCCTCGAGCTGGGGCCGGGGCATCCCGAAGACCCTCGCCCTGAACTCCAGGTTCTCCTCGACGGTCAGATCCTCGTACAGCCCGGGTCCCTGAGGCATGTACCCGATGCGACTCCGGACGGCGCGGGTCGGCGGCCCTCCAAGAAGCCGTGCTTCGCCCTCATCCGGAGTGAGGAGCCCGAGCAGCATCCTGATCAGGGTGGTCTTGCCTGCGCCGTTGGCCCCGACGAGGCCGACGACCTCCCCGGCCGAGACGGTGAGGCTCACCCTGTTTACGGCGACGTTCTTCCCGAAACGCTTGACCAGCGCCTCGATCTCCACGAGTTGCCCGGTCACAACCGTTCCCTCCTGGCCAGGGCACTAGCGGTCACGACATCCTCCAGATCGGGCTCCACGAGCCCGACCCCGGGTGGGAGGATGCCCTCGGGTGACCAGACCCGCCACAGTTTCCCCCTCCTCCACGACGAGAAGCCGTGCGGTTGGCTCCCGGAGACTCCGAGGACGCCGGGAAACGAAGCCCTGATCGAGGTCGCCGTTCCCGATGTGAGGACACGTCCGCCATCCAGCACGACAACATGCGACGCGCGCTCCGCCTCTTCGAGATAGCTGGTGGTGGCCATGACGGCGGTGCCCTCGCCTGCGGCCCGGGCGAGGAGACGCCACACCTCGGCTCGACTGATCGGGTCGAGGCCCGTGGTCGGCTCGTCGAGCACCGTCATCTCGGGGCGGGGAAGCATCGCCATGGCCACGGCGAGCTTCTGGCGCATCCCACCGGAGAGCGCGCCGGCAAGACGATCGGTCGCGATGGTGAGGCCGGTGATTTCGAGGAGGTGCCTGTGCCTCTCGGACCTAGCCGGAAGCCCGTAGGCCCGGGCCACGAAGTCGAGGTTCTCCGAGACGGTGAGATCCATCCACGTGCCTGCCGCCTCGGGCTGATAGCCGATCGAGTCCCAGTCGGGGCGACTCACCGAGCCCGAGGATGGGGTGGTGAGACCGACCAGAGTCCGGGAGGCGGTGGTCTTGCCGGCCCCATCGGCCCCGATCAGCGCGGTGATGGCTCCTTTCTCGATGGTTAGATCCACTGCCTCGAGCGCGGTCGTCTCTCCGAAACGGACAGTTACGGCCGACAGTCCGAAGCTCAAACCGGCACCTCCACGACAGCCCGCCCGGACGGCGCCAGATCGGCGCGGAACCTGAGCACCGCCAGCCCGAAGACCACAAGGCCCAGTACCGCGAGCAGGGCCAGCGGAAGCGAGACGGCAGCGAGGGGGGAGCCTTTCAGCATCACTCCCCTCGAGATCTGGTTGAAGTAGGTGAGCGGGAGCAGATAGCCGATCCACCGCACCCCTGCCGCCATCGACTCAAGGGGGAAGATGAGACCCGAGAGCAGCACCTGGGGGAGAAGGGTCATTATGGCCAGCTGGATTGCCTGACCCTGGTTCTCGGAAACCGTGGAGATGAGGACGCCGCTTCCCAGTGTGACGAAGAGGAAGAGCACCGCGCCCAGGGCGAGCAGCCAAATGGAGCCGGCGAACGGCACCTCGAAGAGGAGCCATCCGATGGTCAGCACGATCACCATGTCCGCGGCTGCGATCACGAAGTAGGGAGCGATCTTGCCCACGAACACGTCCCGGGGACGAAGCGGCATGACTGCGAGCTGCTCGAGTGTCCCCGCCTGTCTTTCCCGGACCACCCCGAGACTGGTGATGAGGGAGCCAACGAAGAGGAGTACGAGACCGGCCAGACCCGGGACCAGCACGGCAGAGGTGTCGAGCTCGGGATTGAAGAGCACTTCCACCGTCACCGGAATTCCCTGGGACGCAGCGGATGTGAAGGCCTGCACCGCAGCGCGGGCTGTGAACAACTGTGAACCGTCTATCGACGCCACGAGCCCCGTGCCCCGGCCACTGACCACGACGTCCGCCTCGCCGAACTGAAGGATCTCCACGGGCTCGGTATGGCTCGCCTCGACCACCTCGAACACATCGGGTAGCGGCGCGGCGATCGGTGGCTCACCGTCGGGGAAGGCCACCTCGATGCTGGTCACGTCGAAGCTGGCCGCGTAGCCGAACACGATCAGGAGCATGATGGGCATCACGATCATCATCGCCAGCGTCCGGTGATCTCTCCTCACCTGACGCACCTCTTTGGTCACCATCGCCCACACCGGTGTGCTCCTTTGTCAACGCCTGTTGATATCTACAATCGTTGAATTCACCTGTCAAGAGCCAATTGGCGTTGACCGAAGCGCGAATCGCCGCCGTCTCGCTACGTCAGGTCCACCTGGGAGCCAGACCCCTCGTCGGCAACCTCCCGCCGCTGCCACCAGGTAGCGTTCAATGCGATCGCGCCAACCAGGATCCGGCTGAGGATGTAGAGCCAGGCAAGGAACACCCCGGCCATCCCTAGCCCTCCATAGAGTTCACCGGCAGACTCCAGTTTGGGGGCGAAGTAGACGATGGTCGCCACCCGGGTGCCCAACATTCCCGCCGTCATGAGCACCGCACCGGGGAGCATGCCGGACCACGGGATCACGTCGGGATGGGGAAGCGACTCGAACAGAACGATCAGGATGGCCATCAGGATCGCTACCCCTGCGACAAGCACCAGGACGTCGGTCAGGAAGGGCCCGCCCTGCAGGAAGTCCATCCCTCGAATCAGGAGAAGGAGGGACACCACATAGACGACCACGCCCAGAGAAGCGCGAACCATGTTGACGTGCGCGGGGGGCTCCATTCGCCAGGCGAGTCGGCTCACCAGTCGCAGCGCCTTCACCACCCCGACACCGGCCCAGATCATGAGAACCACACCTAGCGCTCCGAGGTAGAGCCTGGCCTGTTCCGATGAAGCCACCGCGTCACCGACCATGCCGGCCAGGGCCGCGGGCAAACCCGATTCCTCGGCCAGCTCCTCGGGTGGTCGATCGACGCGACTGGCGATAGAGCCGACCAACACGACCACCGTCAACGAAGCCGGCAGGAGCCAGAGGAACAGCTTGACCGCAAGCCCTCCGGCGAGGAGGCTGCCGGCAAAGGACCGGTCACGTTGGTAGAAGTCGAACGCGATCCTGACGGTGGGGCGGTGGGCGCGCTCGGTTTCGAGACGATCCGATCCCTGTTCTATCAGTGCCTGGGCCATGGTCTTGAGACGGGCGACACGCCCGTCTTCGGGTGGCTTCGGTTCGCTCTCCGATTCGATCTCGGCCATTGGATGACGATACCGCTGGGTTCATCCCGAGGGCTCGGCGAGGATGAAGCCCGCGACCGGTTCGGTGTTCGGCGCATCGGACACCGATCGCGGCCGGGTTGGTGAATTGTGCTCCGGGTCCCCCGTTGAGGGAGAGAGGGTGCCTTCTCTTGGATGGGCTTGCCTCGATACGAGAGGATCTGGGGGCGATGGTCGGGGCCATCGTCGACCGTCTCGGGCTCGCCGATGGACCGCCGGTGCGCTGCTCCTGCTCGATCACGAGATGTGCACCACATAGGGCGATCCCGGCGCCACGTGATCCTCTGACCTCATGCCTCCTCTCTCGGCCTAGCGTTCCCTCGATGGCGACACTCGATGCCAAGAAGAGAGCGAGTCTTCCCAACAGCGCGTTCGCCTATGTGGACTCCAAGGGGAATCGTCGCCTCCCGATCAACGACGAGGCCCACGTTCGCAACGCCCTCTCTCGCTTCAACCAGGTGAAGTTCGAGAGCCGCGAGGCCCGGGAGAAGGCGTTTCGTCGTCTGCTCAAGGCGGCCACGGAATACGGGATCGCCCCGGTCGGCTTCGTCACGCGACAGCTGCGCGAGGCCCGTGACGACACGGCGGCCGACCTGCCCTCCGGGCTGGTGACGCTCCTGCTCACCGACATCGAAGGATCGACCGTGCTCGTTCAGGATCTGGGTGATTCATACCCGGCGTTGCTCGAGGAGGTGCGTGGCCTGATTCGGGACGCGGTGAGCCGTTCGGGAGGGTACGAGGTCGATTCGAGGGCCGACGAGTTCTTCGCGGCGTTCGGGAGTGCCGATGACGCCATCGAGGCGGCGATCGGGATCCAGAAGGCGATGGAGGACAGGCGATGGCCTGGCGGCCGCCAGGTTCGGGTGAGGATTGGGATCCACAGCGGCAGCCCAGCTCTGACCGACACCGGCTACGTAGGTCTCCCGGTGCACGTGATGGCGAGGGTGTGCGGCGCCGGTCACGGTGGGCAGGTCCTCATCACATCCCAGACACGAGACCAGCTACGGCGTGTGCAACCGACCCTGCTCAGCCTTGGCGAGTATCAGCTCCAGGGCATTCCTCGGGCGGAGGAGTTGATCCAGTTGCAGGCTCCGGGCCGCGCCGACGAGTTCCCACCGTTGCGTGCAGACCCGGCGTGACCGATCACGATCTCGTTTCTGGCAGCACCACGTCGACCAGATAGCGGTGGAACCGCTCTGCTTCCTCGAAATGGGGGATGTGACCTGAGTCCTCGAAGAATTCGACCGTGATCCGCGGTGCTCGAAGCGTTCCCGCGTACTCCGCGGCCAGGTCGGAGCGAGCCGTGAGCTCGTGGGCACCTTGGATCAGGTAGACGGGGACCTGCAGAGATGGGACGTCTCGCCTCAGGTCGAGATCCTGGACCTGGGGGTACATCGCCCCGCCCATGTCCGCCAATCCGCGGAAGACGTTGAGGCGGTCCATGAACCCGTACTCGCTGACCCCGGTTCCCTGGATCCCGGGGACCCCCTTGGCGAACTCGGAGGTCTCCTGGTAGGGCTCCAGGTCCCCGTAGTGCTCGATGACGGTCATGTAGGCATAGAGGTCGGCGTAGGGGGGCGGCCCGTAGCCGGTCATCCTGGCTGACAGCTTCGAGTCGCCGGTCCGTTCGGCGTATTCGAGTATCTGGTGGTAGAGCCGGAGATCCGTCTCCAGCGGGCTCACCATCTGGCCTGCACCGATGTAGGCGTGATACAGGTCCGGCCGCTGCTGGGCAGCGAGGACGCCGATGAGGCTTCCCCACGAGTTACCGAGGAGATAGATCTTCTCGGTGCCGAACCGATCCGCCAGGTAGGTGGTCAGGTCCACCACATCCGTCACCGCGGATTCGGGGGTCAGCGACGACAGCGGGTCGAGAGCCGGATACGACTTGCCCACCCCCCTCTGCTCCCAGGCGACGACGACGAAGTCGTCCTCCAGCCGCTCGAGGAATGTCCGGGTGTAGCCGAGGTCACTGTTTCCAGGCCCGCCGGTCAGATAGAGCAGGATCGGGTTGTCGATGTCATCGCCGCGGATCATGACCGCCTGGTCATGACCTCCCAGATCCACCGTGGCCAGCTCGGCCATGCTGTCGGCCAGGCGGGCTCCGTCGGCGCCGAGGATCGGGGCGGTGACTGCCGGACGTGTGATCACGACGGAGGCGACAGACATGACGAGCATCAGCAGGATGGTCGAGGTCTTCGGCAGGGCATGGATGAAATCCTTGCCCTGGTCTGCCCGCCGGGCGGCAGACGAGCCGATCAGCGACCCCCAGAGCATGGGAACGATGGCCACTGCAAAGTGAAACCCGCGTGTGGTCACGAAGAGGACGATGCCGAAGGCGGAATCGAGATGGATCCCGTCCAGACTCGGCGACTCGAGCCCGAGTCGTCCCAGCTCGAAGCAGGCAGCAAACAAGACCGGAGACGCGACCAGTGCCCAGCGGCCCACCAGCCATCCGGAGGCAATCCCGACCCCGGCTCCGACGAGCATCGACACGAGGGAATCGATCGGCGTCACCGGGCCTCTCGGCATCAGCAGGGTGCTCAGGCCGCCGGCGATGGCGGGAATGGCCAGCCCGAACGCCACCCGGAGGGGGTCATGACGCGGGCGTGAGGATTGTCCGGACGGCGACTCACGTTCGGTGGCAAGACTCATCCAGGTGACCGCTACCGGATGTAGGCGATCACCGATAGGGGAGAACGGCCCAGCCGGATGGGGACGGTCTCCCAACAGGCCTGCGGCGGGCGAGTGGCCCGTCCCTTCCGTCAGTCGGGACGGCCGAAGGGGGTTCCCGACGGGCCTGAAGGGCCCAGGATCAGATCGCTCTCATCCGATTGTTGCGGGCGTTGTGTTCCACCTCGGCCAGACCGAGCGCCTCCAGCACCGGAGGCACATAGTTGCCCACCCGTCCCCTGAGGCCCTTCTTCAAGCCGTACCAGCCCCCGATCGGGTTGTCGGGTGAGCGGGCCCAGGCTTCCACTGTTCCCTCCGCTGCCGGCTTCTGCTCGTCCGCGTTCCCCAGCGGCACCCAGTCACCGCGATCCTTGAGCATCTGGTAGAGATCGTCGACCACCCGAAGGTCGTAATGGAGGACGGTGTTCCCCACGGTGCAAACCAGGATCGGGGGGTCGTGTCCCTCGTCCCGGTGCATGAGGATCTCGGAAGCGAGACTGGGCGTCTTCAAGACCCAGGGGTCAGACGCCGTGCCGGAACCGCTGAATGGCGCTGCCGTCATGGTCGCTCCTGTCCCCGACGACGCTACCAGCACCGTGGCCAGCCACGCGTCCGGGACCTATTCCCCTACCGGAATCGTCGTTGGAACGCCACTTTCGGTCCTATGAGCCGGCCCGCTGTCGTCTTGCTGACTGCCCTGGTCCTCGGGGCTTGCACTCCTGGTCCGACCCAGGTGCCGACGACGACGGTCCCGGCTGCAACCGCGCCGTCGAGGACCGAGCAGGTCGTTGCCGACTATTTGCCCGGGCTCGAAGCCAGAGTCTTCATCCCGGGTGAGGTGGAGAGGGCGCCCCTCGTCGTTATGGTGCCGGGTGGATCCTGGCTCACCGCAGACCCGGCCGGCCTCGAAGGTCTGGCCGAGTATCTGGCCGCGGCTGGGCTCGTGGCTGCACCGGTGGTGGTGAGGGCCGCCGAGGACGGTGTTGTCTTCCCGACGCCGGTCGAGGATGTCCTCTGTGCCGTCGCCTTTGCCGCCGAATCGGCGACCTCGAATGGGGTCGTGCCAGGCCCGGTGGTGGTGCTCGGCCACTCCTCCGGCGCGCATCTCGCCGCGTTGGCCGCCCTCGCCGCCGGGGACTTCGATCCCGAGTGCCCCTATCCGGAAGTGACCCCTGCTGCCCTGATCGGGATGTCGGGAACTTATGACGTCAGTCTGCTCCCCGACCTTGCAGAGCCGCTGTTCGGAGCGCCGCTCGAATCGAAGCCCGGTCTCTGGGAATCGGGCAACCCGGTGTCGCGCGCGGGCCTTCGCCCCGACCTGCGTGTCCTCCTGATCCATGGTGACTCCGACGACCTCGTGCCCATGTCCTTCACGACAGGGTTTGCCGCCGCCCTGGAGGCAGGAGGACATCCAACCACGGTCGAGGTGGTCGCCGGAGCGGACCACCACCAGATCTACTCGGCAGAGGCTTCGGGTGATCTCATCGTGAACTGGGTCGGCGACCTGGACAGGTAGCCACTGCCGGATCCGGTGGGGGATCGGTCAGGGTGTTTCCCGATTGTCCCGGCAGGATCACTCAACGAAGATTCACCTGTGAGTGTGGCCAGGACCCCCGCCGCCCCACGTGCGGGGCGATAACACAGATAGGGATAGCGCCGCCATGCGGATGGCGGTGTGGGTCGTGGTGTTCGTCGCCGCCCTCGGGGCGGTCTGGCTGGCTGTCGAGTTCCGACTGCAGATCAGAGACTGGTGGGACTCGACTTCATCGACTCTGACCTCGGCCGATGAGTTCCGCGCCTGGGTTGAGGGTCTCGGTCCCTGGGGACCCCTCGCTTTCGTCCTGGCTCAGACGTTCCAGGTGATCCTGGCGCCGATTCCAGGGACACTCTTTCCCCCGGTCGGCGCACTCGCGTTCGGCCCTTGGTTCGCTTTGGTCCTCAGTCTTGCCGGATTGGCCCTCGGCTCGGCCCTGGTGTTCCTGATCGCCCGACGGTGGGGAAGGCCGATTGCGGTCCGTCTCTTTGGCGAGGACCGGATACACCGATACGAGCATGTGATGACCGCCCGGGGTGGCCTCCTGCTCTGGATCATCTTCCTGGTTCCCCTGCTCCCCGACGACATGGTGTGCGCGCTGGCCGGGCTCTCCGGGATCTCGTTCAAGAAGTTCATGGTGATTGCCATTGTCGGGCGCATCCCGGCGGTGGCCACCGGGGTGTTCACCATGGCAGGTCTCGAGGGCTCCCCGGCTTGGGTCTGGGCTCTCGCAACCCTGGTGGCTGCCACTGCCCTGTGGGTCGGGCTCCGTTATCGCGACGCCCTCGAATCACGGCTCTTGCGCGTGATGCGGAGACCCGGTCAATCAGAGACTGAAGCAGCGAATGTTGCCGTCATCCCGGAACCGGGCGCGGATCGATCCGAGCTGGCCTCCGGCTCGGTCGAGATCGACTCACAGATCCAACAACCGACCCGTCGTGATCCGCTGATCACGGCCCTGTTCGTGGTTGTGATCGCGACCTCGGTGGCGGTCCTGATCGGGGCGCTGACCGGGATCTCCGGCCTCGCCAGCGGGATCATTCTCGTCTGGGGCGCGGCCCTGGCAGTGCTAGTCGCCTGGGCGAAGGAAGACGACTGACGCCAGGTCGCGCCGAGCGATTCGGGGGCGACCTCAGAAGTCGATCCGACCGTCGAAGTGCTCGCGGACTTCGGGGCGGGTCAGTTCGTAGAGAGCGAGGCGATGACCACCCGGAGCCCGGAAGGAGCAGCACGGGCCTTGCGGGATCTCGAAAACCGTGTCCCTGATCCACCCCGCGCCTTCCAACTGACGCAGAGTCGTTGTCAAGTCTGAGACGCGATAGATCATGATGGGTGCGTCTCCCTCGACGTGATCGGTGAAGAGGAGGTGAGGTGGGCCCGGGGTCATCTCCACCATGGCGACCCGGGTGTTCCACTCCTCGATCGCGAAGACGATCCTGCCGCCGAGGGTCCTCGAGAAATAGGCGGCATCGCCGGCTACGTCACGGGAGGGCATGTAGAGGAAATCGAGGGACTGGAACGCTGAGACGGCCATCCTGCCGCGATTATGCGGCCCCGGCCCTGATCTGCCTAGAGCTCGAGACCTCGAACCAGGAACGCGGCCATCATCCCCCGGGTGACCCGATCATTGGGGCAGAACCTGTCATTGGCGGGTGGGTTGCACCCTTGGGTGATCCCGGCGGCAGCGAGCTTCTCGATGGCACCCTCGAACGCCGAGCCGTTGTCGTCGGTGAAGTCGACTCCGCCACCGTCGGTGAGCCCGAGGCCCCGGACCAGGAAGGCGGCCATCATCCCTCGGGTGACGTACTCGTTGGGGCAGAACTTGTCGTTCGTGGGTGGGTTGCAGCCTTGGGTGATCCCGGCGGCGGCGAGGCTCTCGATCGCACCCTCGAAGACCGATGAGTCGTCGTCCCAGAAGCGCCCGTTCGACTCCGGCCGGTAGCTGCCTGCGCTGAAGAAGAGCTGGGTCACCCAGGTGCCGGAGCTGTCGATGTGGGCGCCGAGGGCGACCCACTCGAAATCCGCCTTGAGAATGTTGGCTCGATGACCGGACGAGTTCATGAGCATCGTGTGAACCCGTGAGCACGGGGCGTCGGGATCACCGTACATGGCGATGTTCTCCCCCCAGGTCCACCAAGTGCTGGGGAGGATCTGGTCCCTCCGGGAGGAAGCCATGTGCACGAACGTGTTGTTTCGCATCCATTCCGAGTAATCACGGACGGCAGGAACGAGGTCGGTCGCCATGGCTACCGGTCCGGCTCCGGCCGAGCGGCGGGCGGAGTTGATGGCGTCGAGCAGGCATTCCTCGTAGGCACCCGGTGATTGGGCCGCATCGGCAGGTTCGGCCTGGAGGAAGAGGAAAGACGCGATGAGGAGAACGACCAGCGTCAGTCGCCTGTATCTGACGTTGCCTGTGATCGACTCCATGCGCCCTTTATCGAGAAACGAGGTTGGTACCCGCAGAATCGGTTTCTCAAACCGCAGGCTTTAGAGATTCCTTGGGTCCGACCTTCGGGCGAAAAGTACACGGCAGGGTCGAGGCGGTGCCTGCCCGGTGCCCGGGAGCCTCATGGGCTGGTCGATGCCGGCTTTCGCGCCCCCCGGGCGATTACGAAGATCCCCACCAGGATCACGAGGAGCGAGACCCAGCCATTGCGACTGATGCCGATGAACCGGAATGTGGTGTCGGTTCGGATCAGCTCCAGCATGAAGCGCATCGCGGCGTACCCGATCAGATAGACCCCGATCAGTCGGCCATGGAGTGCCGGATAGCGTTTGTCCAGCCAGATGATCAACGCGCAAAGTCCGAGATTCCACAAGGACTCGTACAGAAAGGTCGGATGAAAGGTCTCGGCATCCGGGAACGCGGCCGGCCGATTCTCGGGCGCGATCTCGACTGCCCACGGGAGACTGCTCGGTGTCCCGAACAGCTCCTGGTTGAAGTAGTTGCCCCATCGACCGAAAGCCTGTGCCAATGGCACGGCGGGAGCCAGTGAGTCGAGGAACATGGGAAGATCTCCTCCCCATCGCCGCACGAGCACGACGATGGTGATGGCCCCGGCCGTCAGCCCCCCGAACAGGGCCAGCCCACCTTCCCAGATGGCAAACACCTTCCACCACTCGTCTTCGAACCGTGAGAGGTGAGTGGATACGTAGGCGATACGGGCGCCGATGAAGCCGATCAGCACCATCCAGATCAGCACCCTCTCGGCGAGGGCAGGATCCCCGCCTTTCTCCTTGTACCTCCTGACCGTCATCCGCCAGCCGAGGGCAACCCCGATGGCGATCAGGATCCCGTAGAAGCTGATCCGAAGCGGCCCCAGGTCGAAGCCATTCATGGGCGGCGACGGGATCGATGCAAGCAACGTCATGGCAGGCATACCGTATCCATCACGGTTCCCCAGACCCATCCGTTCAGGCCCGGCTCGGTCGCCGTGTGACGACTGCCCCCGCGAGCCAGGTCACGACCGCGAAGCCGATCAGGCAGAACTTGATGATGGCCAGCACGAGGACCAGTTGCGGGTCGCCTGACGCCGGATCACCGATCATTCGGAGGAGACGGGCGTTCTCGAAGGCGTCGAGGGCTGCGGCGCCGAGGCCCGCCCAGGCAGCGGCGACACCGAGCCAGGCCATGAGCCGGTGCCTACCGGCCCGACCCCTGGCTTCGATCCACATCCCGGCCACGGCCAGACCGATGCCGTAGGTCACCAATAGGAGATAATCGAAGCCGAGACTCGCCCCGGCCATATGGAGAGCATCGGTTTCCTCCCAGGACTCGACGATCTCGATCACCTTCTCGGTCGTGCCGGCAAGCTGGAGCGAGATCTGACCAAGAGGTGCGGCTTCGGTGAAGGTGTGGACTTCGATCACGAAGAGCCCGGCGTAGACCACCAGTGTGGCGATGAGGAACAAACGCACCCAGCGGCCACGACGCTCGTCGGGGATTCTCGGAAATGGACCGTGCATGAGGCTCATTCAAGAGCGAGAGATGGCAATGGGCGAGTTGCCCCTGAGGAAGGGTCGCGGCCTGTTCAGTCCATGCAGAATGTCTGCACCTGCCCAACCGCCCCATCGACTCCGCGTGCCCGGAAAGCAACCAGAGCCGCCTCCGCATCTGCCTCGGAGCGCAGGTACACGCTGACTGTGTAGAAGTGACCCTCTTCCTCTGCCAACCCCAGCACAGTGGCGGCCCCGAAGTCACAGTCCGTCAACCCTGTCGTGTACCCCGCGTCTCCGGCCGCGCCCTCCGCTGTCCGCAGATCCGGGCTCTCGGGATCCTCGGAGGCTGCCAGTACCACTACCCAGGTGTCGCCTCCATGTTCGAGATCCGTTCGAGCCGGCGGAAACGGGGGAAGCTCCACAGTCGTTGTCGCCGAGACGCTGGTATTCGTGGTCGCAGGCACGCCGGTGGTGGTCGTTGTGTCGACGGTGGTGGTGACCGGCACCGTAGTGATGCTCGGCTCGACCGTCGTGGAGGAGGTGGACAACGAGGAGGTGGAAGATGGTGCGGCCTGTTCCCCGGCACAGCCGGCCACGACCAATGCCACCGTGGCCATGCCGGCGATTCGAGACTTCAGCGCCATATGGGGCCCTCTCGTTGGTCCCCCCAAGTATGCCCCGGTTGACCTTGGAGTGGATTCAGCCCAGGCCGTCGCTCACTTCGGCGTCTTCAGGAGTCAATTCGAGGTTCGACGAGGCCGCTTCCATCGTGAGCAGCCTCATGAAGTCCTCATCGCCGAAGCCGCGCCCGATCAGGGCAATGATCATCTGGTGAACCAGGGCCGCAGTGGGGAGCGGCACGTCGTATTGCCGGCCGGCTTCTAGACCCAGCTCGAAGTCCTTTCGCAGTAGGTGGCCCGTGAAGGATGGGGCGAAGTCGAGCTTGACGATGGAGGGGGTCTTGTAGTTGGTGAAGGTCGAGCCCATGACACTCATGTTGATGAACTCCATGTAGTCGGCTCGAGAGACTCCCGCTTTCTCCGCGAGAACCACCGTCTCGGCGAGCGTCTGGCTCACGATCCCGAGCAGGAGGTTGTGGCAGATCTTTACCAGACGAGCCGCATCGCCCTCACCGACGTAGGACACCCCTTTGCCGAACATCTCGAGGTAGGGCCGGGCTCGCTCGTATGCATCTGGCGGGCCGGACGCCACCACGGTGAGTCGTCCCGACTTGACCACCTTGGGGTTACCGCTCACGGGTGCAGCGAGCAACTCGCATCCGCGCTCGGCGGCTACGCGTCGCACTTCCTCTGAGGCGTCGGCAGACACGGTCGAGGAGTCGATCAGGATTTGCGGCGCAACGCCAGGAACGGAGAACAACCCATCGGGCCCGGTGGTCACACCGAGGAATGCTGCGGGATCGGAGACCATGGTGAACACCAGGTCGCGATCGGCCAGCTTCGCCGGCGTGTCGACCACCGTTGCGCCCTTCTCGGCTAGGTCGGCGACCTTGTCGCTGGTGCGGTTGTACACGCTGAGGTCGACACCCGCGGCCAGCAGTCGGTGGCACAGGGCCGAGCCCATCCGGCCCGCACCGATCCAGCCAACCGTCATGTCAGACATCAGGACATGCCTCCGTTGCAATCGTTTGTGATGTTAGGGGAATTCCCCGGAGGCTGCCCCATGAGGCGCCCCCCTCAGAGCCGAGCCGATGGGGCGAGACCTGCCGAGGTGTCGCCCATGTACTCGTGATGGCCGAGGCTCATCGTCTTGATCCATCTCTGCTGACCCAGTGTCAGGCCGATGAAGAACCCCAGTTCGACCAGCTGTGGCTCGGAGAAGTGACTGTGGAGGTCCTCCCAGAGCCGATCGTCGGCGAGACCGGCGTCCCAGGCGATGGCCTGTGCATAGCGCAGTGCGGTCCGCTCCCTCTCGTCGTACTTCTCCGATCGCTCGAAGTCGACCACTTCGTCGACCTTGATCTCATCGACGACCGACCTGGCGAGCTCCGATCGCTGCGCCCCGCAGTACTCGCAGTCCACCGTCTTGGAGACGTAGAGCCTGCACAGCTCCTTGATCGCGGTGTCGAGCACCCCATTCTCGAAGGTCGCCTGCCACGCCTCCGAGAAGACGCGCAGCACATCGGCGACATGAGCCCTGACGGCCTGGCTCTCCGGACGGGGGGTGCCGTGGTCACGGGCGCGGTCGAGATATGCCTTCGAGCGCTCATCCAGCTCCTGATAGGGTCGATAGCTGATCCTGGGCATAGGTGCCTCCTTTCTCAGATGCTCACCGGCCAGGGTGACACACCTCCTCGAAGTCGTAGCCGAGTCGGACAGGCTGTTGTAAACGGCCCGGCCACAACGACGTCGTGCTCCGAAGCCAAGGGTCAGTCCCAGTCGAGAAAGGAAGGGAGCCGCCCCCGTTCGCGCAACGAGCCGACGATGCCCAGCGGGAAGAAGAGCAGGACGACGAGCATGATCACACCGGTCACCACGATGTTGAGCTCGGTGGAGCCGAACTGAGACACCGCGATCTCGTTGAGGGCAACCAGCAATATCGCCCCTACCACCGGGCCGGCCACCGTGCCGCGACCTCCGATGATCGCCATCAGCACCATCTCGGCGGCGATGGCGATGGTGAAGAAGATGGTGGGTCGCAAATAGGTGAGGGAGTACCCCCACACGGCCCCGGCCGCCCCCACGAAGAAGGTGCTGATCGTGAACGCAGCCACCTTCATCCGCCGGGTGTCGATCCCGGCCACCTCGGCTTTGGTCTCGTCCTGGGCGATCGCCCGCAGGGCAAGGCCGAACTTGGAGTGGGCCACCCGGTATCCGAGGTAGACCGAGCCGAGGGCGATGACGAGCATGGCGTAGTAGAAGGGGACCTTGACGAACTCCAGCTGGAACGGAGGCAAGGGGAGGCTCAGACCGTTCGAGCCTCCGACGAACTCCCAGTTGTCGAAAAGGAGCCCGACCATCAACAGCAGCGCGATGGTCGAGATGATGAAGGCCGGTCCCCGGGTGCGGAGTGTCACCAGGCCGACGAGGAATCCGAACACGACGGCAACCAGGCCGGCAATCGGAAAGGTCAGCAAGGGGGAGAAGCCGAAGTAGATGAGGAGTAGGCCCGAGGTGTACCCGCCGATCCCGTAGAACACGTTGTGCCCGAGGGAGATGTACCCGGTGAATCCTCCGATGATGTTCCAAGAGGAGGAGAGCGCTACCCACATCAGCCCGACCATCCCCACCTGGAGCACGTAGTTGTACGGCTGGCCGATGAGGGGCCGGGCCAGGGGAAGAAGGGCGAGGAACAGGACCACCGAGGTGAGCACGATGTAGCGGCCGCGCGGTCGCCGGGGCTCGATCGCCGCCTGGGCCACGACGTCGGTCGGCTCTCTCTTCTCCGTGCTGGTCATCCCACCCTCGCTTGTTTGCCGAACAAACCCTGGGGACGTATGAGGAGGACGATGAACAAAGCGCCGAAGAAAGTGATCGGCGACCAGGTGGGGCCAAATAGGTCGCTGACGAAGGCGGCGGCCACGGCGAGGAGAAGCGCCCCGATCACCGCTCCCTTGAGACTACCCAGACCCCCAAGGACGATGAGCGCAAGCAGGATGGCGATCCAGCGCCAGTGGCTGTTCGGGAAGAAGGGGAACAGGAAGCTGATCAGGGACCCTGATGCACCGGCCAGTGCCATCCCGATCCCGAAGGCGATAGTGGAGATGCGGCGGACGTTGACCCCGACGATCTGGGCGGCGGTACGGTTCTGCATAGTGGCTCGAACCGCGTATCCGGTTCTGCTGAAGTGGAGGAAGGCCCAGAGGGCCAGGAGGAGGATCAGGCTGGTGATCGCGGCGAATAGCTGCGCCTTGGGGATGAAGAGGTCGCCGATCAGGATTGCCTCCGTGGCATAAGATGGATTGGTGGTCCGGAAGGTGCCGGTGAAGAAGAAGCTGAGCAACCCCTCCACGATCAGGGCAAGGCCGAAGGTGAGGAGGACCGTCATCTCGCCGAACCGCGCGCTTCCCTCGATCCTCGGGAAGAATGCCTGGTAGACGAGCACCCCGACCAGGAAGAAGACAGGCATAGTGACGACCAGGGACAGGAACGGGTCCCACCCCGGCCCCACGAAGAGGAAGAAGGCGAGATAACAGGCGGCGATTATGAAGACGCCATGAGCCAGGTTGACGATCCGCATTACCCCGAACATCAGGGTGAGACCGGAGGCCATCAGGGCATAGACGCCCCCCAGTAGGAGCCCGAGGATGGCGACCTGGATGATGTGGGTCATGGCTGCTCTCCCACTTCGGCCTCGGGATTGGCTACGACCTGGCGACCAAGGTAGAGCTCCCGGATGCTGGGGTCGTCGAGGATCTGATCCGACGGAGCCTCGAGACGCAGGGTCCCGAGATCGAGGAGGAAGGCCCACTCGGTGCAGTCGAGCCCTCTCAGGACGTTTTGCTCGACCAGCAAAAGAGTGATCCCCAGGGCGCTGAGACTGCGGATCGTCTCGAAGATCTGATCGGCGATCTGAGGGGCGAGGCCGAGGCTGGGCTCGTCGATCATCATCATTTGGGGCTTGGTCATCAGGGCCCTTCCCAGGGCGAGCATCTGCTGCTCCCCCCCGGACATGGTCCCAGCGTGCTGGTTGGCCCGCTCCCTGAGCACCGGGAACATCTCGAACACCTCCTCGACCCGATCGTTGACCACCCGGCGATCCGGCTCGAGGAAACCGCCCATGACCAAGTTTTCCCGGACCGACATCTCCGGGAACAGACTCCGATCCTGCGGGACGTAACAGATGCCTGCACCGAGGACGAGATCGGGCCGCATCCCCCCGATCGGACGGTCATCGAGGAGGATCTCACCCTTGCGGGGACGGAGGATCCCGGCGACCGTCTTCAGGATCGTGGACTTGCCCGCCCCGTTCGGGCCGATGATGCAGTACGCCTTGCCCGCTTCGACAGTCATGGTCACCCCATTGAGGATGTCCGGGCCGTAGCCATAGCCACTGGTCACGTCTTGAAGCTGGAGAACGGGCATCAGACTCTCCCCAGGTATGCGTCGAGGACTCGGTGGTCTTCCTGAATCAAGGCGGGAGGGCCCTGGAGGAGGACCTCGCCGTGCGCCATCACAACGATCGACTGGCACAGCCTCATCACCAGGTCCATGTTGTGCTCGACGATGAGGAACGTCATCCCCTGGGCATTCAGGGTTCGGATCCGCTCCATCATCCTCTCCAGGAGCGCGGGGTTGACTCCACCGGCCGGCTCGTCGAGCAGTATCAGCTTGGGGTCGGCCATGAGCACGGAGGCGAACTCGAGGAGCTTGCGCTGGCCGAAGGAGAGGTTCTTGGCCTTCTCTCCGGCCAGCCGGGAGATGCCCACGAAGTCGAGCAGGTCCATGGCCCGCTCCTGCTCGTCGCGGAGCATGCGAGATCCGAGCAGGCCGGCCAGGCTTCCCCGTGCAGTCGGGACCACCATGTTCT
>Ga0105095_10000245_pt1 | contig 25280 bp, 26 predicted proteins | sample PPLLak2March2015_2_FD_79180 | JGI IMG/M metagenome (GOLD analysis project Ga0105095, IMG submission 79180) | Freshwater sediment microbial communities from Prairie Pothole Lake near Jamestown, North Dakota, USA - PPLs Lake P8 Core (3) Depth... | ecosystem: Environmental > Aquatic > Freshwater >...
AATAGATCGGTATATCTCATAAATTAATCATAATTGCTGCGCCCCCAGGGCGCGCACCTGCTCCAGCCATTGCTTGCGCCGGGCCTCGGTGGAGTTTTTCATCGGCCCCACCTCCGTGATCCGCACCGGCCGGACACCGCAGAATTCCAGGATGGTCTTCTTCATGGTGTTGTGGCCGGGGCGGCCGAAGTACCAGCGGTAAATCCAGGAAGGCGTGTTGAGCGTGACGATCAGGCGCGCGCTGCGGCCGGTGAGCAGCTTGTCCCACAGCAACGACTTTTCCCGGAAATTCACGGCGAAGCCCGGCAGGAATGCCCGCTCGACGAAGCCCTTCAGCAGCGCCGGAATGGTGCCCCACCAGATGGGATAAACGAACACCAGGTGATCGGCCCATTTGATCGCCTCCTGCGCATTCGCCAGATCGGGCTCGAGCTCGGCCAGGTGCGCCAGGCTGGTGGTCGCGAGCGGATCGAACTTGAGATCGCCCAGATACAGCTCCTTCACTTCAGCGCCGGCGGCGCGCGCGCCTTCGGAATACGCCTGCATCAACGCGCCACCGTAGCTGTGGCGCTGCGGCTGGCCGAGTACCACCAGAATTTTTTTCGGCATAAATCCCTTCCGTCCTGTCCTGACCGTTACAGGGACGTGACTCTACCAATCCGCAGATAAAGCGGCCAGCGCACTGTTTGCCGCGTCTGCGGGTTGCCCCAGGTTTTCGCCAGCAAGCGGTGCACCATATTGAGCGGGTTCTGCTCGTTCTTTTTTTCAAACCGCTGCGTTGCCGACCAGGTGTGAAGATAACCCATGAACTCGTTCAAATCCCACTCCGCCTTCATATGCAACTCCGGTGTCGGCAACTCGGCGAAGGGAAACGGAATGGTTTCGTACTTTTCATCGATGTAATGCCGCTCCGGCGGCCAGTAAGGCCCGACGATGTCCGTATAATAATGTTGCACGACTTTGTCAGTCTCGGGATTGATCCGGCTCAAACCGTAACACCAGATGGCGAGCATGCCGTCGGGCGTCAGCACGCGCCGCGCCTCCTGGTAGAACCGCTCCAAATCGAACCAGTGCACCGCCTGCGCCACCGTGATCAGGTCCACGCTGCGGGTGGGAATCCCGGTCTGCTCCGCCGGGGCCACGAGGTAGCTGACCTTTTCATGGCGCACGGCGTTCTGTATCTGTTCCGCGCTCGGGTCGGTGGCGATGACGCGGTCGAAATATGGCGCGAGCCCCAACGCCGCCTGTCCGCTGCCGGTGCCGCAGTCCCACGCCACTTCGTGCCGCCTTGCCGCCTTGGCGAGAAATTCATACAGCGCGGCCGGATAATCCGGGCGGTAGCGGGCGTAATCCACCGCGTGATCCGAAAAATGGTCTTTGAAACCCGTATTCATTAATCATCCTTCAAGCAGTATCTTCTCCGCCTGTGCCAGCGCCTCGGGCGTGCCGAAGAGCACCAGCACGTCACCGGCGGCAAGTTTGGTCTCCGGCGAGGGCTCGGGGCCGCGGATGCCGCCACGACGTACGGCGCTGACGCTGACCCCGGCCTCCTCCAGATGCAGCTCGGCGATCAGCTTGCCCACCGCGTACGCCCCGGCCGGCAGTTCTATGGAATGCAGTCGTTCCTGGTAGGCGCGCGCATCCTTGCCGTCGTCCAGATCCTCGCCGTGGAAAAACCCGCGCAACATGCGGTAGCGATCGGTGCGCACGTTGCGCACATGCCGCATGATGCGCGACCCCGGTACGCCCATGAGCAGGAGAAGATGCGAACCCATCATGAGGCTGCCTTCCAGGCTTTCCGGTACCACCTCGGTCGCACCCGCGGCCTTGAGCCGGTCGAGATCGGCGTCGTCCATGGTGCGCACGATCACCGGCATGTCCGGGCGCACATGGCGCGTGATCTCGAGAATCTTCAGCGCCGCGGGCGTATTGTAGAAACTGATCGCCAGCGCCGTGGCGCGGTGCAGCCCGGCGGCCTCGAGCACGTCGCGGCGCGCCACGTCGCCGTACACCACCGGCTTGCCGGCGTCACGCGCATCGCGCACGCGCACCGGGTCGAGGTCGAGCGCCAGGCTCGGAATGCCCTCCTGTTCCAGCATCCACGCCAGGTTCTGGCCGCTGCGGCCGTAACCGCAGATGATCACGTGCTTGTTGGCGCCAACCGCCTCGGCACGGATCACGCCCAGATCGCCCTCGCGCGCGCGCATGTAACCGGGCACCCAGCGCTTGGCGATCCGACCGTTGTAGCGCACGATCAGCGGCGCCAGCATCATGCTCAGGATGATCGACGCCAGCACGATCTGCGAGGTGCGGGCACACAAAAGCTGATGCTGGTTCGCCAGCAATATCAGGGCGAACGCGAATTCGCCGACCTGCGACAGCACCAGGCCGGTGCGCAGCGCCACGCCGGTTTCCATGGCGAACAGCTTGCCCAATCCGAAAACGAGCAGGGTCTTGAAGACGATGATCGCGGCAACGCTGACGAGCACCCAGGGCCACAGCTCCAGCATGACGCTCAAATCCAGCATCATGCCGATCGTCACAAAAAAAAGCCCGAGCAGGATGTCGCGAAACGGCAGGATGTCGCCCTCGACCTGATGCCGGTATTCCGTCTCGCCCATCATCATGCCGGCCAGGAAGGCGCCGAGCGCGAGCGACAGGCCGGCGATCTCGGTGATCCAGGCCGCGGCCAGCGTCAGCAACAGCACCGCCAGCATGAAATATTCGCGCAACTTCGCGGAGGCCACTTCGTGGAAAAACGGCCGCAGCAACCAGCGGCCGACAATGAATATCCCGACCAGGACGAGCACGCTCTTCAGGAATGCCCAGCCGAGCGACATCCATACCGATTGCTCCATGTCGCCGCCAAGCGCCGGAATCAGGATGAGGAACGGCACCACGATCAGGTCCTGGAACAGCAACACGCTGATGGCATGGCGGCCGTGGCGCGAGTTCTGCTCCAGCTGTTCGGTGAGCAGCTTCAGGACGATGGCAGTGGACGACATCGCCAGCATGCCGCCGATGACGACGGCGCCCTCGGGCGGAACGTCGAACACCCAGGCGACGAAGCCGAACACCAGGGAGCTGATCAGCACCTGCGCGCCACCGAGGCCGAACACCATGGTCTTCATGGCGATCAGCTTGGGCAGCGAGAATTCCAGCCCGACCGTGAACATGAGGAACACCAAGCCGAACTCGGCGAGGGTGCGCGTACCTTCCAGATCGGGAATCCAGCCCATGCCGTAGGGACCCACGACGATGCCGGCGCAGAGGTACGCCAGAATCTGCGGCAGGCGCAGATAACGGAACAGCGCGACCAGCACCACCGCCACACCGAGCAGGATCAGGATACTGTGAAAGCCAATCGGCTCCATGGGATAATCGCGGTTGTTCCGATATACTCGACTAATATAACCCGGCTTCAAGCCGGTGGCTTTTTATATTATTAGGTTTGAAGCCGACCAACTCCCCCTCTCCCGCGCGAGCGGGAGAGGGCAAGGGGTGAGGGCGAAACCTGAAACGAAGGGGCGATACAAGCGCTGCTTCCCTCACCCTAACCCTCTCCCCGCTGGCGGGGAGAGGGAATATAAATTTGCTTCGCCGAAACCGCGAGGGATTTCAATCATTCCCGAAGACATCAAAGATTACCCTAAGCCACCGCAAATCGCGAAACGCATGAGCGCATCCTCTTCATTCGAGCAGCTGGGACGCGAGGTGATTCAGCTCGAGGCCGAGGCGCTGCAAACGCTGGCGACGCGTGTCGACAAACAGTTTGCCGAGGCCTGCCGGCTGGTCCTCGCCTGCCAGGGGCGCGTGATCGTCACCGGCATGGGCAAGAGCGGGCACATCGGCGGCAAAATCGCGGCGACGCTCGCCAGCACCGGCACACCTTCCTTCTTCGTGCACCCGGGCGAGGCCTCGCACGGCGATCTCGGCATGATCACGCCCGCCGACGTCGTGCTCGCCATTTCCAATTCCGGCGAGACCGCGGAGATTCTCACCATCCTGCCGATCATCAAGCGCATGGGCGTCAAGCTCATCGCCCTGCTCGGCAACACCAATTCGAGTCTCGCGCGACAGGCCGACGCCATTCTCTACGCCGGTGTCGAAAAAGAGGCTTGCCCGCACAACCTGGCGCCGACCGCCAGCACCACGGCCGCGCTCGCCATCGGCGATGCCCTGGCGGTGACGCTGCTCAAATCACGCGGCTTCACGCGCGAGGACTTCGCGCGTGCACACCCGGCCGGGAGCCTGGGCCGGCGCCTGCTGCTGTACGTGAGCGACGTCATGCATACCGGCGCCACCATTCCCCAGGTCGGCGAAGACGCGAACCTGCGCGAAGCGCTGCTGGAAATGACCGGCAAGGGACTGGGCATGACCGGCGTGGTCGACCGTCACGGCGCCCTGGCGGGAATCTTCACCGACGGCGATCTGCGCCGCGTGCTGGCGCGCGGCGTGGATGTCTACAACGCCAAAATCACCGACGTCATGACGCGCAACCCTAAAACCACACGCGCCGACCGCCTGGCGGTCGAGATCGTGCAGCTGATGCAAACACTTAAGATTAACGGGCTGTTCGTCGTGGATGACAAAAACCACGTTCTGGGAGCGCTCAACATGCATGACCTGTTTCGCGCCGGTATCATCTGACCATGAACCAGATACTGACGCCTGCGTTCGAGGTAAATCCCGGGGTATTGGATCTGGCAGCCAGGGTAAAACTGCTGCTGTTCGACGTGGACGGCGTGCTCACCGACGGCCGACTCGTGATCGGCGACGACGGACTGGAATTCAAGGCGTTCAATTCGCGCGACGGGCATGGCATCAAGATGGCCCAGCGCAACGGCATCGCCGTCGGCATCATCACCGGGCGCACCTCGCGGGTGGTCAAGCACCGCGTGAAGGATCTGGGAATCAGGCACGTCTACCAGGGCTGCAAGGAAAAACTGCCGGTGTACCAGAAGCTGATCAAGAAGCTCAGGCTGAAACCGGAGCAGACCGCGTATGTCGGTGATGACGTCGTGGATCTGCCGATCATGCTGCGGGTGGGCCTGGCGGTGACGGTGCAGAACGCGCACCCGCTGGTCAAGCAACATGCCCACTGGATTACGCCGAGCATCGGCGGCTACTGCGCGGCGCGCGAGGTGTGCGACATGCTGCTGCATGCCCACGGGTTGTATCACACCGAAATGCAGCGCTATCTTGCCGCCGACAAGGAGCCGTCCGGCGGATGATCCTGGACGCCAAACGCCTCGCCATCACCGCCACGCTGCTGCTGCTCGCGACCGGCTCGTGGTGGCTGACGCGCACGGTGACCGTCCCTGAAAAGACCTTCACCGGCAAGCTGCGTCACGATCCCGATTACACCATCGAGAATTTCCACGCCACGGTCATGGACGAGCGCGGGCAACGGCGCTACACCCTCTCCGCCATCCACCTGATTCATTATGGTGATGACGGCAGCTCGGAGCTGGAGCAGCCTTATCTTGTCCAGTACCGCGAGGGTTCGGCGCCGATTCACACGCGCGCCGACAAGGGATGGATGCCGCAGGACAAGAGCGAAATCCTGCTGCAAGGCAACGCCGTCTCCGCGTGGGGGCGCGATCCGCGTAGCGCCGGCGGGGAAATCCGGGTGGACAAGATGAAAATCCTGCTCGACTCGTGACGTCCATGGCCGCACGCAACACCGCCTGCTCCCGGCTGATGTTCACGCTTCAGCTGTCATTGATGGTGGTGACCATGGCGCACGCCGCCAGCCCGTATGAAGACGAGCCGATTCGCATCGACGCCCGCTCCGTGGAGGCTAACGACAAGACCGGCGCGATGGTTTACAGCGGTAACGTCGTGATTGAACAGGGCCGGCTGTCGATCCGGGCGGATCGCGTTGAAATCATGACGCGCCAGGGCCGAACCGAACTTGTCCGCGCCACCGGCAAACCCGCAAAGCTGCGCCAGCGCGCCGCGGGCGAAGACGAAGAGGTGCGGGCCGAGGCCAATCGCGTGGACTACCGCGTCTCGCTCGGGAAGATCGACATGAGCGGGGGCGTGTCGCTCCGACGCGGCGAAGACCTGTTCACCGCCGACGTGTTGCACTACGATCTCAATACGAAAAGCCTGAATGCCGCGGGTGACGACAAGGGTGGTGGCCGCGTGCATGCCGTGATCCAACCCAAACAGCCGGCCGCCGGGCCCGCGCCCGGCCCCTGAAGCCCATGGACGACAGACGTCTGACAAAACGTTCCCGCATCAAGCACGCGCCCGTCGCGCCCGCCGCCTCCACGGCGCCCGCGAGCGTGCTCGTGGCGGAAGGGATCACCAAGGAATACCGCGGCCGCCAGGTGGTCAAGGACGTTTCCCTGGAAATCCGCAGTGGCGAGATTGTCGGCCTGCTCGGTCCGAACGGCGCCGGCAAGACCACCTGCTTCTACATGATCGTGGGATTGGTCCCGATGGACAGCGGCGCGATCCGCCTGGATAACGCCTCCATCGGCGATCTGCCGATGCACAAGCGCGCGCGCCTGGGGCTGGGCTATTTGCCGCAGGAACCGTCGGTGTTCCGCAACCTGACGGTACATGAGAACATCATGGCCATACTCGAGACGCGTGCCGAGCTGCCGGACTCGGAGCGCAAGCGCATTCTCGAGGAACTGATGCACGACCTCAACATCACCGCGCGCCGTGACTCGCTCGGGGTCAGCCTGTCCGGCGGCGAGCGGCGGCGCGTGGAAATCGCGCGCGCGCTGGCGACCGCGCCGCGCTTCGTGCTGCTCGACGAGCCGTTCGCCGGCGTCGATCCGATTTCCGTCCTGGAGATTCAGCAACTGATCAGACACCTGCAACAGCGCGGGATCGGCGTGCTGATCACCGATCACAACGTGCGCGAGACCCTGAAGATTTGCGATCGCGCGTATATCCTGAACGACGGCCGGTTGCTGACGGCCGGCACACCGGAGGATATCTTGTATAATGATGCCGTTAAAAAGGTATATCTGGGCGAGGACTTTCGGCTGTGAGACGGGCGGATTGTTCTTGAAGTTAAAGTTGTGATTCAAGTATAGCCGCTGTTCCGGGTCGTGCCGATACCACAAACATGGCCTCCCCGCCGGAAAAATGGACTAAACTCTGGGTAGACATCGTGAAACCGCTCCCGGAGCGGGATGACTAATTTAAAGAATTTCTGGCATTTATGAAGCAGTCACTTGACCTTAAGCTCGGTCAACATCTAACCATCACACCCCAACTGCAACAGGCCATCCGGCTGCTGCAGCTTTCCTCCATCGAGCTGCAGCAGGAAATCCAGGAAGCGCTCGAAAGCAATCCCCTGCTCGAGGAAAACGAACGCGAGGACGAGACCCCGGAGGCCAAGAACGAGACGGAGCTTTCCGCCTCCGATTCCGCCGACACCAACGGCGAGGACAGCGGCGAGTCCTCCTACGATGAGGCCGAGGCGCTGCCCGCCACCGACTCCGACACCGGCCCCGATGCGGACAGCGACGCCGACTGGGACGAAACCTTCGAGCCCATGACGGCGCCCACCGCCAGCCGCTCCGCTTCCGATGACGACTATCCCGACATCGACGCGCGCAACAGTCCGCCGCAGACGCTGCGCGACCATCTGTTGTGGCAGATGCAGATGACGCCGTTTTCGGACACCGACAAGCAGATCGCGCTGGCCCTGATCGACGCCGTGAACGAGGACGGCTACCTCAGCTGCAAGCTCGAGGAGATCCAGCAGGCGCTGGGAAAAAATCATGCCATCGAAATGGACGAAATCGAGGCGGTATTGCACCAGATCCAGAACTTCGACCCCCTGGGCGTGGGCGCGCGCGATCTCGCCGAGTGCCTGCGCCTGCAGATGAAGGTGCTTCCGCCCGACCTGCCCGACCTGATGGCCGCCAGACAGCTCGCGACCCCGGCGAACCTCGCCCTGCTGGCCGGCCGGGACTACACCCAGCTGCGGCGCAATCTCAAGCTCACGGCGGAGGAACTGCAGCAGGCGATCAGCCTGATCCAGGGACTCAACCCGCGGCCGGGTAATTCCGTCACCTCTTCGCAGGCCGGTTACGTGGTCCCCGACATCATCGTGCGGAAATTCCGCGGCGTGTGGCGCGCGGAACTCAACCCGGACGTGTCGCCGCGGCTGCGCATCAACCGCCAGTATGAAAAGATGATCCACCGCGGCGACTCGAGCGCCGACAACCGCTACCTGCAGGACCAGCTGCAGCAGGCACGCTGGTTCATCAAGAGCCTCACCTCCCGCAACGAAACGCTACTCAAGGTCGCGCGCACCATCGTCGACCGCCAGCGCGCCTTCTTCGATCACGGCGCGGAGGCCATGAAACCACTGGTGCTGCACGACGTCGCCGAGACCGTGAGCATGCACGAGTCCACCATCTCGCGCGTCACCACCAACAAGTACATGCTGACACCGCGCGGGATATTCGAACTCAAGTATTTCTTTTCCAGCCACGTCACCACCGCGGATGGCGGCACCTGTTCGGCAACCGCGATCCGCTCGATCATCAAGAAACTGGTGGAGTGCGAAACGCCGACCAAGCCCATCAGCGACAGCAAGATCGCCGAGATCCTGGCCGAGCAGGGCATCAACGTCGCCCGCCGCACCGTGGCCAAATACCGCGAGTCCATGAGCATCCCGCCTTCCAACCAGCGCAAGTCGCTGGTGTAATCCTTCCGGCATCCTCCCCGGCGGCGCCAGGACGCGGTTCACGCCGCGGGTCATCGCGCAGCTCCCGCTACCGGGCGCGCTCCTGCCGATGCATCCGGTCACGACCGCGCGCGGGGGACGGCTCATTCCATTAATGACAAACCTGTTACAATGGAACCGCCCTGCCCGTTCCGCACATGGCGCGCAGGCATCCTTCGTCACCTTACGAGGCCAGGCGCTTGCGGCGCAAACAACGTAAAAGACCTCCCCGCGCATCGGCCGCGCTGAGATCCGGTCCGATCGCCGATCCCAAGACCACGCCGGCGGTCACGGCGCAGGATCTTTTCGAGGCCGAGTCAGGACCGCTCAAACTCAAGTGGGTGTCAGGCGAAGCCGGCAAGGACCGCCTGCTCGAACCCACGACGGCGAAATTCCCCGGCATGGCGCTGGTCGGCCATCTCAATTTCGTCCATCCCAACCGCATCCAGGTCATCGGCGAGGCGGAACTGGCCTACCTCGCCGGACTCGGCAAGGCCGAACGCGAGCAGGCGGTGCACCGTCTCTTCACCTGCGACAAGACCTCGGTCGTCATCGTCGCCAACGGCAAGAAGCCCCCCTCCGACCTGGTCGCGGCCGCCGACAGAACCTCGCTCGCGCTGTTTTCGTCCGCACTGCCAAGCCCGGTCGTGATCGATCACCTCCAGTATTACCTGACCCGGGCGCTGGCGCCGCGCGTCACGGTGCACGGGGTGTACATGGAGGTCATGGGCATGGGCGTGCTGATCACCGGCGAATCCGGCATCGGCAAGAGCGAGCTGGCGCTGGAACTGCTGTCGCGCGACCACCGCCTGATCGCGGACGACGCCGTGGAATTCGTGCGCGTCGGCCCGGACGTGATCGTGGGCCAGTGCCCGACGCTGCTGTCGGATTTTCTGGAGGTGCGCGGTCTCGGCATTCTCGACATACGCCTGATGTTCGGCGAGACCGCGGTACGCCACAAGAAGAAACTGCATTTGATCGTGCACCTGGAATCCATCCAGCGCATGAAAATGAGCAAGATCGATCGTCTGCAGACGACGCAGCGGACACGCTCCATTCTCGACGTGGACATCCCCGAGGTCGCCCTGTTCGTCGGTCCCGGCCGCAACCTGGCGGTGCTGGTGGAGGCCGCTACCCGCGCCTACATCCTGCGCATGTGGGGCTTCGACCCGCTCGAGGAGTTCATGAAACGCCATCATGAACACATGAACAGTCACGGCGCGGGCCCGGCGGCGGCGCCCGCGGGAGACACGTTGCGCAAGGCGCGCAACAAAGTGGATTGAAGATATGGTTTTTAGCCACAGAGAACACAGAGATCACAGAGGTGGTTTGCTTCATTCTCTCCGGTTTTCTCTGTATTCTCTGTGGCCTCTGTGACCTCTGTGGCTGACATTCATATAAATCAGAATCTCATCAAATGAGTTTCTTCATCGTCAGCGGCCTGTCCGGTTCCGGAAAATCCATCGCGCTCCAGGCCCTGGAAGACAGCGGCTTCTATTGCATCGACAACCTGCCGGCGGTGCTGTTGCCGCACTTCGCCGGCCTGCTGGCGGACATGCGCAACAACGCCATCCTGAACGTCGCCATCGGCCTGGACGTGCGCAACCGCGCCTTTCTCGCCGACCTGCCGCAAGGCCTGGAGGCATTGCGCGCACGCGGCATCCATTACCGCATCATTTTTCTCGAAGCCGAGGACACCATCCTGGTCAAGCGCTTCAAGGAAACACGGCGCAAGCACCCGATGCTGGATCACCAGACGCCGCTGGTCGAGGCGATCCGCGCGGAAAAGGAACTGCTCGAACCGCTGTCGTTCGATGCGGCGCTGCGCATCGACACCACCCGCACCACGCCGCACGAACTGCGCTCGCAGGTGCGTAATTTCGCACGCGGCGAGGATACCGCGGGACTGACCCTGCTGTTCGAGTCCTTCGGCTACAAGCACGGCACGCCGCTCGATGCCGACTATGTGTTCGACGTCCGCTGCCTGCCCAATCCCTACTGGCAGACCGAACTGCGCCAGTACACCGGGCTGGACGATCCGGTCGTCCGTTTCCTGGATGAACACGATGACGTTCAGGAGATGTTCAACGAGATCCGCGGCTTTCTGGAAAAATGGCTGCCGCGCTTCGAGCGCGAGGACCGCACCTACCTGACCATCGCCGTCGGCTGCACCGGCGGCCAGCATCGCTCGGTCTATCTGGTACGTCGGCTGGCGGAACACTTTGCCAACAAGGGCCTGAAGACCCAGGTCCGCCACCGGGAACTGAAATTGCCGGCATGATCGGATTGCTCATACTCGCGGAAAAGAACCTGGGCACCGGCCTGATCGCCACGGTGGTGCACACGCTTGGCAGCCGTCCGCCGCAGCTCGAGGCCACCGAACTCGATCACTCGGCGCCGCCTGAGCAGATCGAGGCGCTGCTGCGCCAGGGCCTGGAGAAAGTGGACCGGGGCGATGGCGTGCTGATCCTGGCCGACGTGTACGGCGCCACGCACACGAACATCGCCTGCCGCCTGCTCACGCGCGGACATATCGAACTGATTACGGGCGTCAACCTGCCCATGTTGCTGCGGGTGCTCAACTACCGCCAGCTCAAGATGGATGACCTGATCGACAAGGCCCTGAGCGGCGGTTGCGGCGGTATCATCTGTGCCGCCAATCCCGCGAAGATACAGGAATCGAAATAATGCACTGCCGGAAGCTCATCATCATCAACAAGCTCGGGATGCACGCGCGCGCCTCCGCCAAGTTCGTCAGCCTGGCCGCGGAGTTCAGCGCCGAGATCACGCTCCAGCGCAACGGCCAGCAGGTCAACGGCAAGAGCATCATGGGCATCATGATGCTGGCGGCCGTCAAGGGGGCGGAAATCGAGCTGTGCGCCGACGGCAAGGATGAAAAGAATGCCGTGGAGGCGCTGGCCGAGCTGATCAACAACCGCTTCGGAGAGGGTGAGTGAAACAATGAAACCCTGCTCGCTCAGCTCGCTGGTCTTGAGATCATGTTAGCCCTGCACGGCACCGGCGTCAGTGACGGGGTCGCCATCGGCAAGGCCTTCGTGCTGCAGCGCGAACTGCCGGAAATCCCCGAATACGTCATCCCGCGCGAGTATATCGAGGAAGAAGTGGCGCGTTTCCAGCGCGCCGTCGAGGCTTCGCGCCGGCAACTGTTAACCATCCGCGAGCACATTCCCGCCAACGCGCCGCCCGAGGCCACGAGCTTCCTGGACGCGCACCTGCTGATGCTCGACGACAAGATGATTTCCCAGGCGCCGGTCGAGGCCATCCGCAACCAGCAGTACAACGCCGAGTGGGCGCTCAAGACCCAGAGCGAGATCCTGAGTGGGATCTTCGAGCAGATGGACGACCACTACCTGCGCAACAAAAAAACCGACGTCAACCAGGTCGTCAACCGCATCCAGCGCAACCTGCTGCAGCAGAACTACGACGAGCACGAAAAGATGTCGGAGGGCGAGATCGTCGTCGCCGACGACCTGACGCCGGCCGACACGGTGATGCTCAAACACAACCGGGTACGTGCCTTTGTCACCAGCCTCGGTGGTCCCATTTCACATACCGCGATCCTGGCACGCAGCCTCGGCATTCCCGCGATCGTCGCCGCGCACAGCGCCTCGCGCTATGTCAGCTCCGGCGAGGAACTGATCGTCGACGGCAAGCGCGGCATGCTCATCATCGCGCCCGACCGCGCCATCGTCGACGAATACCGCCGGCGGCAGAAGGACATCGCCCGGAAGAAGCGCGAACTCAACCGTCTCCGCACCAGCCGCGCGATCACGCGCGACCGTCACCGTGTCGCCCTGCTGGCCAATATCGAGCTGCCCGCCGACGTGCGCGCCGCGGCGCAGGCCGGCGCCGACGGTATCGGCCTGTATCGCACCGAATTCCTGTTCATGAACCGGCCGGAGCCGCCGAACGAGGAAGAGCAGTTCCGCGCCTACATCAAGGTCATCAAATCGCTGCCGGGCAAACCGGTGACAATACGCACCCTGGATCTGGGCGCCGACAAGCAGGTCGACGGCGGGCGCGCCGGCACCGCCATCACGGTCAACCCGGCGCTGGGCCTGCGCGCGGTGCGCCTGTGCCTGCACGACACCTCGCTGTTCCGCCCGCAGCTGCGCGCCATCCTGCGCGCCTCGGCCTTCGGCAAGGTGCGCATGATGATTCCCATGTTGTCCGGCCAGGAGGAGCTCTTCCAGGTGCTTGACCTGATCGAAGAGACCAAGAGCGACCTGAAGCGCGAGCGCATAAAATTCAACCCGAAAATTCCGATCGGCGGCATGATCGAGGTGCCGGCGGCGGCGATCTCGGCGGACCTGTTCGCGCGCCACCTCGATTTTTTCTCCATCGGCACCAACGACCTGATCCAGTACACGCTCGCCATCGACCGCGTCGATGACGCCGTGAACTATCTTTATGACCCATTACACCCATCGGTGCTGCGTTTGATATCCATCACTATCCAGGCCGGCAAGCAGGCGCGTATTCCGGTGGCGATGTGCGGCGAAATGGCAGGCGATCCGCGCTACACACGGTTACTGTTGGGGCTCGGGCTCACCGAGTTCAGCATGCATCCGGCTACCATGCTGGAGGTCAAGAAGATCGTACGCGGGGCCCACCTCGGCCAGCTCACTCGTTTCGCCAAAGACATAATGAAGCTGCGCGACACGCGCGAGATTCACATGCGGGTGGAAAAACAAAGCCGGCATTGAGCCGGCTTGTCGTGAAGCGGTGAATCCTTAACTCAATTCAGCGGCGCAAGCCATCCGGCAAGTGCGGTCCGATTTCCGTGGTCTGCGCCGGATATACGTACGCGAAGGCCGGCTGGCTGTCCTGTACGATCGCCACCAGGCCGCTGCGGTATTTCAGGCGGTTGGCGCTGAATCCTTCCGCGATCCGGGGCTGGAAGGTTTCCTTCAGCACCGACACGGCGGTGATCTTGCTCATGCGGAACGGCCGCCAGAACGGCGGCGGACGCCCGGAGGCGGAATGGCCGCGCGTCTGGTAACCGTCCATTACCAGCTCGCCGCGTTCGTCCGTGTACACCGCGTGCGGCTCCACAACGCGAATCTGGCGCTGGTCATGATAGCGGACGGCGATGCAACGCTTTTCCTTGATCGCCTGGCTGATGAGCTGGATGGTATTGGGCAGCATTTTCCGGTTCCTTTCCCTTACTAACAAATATGGCACAGGTCTGAGCCATGGCAATGGCGCCCGGATAAATGGCTGATTTTACGGCCCATGCGGCCACTTCCCCGTGGCCGGGGCGGGATTTCAGACGAGGAACAGGGTGGCGAGGCCGAGGAAGGCGAAAAAGCCGACGACGTCGGTGACGGTGGTAAGGATCACGCCGCTGGCCAGCGCCGGATCGACCCCAAAGCGGCGCACGAGGAAAGGGATGCCCACCCCGGACAAGGCGGCGAAGCCAAGATTGATGATCATGGCAGCCGCGATCACCGCACCGATCACGAGGTTGGCATACCACCACACCGCTACCGCCGCCACCACCAGCGCCCAGACCAGCCCGTTGACGGCGCCGATCATAAGTTCACGTGTAAGCAGCCGGCGCGCGTTGCTCTCCGAGATTGTACCCACGGCCAGACCCCGCACCACCAGCGTCAGCGTCTGGGTGCCGGCGTTGCCACCCATGCTGGCGACGATCGGCATCAGCACCGCCAGCGCCACCACCTGCTGGATCGTCTGCTCGAACAGTCCGATGACCCAGGAGGCGATGAAGGCGGTGACGAGGTTGACGCCGAGCCAGATGCCGCGACGCCGGCTCGAACGCGCCACCGGCGCGAAGATGTCCTGGTCCTCGCTCAAACCGGCCGGCGCCATGACCTGGCGATCGGCCTGCTCGCGGATGACGTCCACCACGTCGTCCACCGTGATGCGGCCGAGCAGGCGGCTGTTCTCGTCCACCACCGGTGCCGAAATCAGGTTGTAACTCTCGAACGCCGCCGCCACGTCCTTGTCCGGCGTGAGCGCGGTGAATTTGACCACCTCGCGCGACATTACCTGCGAAACACGCGTCCGGGCATCGCTGGTCAGCAGCTTGGTCACCGACAGCACTCCGATCACGCGGTCGCTGCGATCCACCACGAACAGCTGGTTGGTGTGCTCCGGCAGCTCGCCGCGCCGGCGCAGATAGCGCAACACCACCTCGAGCGTGATGTTCTCGCGCACCGTGATGGCGTCGACGTTCATCAGGCCGCCGGCGGTGTCCTCCGGGTAGGACAGCACCGCGTCGAGACGCTGGCGGTCCTGCTTGTCGAGCGCGAACAGGATTTCCGCGATTACCTGGTCCGACAGGTCGGGGATGAGGTCGGCGATGTCGTCGGTATCGAGAGTATGCGCCGCCGCCACCAGCGCCTGGTCGTCCATCAGCTTGACGAGATCGGTGCGTACCGCCTCGGGCAGTTCCAGCAGCACCTCGCCCATGTGCTGGGCGTCCACCTGCGCCCAGACGGTGGTGCGTGGCTCCGGGGGCAGACCTTCGAGGATACGGGCGATGTCGGCGGGGTGGAGTTCGGCCAGAATGCCGCGCACCTGCGCGGTGTCGCCGGCCTCGAGCGCGGCCAGGACCCGCTTCAGGTGATCCGGTTTCTTGGGTTTGCGCGCCTTGGCCATGGGGAGTTATCTATTTTTCGCGGCCAGAGTGTAGAGGACTCGCACACCGACGCAAAGGGGAATTTGCCAGATGCCGCACGAGCTTACAGGTTCATCCGGATGTCATGCGGGAAGGGGCAGGCATGAGCCAGTTGGCGGATACGGATTCGGGAAAACCGGCTGAGTGATCCAGCACGGGTTCGCGCGGCTCATATCGCCGGGTATAGTCTCGTCGAGACAGGGGTTTCCGCGATCCCCCGAGGGACACTAATCTTTATCGTTTCCCGCCAGCTTTTCGTAATGCGAGCGAAACAGGATTTCCAGCTCTTCAATCACTTCAATCGCTTCTCTACCCTGCACGATGTGTTGCGTCATGAGTTCTGAAGTCTGGTTCAGCAGTCTCCGCGCATCCAGCATCGGATAGGTCGCACGCAGGCGCCTGACGGCCTTGACCACGGTTTCTTCCGCGGGACGGGGAATCTCGACCGGTGCCGGAATCTCCTGGGCGCTGCCGGTCTTCCCTTGCTCCGGTCCGGAGGTGGCGCCATGGCGCCCAAGCAGGAACTCGGCGAATTCCAGCAGCATCCCGGCCTGCGCGGCGGGAAGTTTCCGGAGTATTCCGGTCAGGCGCTTTTCAGTTTCGTCGGCCATGGGTGTGAAGGCGGGTGTTACTGCGCGGACCGCTTTTCACAGTGTTCATGTGCGAAGTCCATGAATTCGTCCATGGCGCGCAAGCGGAATTTCTGCCGCTGGAAGACAATGGAGAACGGCCGTTCCAACTGGGGCTCGAGCGGGCGCACCGCCAGCGTGCCCAGCTTCAGCTCCTTTACCACCGTCGCCTGCGAGACGATGGAAACGCCCAGGCCCGCTTCGACCGCGCTCTTGACCGCCTCGGGGTTGCCCACCTCGAGGTTGACGTTGAGATCGTGCAGCTGCATGTTGTTCTTCGCGAGGTATTCGTTGATGAACTCGCGCGTGCCGGAGCCCTCTTCGCGCACCACGAACGGCAGCCCCTGGAGGTCATCGACCGTGATCCTGAGCTTTTTCGCCAGCGGATGCTGCGGCGGGCAGATGAACACCAGCTTGTCATGCCAGCAAACCTCGACCACGAGGTTCTTGTTCGCAATCGGCGATTCGACAATGCCGACGTCCACGGAATTGTCCTCGACCATGTGCACGATGCCCACGGAATTCGAGACCTTGAGGCGGATGTTGATGCCGGGGTGCTTTTCCTTGAACTCGCCGAGCAGGCTCGGAAGCATGTATTCCGCGATGGTGGTGCTGGCGCCGATGATCAGGATGCCGCTGACATCGCCCGTCAGTTCGCGCACGCGGCTGTCCATCTCCGAATAGAGCGCGATGATCCGTTCCGCGTATTCGTAAACGCGTTCGCCCGCGGCCGTGAGGCTGATGCGGTTGTGGGTGCGGTCGAACAACCGCGTGTTGAAATATTCCTCGAGCTGCCGGATCTGGAACGTCACGGCCGGCTGCGTCATGTGCAATGTCTCGGCCGCCTTGGTAAAGCTCAGCAACCGTGCCACGGTATGAAAAACCTGCAGTCTTCGATCCGCCATCGATTTATCCCATTCACCCCGAAAGGTCGTTATTTTTCGCGCCAATGCGAATTATGTAGGACAGCGCCTTGCAACTCAAAGCCGGTCCGGCCGGCAGTGGATTTACCGCGTGAGGGCACACCGGCTGGCGAGCCTGGAAACTATCTCAAAAAAGTCGCGAGCGGCCGTCAGCCGGGGAGACCGGAACGCAGGAACCGGAGTGTACACGCCAGTCCATGAGGGCGAGAGCGAAACAGGCGAAGCACCGCTTCGCCCGCTCGCAGCGCCCGGCGCCTGTGGCGCCGGGCCGGACCGCCCACGACGGCCGAGCACCGCCCGGTCCCGGATCACGGACGCGCAGCGGTTTTTGAGACTGCTGCTAGGCGAATCCTTCCAGCTTGAGCTTGAGATCGGTCGGGCTGGTCGCGTAGAACAGGGCGGTTTCCTCGTCGATGTGGCCCTGCTTCACCAGGTTGAGCAGCGAGGCATCGAAGCTCAGCATGCCCTCGGCCAGGGTGCCCTTGCGGATGAGGTCGCCCAGTTCCTTGATCTTGAGCGGGTCGAGGATGTATTCACGCGCGAGCGCGGAGACAGTCAGGACCTCGCAGGCCACGATACGGCCCGAGTTGTTCTTGCGCGGCAGCAGCCGCTGGCTCACCACGCCGCGCAGGTTCTGCGCGAGCTTGGCGCGGATGCCGACCTGCGCCTCCGGCGGAAAGCTGGTGACGATGCGCGAGATGGTCTCGGCCGCCGCCGGCGAGTGCACTGTCGAGAATACCAGATGCCCGGTTTCCGCCGCCGTCATGGCGGTTTCGATGGTTTCCGGGTCGCGCATTTCGCCCAGCAGAATCACGTCCGGGTCCTCGCGCAAGGCGGCGCGCATGGCCTCGGCGAAGGTGTTGGTGTCGATGCCGACCTCGCGCTGGGTGATGATCGAGCGCTTCTCGGAGAACAGGAATTCGACCGGGTCCTCGATGGTGATGATGTGTTCGCTGCGCGAAAGATTGACGCTGTTGATGAGCGAGGCCAGCGTCGTGGACTTGCCGGAACCGGTGGCGCCTGTCAGCAGTATCAGGCCGCGTTCCAGTTTCGTGAAAGCCATCACGATGTCCGGCAGGAACAGTTCTTCCGGCGTGGGGATGTTGGTGCTGATGACGCGCAACACCATGCCGATCGAGCCGCGCTGGTAAAAGATGTTGGCACGCACGCGGCCGATGTCCTTGAAACCGATGGAAAGGTCGACCTGATGGGATTTTTCGAATATGGCCAGCAACCGGGCCGACATCATGGTGCGCGCCAGGCGCTCCATGAACTCGGGCGGCAATGGCGGAATTTCGCGCAGGGCGCGCAGATTGCCGTCCACCCGCAGGATCGGATGATTGCGCGTGCGCAGGTGGATATCCGAGGCATTGACGCGCACCGCATGCGCCAGCACCTGGCTGAGCAGCTTCAGCGGATCGGTCGTGCTGCTGATCGAGCCGGTCGCGCCGGCGCTTTCGGCCGGATTGGCGCCGATGTTTGAGTTAGCGGATTCGGACATGGTTAAACCGTGTATGCCATCTGTGTCTAGTTTAGATCATTCTGTGCCTTGCGCGAGCTGTCCCCGGCAGCGACACATCCATATGCCGGTCAGGATGCGCGCCACAGAAAGTACGGACAAAAAAACAGACACGCCGAGGCGTGTCTGTTTGTCGCGAAGTACGATGCGGAAAGACTGTTACAGATCGCGCTTGAATCCTGCAATGGCCTCGAGGGCCACCTGGATGCCCCAAGGCGCGGTCATGATCTTGGTGAAGCCATGTTCACCGGCCATTTTGGTGTCGGGGAAATTCAGCGCGATGCGATAACGGGCCCGCAGCGCGATCACACGGCCCCCATCCACCATCAATTCATACGGCAGATAGGCCGTGTGTTTCAGGTCCTGATGGTCGACGATGTCGATGATTTCCTTGTCCGTATCCTTGTTGCCCTTGTCGACACCGTCGCCCTTGGGAATCGCCACACCAAATACGCTTACCTGTTTGCCGGGCAGATCGATGCGGTAGATCTTCTTGGTGCCACCGAGGCCGGCGGCCAGATTCTTCTCCACGGTTTCCACCGCGGTCTTGTAATCCGGATGTTCTTTCAGGTAGTCCACGTCCTTGAAGTAGGGCATGAACATGGCGTAGCGATACTGGCCCGGCTTCAACCTTTCCTCTTCAATGCCGTTCTCCGAACCGAAGGGCTGCACGGCCCCCAGCGCCGCTTTCATCTTGGCGGATACGCCTTCGAGTTTGCCCAGGCCGTAAGCCGTGCCGATATAGGCCGGGTTGACGTATGACACCTGGATTTTTCCCTTGACGTCAGTCACCGCGACACGCTGGGCGGCGCCGAACCCGCCGTTGAAGGCCTTGGCCGCCGCTGTTTTGAGCTCGTTATTGGTGGCGCAAATAACCATGGCACCGGCAAAAGGCGAATAGGCGCCAACGACCTCGAACCCCTGCGACGTCAGCTTCGTCTTGACCAACTCCGACACCTGCTTCACGTCGCCGGGGAGTGCGTCACCCAGAATGAAAGGTTTGAGTGTCTCGGCCGAAGCCTGTGCCGATATCAACATGAGCGCACAGGACAAAAACAACGTGGCCATGGATTTCGCATGGAGTTTTCGGACGTTTAACATAGTCATCACCTCATACCAGCAAGTTAATATGTTTTTTGTTTCTATCTTATAAAAGTAGCCTATTCAGAAGGAAAAGGGGGCCGGTCTCCCGAGCCCCCTTTTTTTCTAAGGCTACAAACAGATTATTTAGAACTTCCAGCCCCAGCTGGCCGCAACTTCATATTGCTGCATCTTGAGCTCCACTGTCTGGCCAGGAGCCCCGAACGCCGACCCGCTTGAAGGCGCCCCCTGCACGGACTCTTCGGGTGCGATCATTGCTGCGAAATTAAACTCGCTGGTCTTGCCGGTCGCCATGGTTAGGCCAAAGGTGAAATGCCGTTCCATCACAGCGGGCGCCAAGATATTAAACAGCACCTCGGACTCCGGTATAGGCTGGTCACCCTGGCTGTAGCCGACGCGCCAGGTCATATCCGGGCTTGAATTCCACTGGTAGCCCAGCTTGTAGACAGTCATATCTTCCCAGCCAAAACCGATACCGTCCGAGCCACCCAGACACTGGGTGGTGTCGCCGGTCGAACAACCATCCAGTTTCCGGAATGGATTGCTGACCGCCTTGACGTCGGTGTAATTGATGCGCTGTACATCAAAACTCAAACTCGTCGAAGGTGAGGTTTTCCAGTTCAGCCCGACGGTCCATGTGGACGGAATATCGAAATCACCTTCCTCGGCGAACAAGCCTTTGTATTTATCGAACTTGCCCATGGCAATCTCGCTCTGATAAGAGGCGCCGAGCGTGAATCCGGGGCTTACCTCGCCCTGCACTCCCAACTTGAAACCAAATCCAGTCGAGGTGTCATAGCCATTGTCGCTCAGATTCGTCGGATCGTTCGAAATCACGCCGAAACCGGAGATGCCGGTGGCCTTGAAGCGCTGGTATGCAGCGATACCACTTACGCCCCAAGAAGATGTAGATGAAATCTTCTGTGCATAGCTGACGTTGAAAAATAGCTGAGCCAGGTCGACACCCGCATCACCGGCATTGAACGGCACAAGCGGATTCCCAAACGTGCCGGCGCCACCAGGTGTATTACTGGCCGGATATTCTGTATTCATACCGCCATTACCGTAGATACTGAGACCGATGGAGCTGTTGGCATCCAGCATCCAGTTGCGGCCAAAGTTCGGTATGAGAAAGAAATCGTTATCACTCTCAACCTTGGATCCATCGCCATTGGAGGCGAAACCTGGACCGGTAGGTGGCGTGGCAGTATAGGATCTTGGGCTGGGGCTGAAGATCGATGCTCCGGCATCCATCCGGTTGCCGACCATTACCATGCCCGCCGGGTTGGTGGCAGCAGCCAGCGAATCCTGAGCCATAGCAACGCCGGTGCCTGCAAGACCTTTCTCCTTAATAGAATAGCCGTGTGCAAAATACCCATTGGTCGCAAACGCACCCGGCGCCGCCACGGCGGCGGCGACGGCCAAAGCCAGAACCACATTTCGTTTCATGCCCGACATGTCACTTCCTCCGAAAAAGTTAAAAGCTTCGCGCCCCGAAAGGCTCCTTAAGCTTGTTCCTGAATCCAATTCCGGGCGGGCGAATCATTTCGCTCGTCCGGTCTTTCCGTCCAGGTGCGCTTAAGCATTTCGTTGGTTGCGCCGGCATATGCCGTTGTTGTTACCGCAACTAACGTCCCTGATGTGCCACATCCACACTTATGCTCGAAGTAAAGTTGACACCGAGGAAATGTCAAATACTTAACGTAAACAGTAGGAAATACCGATAACTCAATGAATATTAGTGACTTCTAATAATGCGTTAGGGGAGAGAACGGCAGAAATGCTGACCATCTGGCCGTCACATTCTTCATTAAGCACAAATTTCCTCACTTTGCCTCAGGCGCTGTACCCTGACGACATCGCCAGCATCCAGCGCGTAAAGGGAATGACAGGATGTCCGCCGGATGCAATCGCCGTAAGGACGGTTGCAAGCCGAAACATCGTTCTGGCAACCGGCACAGCCCGAGGTCTGGAATGGCTTGCCAGTCTGAATAATCGCTTCCGGCGTCTGCTGAACGAATCCCGACTCCAACCGGCCTGCAATGTCGAAGCGCATGTAACTGACGCCCGCCCACGTAACCTACCTAATGTAGCGCGCCCGCTGCATCCACGCCGCCATGGGTCACGGGCACCGGGCTCCCAGCCCTCCATCAACGAAGCGCGCTCAGAAAAAAGCGAACGTGTGGTTGTGCCCACCCATATCGCGAGTCCTCTGCGCCGCCTAAAAGATTTACAGCTCGGTCTTACCCACGCCGCATCAAAGTGGGAGTCGAGCTTCTCCGGAACCTGGGTTTCCCGGCTTACTCATCAAGTATCGTCATTGGAGTCGGGATGGCTGATCATGGAGATACGCACGCACTCGTGCTGATTCATGCCATCGCCTTTCTTTAACGCGCGCGGTCGCCTCGTCATACGGCAACGCCGGCCGGCGGTGCATCCGCAGCCGTTGATCTCCGAACTCTGTTACGACCTGAAAGTTGGAAAATAAAAATGAATGCCAGCTGTGGCGAAGATGAATGCACCCGGCTTTGTCCTTCTCAACGGCTTTGCCGACTTTAACCAATAAAAAAAAGGGGCACACCATGGTGCCCCTTTCTCTTACGGTTGTCCCGGGAGCGCGGTGCCCGACAACAATATACGTGCAGAGCCTCCGCCTTCCCGCGGGCATCATCCGATGCCCGGAATACGTCTCGTCTTCCTGCAGCGAATCACTGCAGTACCGTTATGCCTTCTTCAGCAGAAACGTGTACTCGCCGTTGGCTTCGTTGGACTCCAGCAGCTGGTTGCCGGTTTGCTTGGCAAACGCCTGGAAATCCTTCACCGAACCCGGGTCGGTTGCGATGATGCGCAACGTCTGACCGGTGGTCAACGTGTTCAGCGCCTTCTTGGCGCGCAGAATCGGAAGCGGACAATTCAATCCGCGTGCATCAAGATCTTGATCAGCCATTGTTCCTCCTCAAAAACGCAATTTCCGGAAAATGTAACGAATTGGTAGTCTGAGAGCGATATATTATAGGTTTCTAATTTACTATCAAACAGGCCAAAACCGCTCTGCGGGCTTACCATTCCTCTCAACATCTCCCCGCTCCGCGAAACCGATCAGGGGAACCAACCTCCATTGTTGCACTCTCAGTAATCAGGATAACCTATTGAAAAACAGCTGTTTAGACTCCATCCAGTCTGGAGTCGCCGTGTTTACAGGGAAACCTGAAATCCGGGAGCGTCAAACCTGAGCACCTATCAGCGGTCCAATCTTCAATTTCGCCGAATACCGACGCCCGGACCGGTGCCGGTTTCAGGGAATATTAACCAGCGAGGGCGCATCCGGCATTTCGCGGACGGTTTGAATCGGAGATTTGCCAGAACGGCCATACAATGAAAATCATGTTTCGCCCCCTATGCCGGACCCTGCTGGCGGCCAGCTTGCTGTTCCCGCCGGCCCATCTCACCGTCCATGCCGGCAACACCGTCCTTCCCGACCTGGGCGACGAATCCATGGCGGTGATATCACCGGCGCAGGAACGCAAACTGGGCGAAAATCTCATGCGGCAGTCGCGCCGCTCGCTGGCCTTCATGAACGATCCGGAGATCAGCGAATACATCCAGTCGCTGGGACAACGCCTGGTGTCGCGCAGCGACAACCCGCAACAGGACTTCCGGTTTTTCGTCATCGACAATCCGACCATCAACGCCTTCGCCGTGCCCGGCGGTTTCATCGGCGTGCACACCGGCCTGATCCTGGCCGCCCAGAACGAGGCCGAACTTGCCTCGGTACTGGCGCACGAAACCGCGCACATCACGCAACGGCACATCCCGCGACTGATCGCCGAATCGCAGCGCACCACCCTGCCGGCCATGGCGGCCATACTCGCGGGCATACTTCTGGCCAGTTCCGGCCACCAGGGTGGCGAAGCGGCGATCGCGTTGACCAGCGCCGCCGTCGCCCAGAAGGGAATCAATTACACGCGCAGCTTCGAAGAGGAAGCCGATCGCATCGGCATGCAGATCCTCGCGAACTCCGGCTTTGACCCGCACGCCATGCCGGCGTTTTTTGAACAGATGCAAAACCTCAACCGCCTGAACGATACCAGCCTGCCGGAATTTCTGCGCACGCACCCGGTGACCACCAACCGCATCGCCGACTCGCGTAATCGCGCCGAACAATTCCGCGTGCGCCCGACACCCGACAGCAGCGACTTTCAGCATGTGCGCGCGAAAATCCGTGCGCTGGCCGCCGGCAATCCGGATGAAATCGCGCGCGGGTTCCGGGAAAACCTGGCACAGGGAAAATATCTCAACGCGGATGCCGAGCGCTACGGCTATGCCGTGGCCCTGCTGCGCACGCGCCAACTCGCGACCGCGCGTACAGAGATCAGCAAGCTTGTTGCCCGGCAGCCGGGCCGGACTTCCTACCGCATACTCCAGGCGGAGACCGAGATGGCGGCCGGAAATTACAAACAGGCACTGGCCGTTTACGCCGATGCCCATGTCAAAGCCCCCGGGAACGCGCCACTCGCCAATTACTACGCCAGTGCGCTGCTCAAGACCGGGAAACACCGTCAGGCCAGGGATCAGCTCAAAACCGCCCTGCAGCGGCGGCCGGAAGATCCGGAGTTGCACCGGATGCTGGCTCAGGCCGCTGGCGGCATGGGCGCCAAATACGAGGCCCACAAGGCCATGGCCGAGCACTACTATCTGAGCGGGAACCCACATGCTGCCATCGAACAGCTACAGTTGGCGTCCCGCTTCGCGGGGGACAGTTTTTACCTGCAATCCGGCATCGAGGCCCGGATAGCCGCCATCAAGGAAGAGATTGCCCTCTACCAGAAAAAATAACGGGGACGGAAAGAACGGAATATTTATCGGCGACGGCGCGTCTAAAACTACCGGTTTCACATCACTGCGTTTCTGCGTGCATGGCAAGCGGGCCTACATTAACAGATGCTTATTTAGTTTGGGTGATGGCTGCCAAAACTATTAGAAGGGGGCTTGTCATTCCCGGAGAGCAAGGTATCCTCATTTCCCGTGTCACGGAGGATCGTCGGAAATTTTCCGATCCCCTTGTCGGAGATGCCTAAACCCTTGCCATCGAATCGCATCAACCACAGGCGCATCGTTCAACAGACAACAGCAGGAGGAGCAATGCAGAAAATCACCCACATCGTTTTAACCGGCACCGCCACGGTGCTGTTGGGGCTGGGCTCGTTGCTGGCGGCGCCGGCCGTGCTGGCGGCGGGCAAAACGCCGGATGCCAAGGTGTGCAACGACAAAGACAACCCGCCCAAGGATGCCGTCACGCAGGGCGGATGCATCGTGCTCAACCGCAAAAAGGGCAATTGCATGGGTTGTCACGAGATCGCCGGGACTTCTTCCGGCAACATCGCCACCAAGATGGAAAACATGGCGAAGCGCTGGCCCGACAAGGCCAAGCTGCGCGAGCAGATCAACGACGCCTCCAAGGCCAATCCCAATACCGTCATGCCGCCGTTCGGCCGTCATCAGATCCTGACGCCGGACGAAATCGACAAGGTCGTCGAATTCGTGCTGACGTTATGACATCCATCCCGCGCGCCCATGCGGCACAAGCATGCATGGCTAATGCAATCATTTAATATAACGGAGGACCCCGTGACTCACCTTCCCCGCCGTCTGTTCCTCAAGAACACCCTCGCCACCGCCGTGCTGGTCGGCGTCGGCAGCACCGGCCTGTTCCGCCCCGGCTGGGCCCTGGCCGCCGAAT
>Ga0105095_10000246_pt1 | contig 25226 bp, 17 predicted proteins | sample PPLLak2March2015_2_FD_79180 | JGI IMG/M metagenome (GOLD analysis project Ga0105095, IMG submission 79180) | Freshwater sediment microbial communities from Prairie Pothole Lake near Jamestown, North Dakota, USA - PPLs Lake P8 Core (3) Depth... | ecosystem: Environmental > Aquatic > Freshwater >...
CAATCCCACCGCGGGTCCTCGAGAGCCCAGAGTATCGCGTGGCCGCTTTCGTGGCGGAGGATCGATGGCGCGGCCCGGTCCCAGTCGATGCGCGGCCCGCCGGCCGCATCGGGATGGAAGCACCCGTTGAAGCGCGGCTCCTGACTCGGCGGGCACGGGAACTTACCTTCGTGCTCTTCCCAGAGGAACGCCTCGGGCACGATCGAATACGCCCGATCGCCAACGTAGGCGACGAGGGTTTTCTGACCGATGGCCCATTCACTCGAAACCACGGGCGGCAACGAGGACGAAACGGAAGTGGCTGTCGAGCTTGTCGGGCCTGTCGGGGATTCGTTCGTGCAGGCGAGAGTGAAAAGGACCAGAAAGAGCGCGGTGCAGGAGGTGATGCGGCTCCCGCCGTTTGCTGCTCTTGAAGAGTTCCCTCGCGTCGTTGCCATCCTTCAAGAGGAAAGAGCAACTTGCGTGCCAGGCTTGGCGCCGCCTTTCGGCCGCCAGCTCTCGCCTTACCCTACGGGTTCGACGGCATTCGGCGTGGCAATCACCACCAAACTCCCGGGCGCGATAACGTAGATCGCGCGAAATACTTGCGACGCGTGCAAAGAACGAACGCGCTTCTTACACGCATCGTGGGAGCCAGGAGCATTGCGGACGGACCGAAGACTGGTCCCCGCAGCGATATCTGGCCCCCGAGCTGGCCCTCTAAGGTCAACGCGGGCGCGCGGACCGGGGTTCGATGCCATCTGACCAAGCCCGTACCGGTAGCCGAAATCAACACCGCTTATCGTCACGCCAGGAAGAACGTCGTTCGAGGGGGATCGCGAGGAGAACCGTCGAGCGGGATGAGTGATGGCTCACCAGCGGAGCGCCACCCCCACGAGGAATCGGTCGATATCGGGCTCCGCGTTGATCTCTTCGCCGACGATGGGGATCTCGAGACTTGGGTCATCGATGTCCGTCTGAATCGCGAAGCGCCGGTAGTCGACGCGGATTCCCACGTTCTCGTGGAAGAACAACTTCAGCCCCCCTCCATAGTTGAGGGCACCGAATGTCCCGAGGAACTCGTCGGTCGCGAGGTCGCCGCTCGCGTTCGCGAAGAAGGCGCCGTATCCGACGGTGCCATAGGGATAGAACTCCCCGAGCGGGGCCTGGAGAACGACGTTTCCGGCGAGATTCAGGACCGATGCCCCGAGGTTGACTCCGGAAACGTCGAAGTCCGAGGTCGGCATGTAGTCGAAGCCGAGCTCGAATCCTACGATCCGGGAAAACACCCCGATGGTGGCGCCGAAACTCGCTTTGTCGTCGAGACGCAGCTCTTCGACGAAACTCTTGCCCACCATGAAAGACGCTTCTCCCTTGGCATCTGCGTCGGGGGAGCTCACCCACAGCACCCATGGCACCGCAACAAGAACCAGAGTTCGCATTTGCATAGCTTTCAAATTGTGGTTCAGGGGGCTTCCTCGAGCGATACAGGGAACACCCGGTTCTCGACGACCGAAGCCCGTAGAAGAGGGAGTCTCCGACCCGGGAGTGGCAATGGCTCTCCGGCTACGCCGCCGGCATTTTACGGCGATCGCCTTGGCCACGGACTTGATTCTGGTCTTCACCGAGCCCGACGGGCTCCGGGAGATGCTCAAGGACAACCTCAAGCTCGGCGCGGATGGGGGAGCGGTCGCCGGGCCGGTGGGCCGCCGGGTCGAAGCGGGCACCAACCTCACGTTCGACTCACCGATTTACTCCTATTCTCGAAACAAAGTAGTCTTCGCCGGCGTCGCGCTCGACGGATCGGTTCTGACCGTCGACGACAGCGCGAACCACGAGGTCTACGGCAAAGATCTGAGCGGCACCGACATCCTCGTTTCGACGAAGGTTCCGGTCAACGACGTCACGCGTCCGTTCGTCGAGGCGCTGAAGAGAAACACGCCGCGGCGCACGACCGAGTAGGGTTCATCTCGCCTTCTTGAGGTTGGGAGGCGAGGCTTTTTCATGTCGGGAGGCTACCCGCCTGTGTTTCCTTCGGTCGCGAGGACTTCACTGCAGGACGGGATCACCTTTCTCCAATCACCTTCTTCTCCTGGGCGGTTGGCCGGAGAAGTCATTTCTTCGGAACTGAAGACCCTTCCCGAGTCCAAGCCGAAGGAGGGGGAATCGGGGGTTCCACCGATTCGGATGGGGATGATGGCGCCCATTCCCTTTTTCGCGAACAACGGATCGATGAGTTTGAGGAAGAACGACTTGACCCCGCTCGTCATCTCGGAGACTTTGGCATCGGTACGCAGCTCTCCCTGAAAATCGATCTGCCCGGTCACGAGGCCGTAGGTCCCTTTGAGCCTGACCTCGGCGCCCGGCACGGCGAAAGAGAGGTAAGAGAGAGACATCACTCCGCCCTCCAGGCGAAACGACCCCCGCATGTCCGAGGCCACCCGCTCCTCCTGAAGCGCGGAAACGGCGTTATCGGCGTTTTCCCCCTTCCCCGTTTGACTGAGCTTGTCGACTTTGTCCTGGACCTTCGCCTCGGGGAATTCAGCGGACTCGATCACGAATTCTCCGTCCAGAACGAGCTTTTCTACGACGTCCACCTTTCCCGGGGGTATGAGGATCAGAGACCGGAAGCGAACTTCGCCCGTCATGACCGGCGGCTCGTTCTTCATCGCCAGGCGGAGGAAATCCTCGATGCGATCGCCAGCGCCTTCGGCGTCGACACAGACCGTTTTTCCGTCGGCGCCCGGTCGTTTAGCGACGCCACCTTCTGTCCGGAAGCGGGAGCTGGCGAGGAGGGCTTCGACCGGCTGAAGAAGCGTGTCCCCGTTGGTGCCGTCGATGACGGCCTTGTAATCCGTCCGAAGTGCAACGGGATTCCCCGCCGATTTGAGCTGGAAATCCGGCGTCTCGGTGAATCCCGAGGCCTCGATGCGCTCCAGGACGCCGTCGAAGCGTCCCTCGGAGTAGAGCGTTCCGCCGATACCGTTGAATACCGACAAGTCCGCTTTCGCGAACACGTACTCGCCGGACACCGGGCTCGAGCCGGCGTCGAAAAGGCGGAGCGGACCGAACTTCCCCTCGGTCTGAATCTCGCCGGGCGGCTTCGCGTTCTGGAGAATCGCGTCGAACTCCATCGGCTCGCCCAGACCCGCGGAGCGAACCCGCAGCTGATGCAGGTCGAACTGCAGCGGGTCTTTTTCCGGGTTGCGAGGAATTATCCGCAGGATCGCGCCGTCGGCGACGAGGTCTTCCACCACGAAACGAGGGGGCGGTTCCGATTTGCCCTCCGGCCCGTCCTGCTCCTTCTTCGGCGGTATCTGGATCGTAAGCTCGACCATTCGAAGGCTCTTCACCCGAATGGGATCTCGAAACACCCCGAAGAGCCCCACCTCGACTTCGAACTCTTTCATGGTAATGAAGGGAGCAACGCCTTCCTCCACCCGATTGGGAAGGCTTAACGAGAGGCCGTCGCCCGCCGCGATCAGGCGCGGGAACAAGAGGGCGCCTGGAGGGAGTTGAATGTCCAGTCGTTCGAGGCGCACGTCGTCGAACCGCTCCTCGAGGAGCTCGATGACCTTGTCCCGGGCGACGGGTCGAAGGCGATGGAGCCAGATACGGGGAACTAGGGCCAACGCAAGCACGATGACCGCGAGCGCTGCGACGAGGCCGAAGACGACGCGTTTCGAGATTCGATTTGCCACAAGCCCTCACCTTTCTTGAAGTACGCCGACCGGGTTCGACTCGACCGGGATACGGTGGGAGCCGAATCGACTGGCATACACCTGCGTGAACTCCGCGCCAAGGAGCAGAATCTGGGCCGAATAGTAGACCCATAACAGAAGGACGGCTAGCGCTCCCGCGGCCCCGTACGTCGAGGCCACGGCGCTCCGGCCGAGGTAGAGACCAATAAGCAACTTCCCGCCCGAGAACAGAAGAGCGGTGACCGAGGCGCCGATCCAAACGTCCTTCCACTGGACTTCGGCATCGGGAAGGAACTTGAAGATCATCGCGAACAAAGCGGTCACCACCAGAAAAGAGGTGAGCAAGCTCATGGAAACCAGGACGGCTTCGCCGCTGCCTGCGAAACGCCCGAGGGACTCGGTGAGCGCCGCGAGGGCCGCGCTGACGACGAGCGACACCAGAAGAAGAAAGCCGACACCGAGCACCATGGCAAACGACAGCAGGCGGGATTCGAAGAGGCCGGCGAAGAAGCGGCCGTTCTCCGGCTCGACGTTCCAGACGGTGTTGAGCGCTCCGCGGAGCTCGGCGAAGGCTCCGGTGGCGCCGAAGAAGAGCGCCAGGATTCCGACGACCGAAGCCCAGCCTCTCGAGTCCTCCCGGCGGCCGCGGGCGATCACGTCCTGCACGAAGGCGGCCGCCTCCTCGCCGACGAGGGCTCCCAGCTCGCGCTCGATTTGTCCTCGCACCGCCTCTTCGCCAAATACCAGGGACGTGAGGGCGATGACGATGACTAGAAGTGGAGCAATGGAGAATGTAGTGTAAAAAGCGAGCGCCGCCGCGAGCCGCGAAGCACGGTCGCGGCTCCATTCGCTGACCGTCTCCTTCAAGAGCGAAGCCGCGTGCCCCATCTTATCGAAAGCAAGCAAAACCCGCACCAGAAAACCCGAGAGAGTCCGGAAGAATTTTCCGCGCTGGTGGCATCTATTGCCGTGGACGAGATGCGGGCCACCCCGATCTGGCACCGAGCGCGAGGAGGGCTACGGCTGCCTCGAGTAACAACCGTATGGCCGACGAAATCCCAATTTGTTTTCATAGGGGCTGCGGCAGCGGAGGGAAGCGGGGATGACGGTTGGGAAACTGCTTTCCTCCCGTATGCTGCAGCAAGAGCCTGCGGTCGGCGCCGTGGGGGCACATCCGGCCTAAGGCAAGAAAGCGGTAGGTCTCGTCGAGACCTACCGCTAATTCTTTTGCAAGCTCCGGTGCTTTGGATTAGGTGCAGCCGCGGAGGACGAAGATTATCAACAGCAGTGGGATGGGCACTCCCAACAGCCAGAGCAGGGCATATCCGATTTTGCCGCTTTCGGACTTGACGTTCATGGATAGCTCCTTTTCTATCGGTTTTCGAGGGCACGCCGCACCGCCCTCCGTGTGGTTTCGAGCACGAATCCATAGACCACATGCGAACAGAGCGTGTAGAGATGAGCGGACATCGGCCTGTCCTGCGGCGCGCGGGAGAGGCCAAGCGCGGGCACCGCGACCTCGTCGGAAACAGCCATGAGGCCCGTCGCGAAGGGAACCCCATCACCGCGGGCAATGGCCGGGGAGAACTCGGCGACCGCGCCATAGAACGCGCCGACGGCGGTGCCGAATCCGAAGCGGAAAGCGTTTGCAGCGAACCCCGTCTGCCGCTTGTCCAGCTTGTGCCCGAAGAACCCCTTGGAAAGGCGCCGGGCCATTTTTTCGGTCGCCGGCTCCTCTCCTGAGCCGTTCGCGCCACTCGAGCCGTTCGAGTAAGTGCGGCGGCCTGCGTAGTTCCACAAGCTCTGGAAAGCGGACATGGCGACGGTGGCGCTGACGCCTCCGGCCGCACCGGCAACGATGCCTCTCCAAGAATTGCGCATGATTTTCTTCCTTCCTGCGTCGAAAGTAGAACCAAAGCTCGAGGAGCGCTATTCGGAGGTTTCGCGGATCTAGCTCCTGTTGGAACCGTATGTCTCCCTAGGGACCCGCGCCGAAACCCTCTGGCATGGGAGTTGCGTAGGAGCGAGACATGAACGTCGACACTAGTTCACCGCGGAATGAAGCCGTGATGGCAAACGATTCACGGAACGTGACGGAGAGAGCGCCGAAGCGGTCCGGATGGGCAGGGAGCTCGGCGGCGACGTCCGCGCTCGTCGGCCTGGCGGTTCTGTATACGATCTATTTTGCCCGAGAGCTTCTCCTTCCCGTCACCGCCGCGTACTTTCTGAAGCTCGTGCTCACGCCGCCGGTGCGATGGCTGAGAAGGCGCGGCGTGCCCGAGGCCGTCGGCGCCGCTCTGGTGCTCGGCGCCGCTCTCGGTGTCGTTGGCCTGGGCGCGTATCAATTCGTCGGGCCGGCGAACGACTGGCTCGCACGCGCCCCGAAGATTCTTCGGCAGGCCTCGGGCGAGCTTCGCGCCTGGAAGAAGCCGGTCGAGAACCTCAGCCTGGCCGCGCAACAAGTCGAGGCAATGACCGAGGTCTCCGCCGATAAAGCTCCCTCGGTGGAAATGCGAGGGCCGAGGCTGACGAGCCTTCTCTTCGAGAGCACCAGCGATTTCATCGCGGCCGCGGTCGCAAGTCTGATCTTGCTCTATTTGTTGCTCGCGTCCGGCGACCTCTTTCTGAGAAAGGCCATCACCATCCTCCCGCGGCTCGAGGATAAAGTCGCCGCGGTCGACCTGTCGCGAGAGCTGGAGAGAAACATTTCCAGTTATCTCCTGACCGTGAGCTTGATCAACGTCGGCCTCGGTCTTGTGGTAGGGGTTTCCATGCACTTCCTCGGGATGCCCAGCCCCTATCTCTGGGGAATAATGGTTGCGGTTTTGAACTTCGTGCCCTACTTGGGCCCGCTCGCGACCGTCATCATCCTCACTCTCGTGGCCTACGTCACGTTCGAGGACTTCGGGAGGGCAGTCCTCGTCGGCGGCGTCTACTTCGCGGTGAACGCCGTCGAAAGCTACTTCGTCACTCCTGCAATTCTAGGCAGGCGTATGCGCATGAACCCCGTCGCGATCTTCATCGCCATGATCTTCTTCGGCTGGGCCTGGGGCATCTATGGTCTGCTTCTAGCGGTGCCGATTCTCGCGATGGTCAAGCTGTTGTGCGAGCATGTCGAGCCGCTTCAGGCGGTCTCTGAGCTCATCAGCGCTTAGAAGGCAGTGAGGTACCAAGAGGCCGGATCTCGATGGGAATGGGGCAGCGGCGCAGCCGTGTCCATGAGATCGCGCCAAGCTGGCGCCGGCGCGAGCCCGTTGTGGCCGAGCACTCGAAGGCGGTCGCCCTGCGCCAAACGGAGCTCGCTATTGCAACCGGGTGCCCAGAGGCTCGGTCAGCCGCCGTTCGCGAGGGCTTCGAATCGTCCCCATAGACAAGGGGCCGCGGCCAGCGCGGCTGCGATGACCGCGAGAAGGGGAACGATCGCACTCCGGCGATGCAATCGCGGGTGCGTTTACTCGAAATCCGAGGAGAGCAGTCCCAGGGAGAGAACCGCCGACTCGACCGCGCGATCTCCTCGAAGGTCGGCCCACAACTCGTCATCGTGGCCGTAAATGTCATCCCGAAAATGGACCATGCCATCGTCGCTTCGCCACGCGGTGAAGTACACGATGTAGATGGGGACGGGCCGGTCGAGCCGGACGACTCGTTCCGTCCCTCCTGCTTCACTCGCCAGCTCGCCTTCGCGGAAGCCCGCGGGAATGAGGTGCCTCGCCAGCTCCAGGGGCCGGCCCACTCGGATGCATCCATGGCTGAAGGCCCGCGTTTCGCGCTCGAACAGGTGCCGCGCGGGCGTGTCATGAAGGTAGACGCTATGTTCGTTGGGGAGCATGAACTTGATGCGGCCCAGGTCGTTCGCGGGTCCGGGTTTGCGGCGGATGCGATAACGCCCGCCCTCCAGGTCCGCGGCCCTGAAATCCTCGGGGGGAACGAGGGATCCGCCGGAGTCGAGGACTTCGAAGCTTCCGCGCTCCAGATAGGCAGGGTCGGCTTCCGCCCGGGGCGCGATCTCAGAGGCGGCAATGGATAACGGCACGTTCCAGTAGGGGTTGACAATCGCCATCTCGATCTCGTCTTCGAAGCTCGGGGTGGGAGTCGAGGGGCTGCCCACGATAACGGGCATGTCGAGGACTACCCGCCCGGTTCGGAATGCGCGCAGGCGAAACTCGGGAATGTTGACCCACACGAACTCCTCACCCAGGCTCGGGGGGAGCCAGCGCCGGCGCTCGAGATTGATCTCCAGCTGCCGAACCCTTTCTTCGACCGGCACGTTCAACGCCGCGAGGGTCTTCGTCCCCACCCGGCCATCGGGGGTCAGTCCGTGGCGCTCCTGGAACCGTCGGACCGCGGTCTCGATCTCTGTGTCGAAGCGAAAGCTCTCGGATCGGCCTTCGAGATCGCCGCTAACGCGGAGGCGCCGGCGAAGCGCGAGGACTCTCTCCGAGTGGTCGCCGGGTTCGAGGGCGGCGCCATCCTCGATCGCGATCCAACCCCCGGCCCGCTCGATGCTTTGGTAGTAAGCGAGCGCTCGCCGGAGGGAAGTATAGGGCTCGTGGGATCGACCGAGCTCGCGAAGGGTCTCGCTGACCCCGATTTCCTCGATGCGACCGAACACCTGAGCCATGTCGGGGGATCGATCCCGAACGTTCCAACTTCCTCGAGCACGCGCGGATGGCCGCCGACCCTCGAGGAGGCGGCTGGTCCGGAGAAGGAACGCTTTCGAAAATGCCCACTCCAACTCAGGGATGGCGTGAACGCGGACTTCGAACGGCCGGGGATAGGCACGATCCAACAGATGGCCGATCTCCGCCAGACGCCGCTCCTCGCTCCAGAGTCTCTCGCGGCTCGGACCGGCCAGGTGCCCGACGAGGCTTTGCCCCGCGTCGCTCAGGGAGTCCGGCGTGACCCAGAACGGACGAAATCCCCGTTCCTCGTATATCCGCCCCAGCGTCTTCGCGTCGCGACCGCGAACGTTGCGGCTGAGATGACGGAGCCCCGCTTCGACCGGAGCCCAGGAATCGCGTGGCGCCGCGGCAGGCGCCGCGGGTACGGCGAGCCCAGGGAGACCCCCGGGCGCGGGGACGAGGCGGATGCCGCGAATACCGATGAGGCTTGCGACCGCTACCAATGCCAGCAAGGCAACCAGAGAACCAGCGAGGAGCAGGGTCAGGCCGACGGATGCTCCAGCTCGGAGATGGAATCGTGACGGTGAGCTCATGAGACCTGCAGTAGCAACGCGCGTGCCATCCAATGGAGCGCCGCGAACCGGTCGATTCCGAGGCGGGTAGGCCCTGGCGGAAAGCGATCGACTACGAGGTTCGACGTAGCGAGAGGCGCGAAGAGAACGTACAAGCGCTACAGCACAGCAACGCGCCCGCCGAGGACCTTTTTCGCGGGTGAGTCGAACTTACATCCACGCGGAAGCGCCTGACCCTGATCTTGATGGACCAAAAAACTCGGGAGTCTACCTCAGTGAGTTCTTTGCGCCCTCATCTTGGCGTCTTCGCGTTCCCTCTTGGGATCTCGTAAGGACTCGCAGCAGCTCCGTTGGGTGGACGGGCTTGAGAAGGTGGGCGTCGAAGCCCGCCTCCACGCTCAGTCGCCGGGCTTCGTCGTCGCCGCGGCCGGACACCGCCACGAGCGTCACGTTCGTCAGTCCCGTCGGGGCCTCCCCGCGGCGAATCGTCCGGCAGACCTCATAGCCGTCGATGTCGGGAAGACCGAGGTCGAGCAGCACGACGTCGGGCGCGAGCGCATGGACCGCCTCCAGGGCCGAGCGGCCGTCGTGCCGCACCTCGGTCTCGTATCCGGAGAGCGAGAGCAGCATCGCCAGGCTTTGCGCGGCGTCGGTGTTGTCGTCCACGACCAGGATCGAAACGTCGTCGTTTCTCGAGTGGAAAGGGTTGTGGTCCGCCTGCTCGCGGTCCTGTGTCCCGGGCATCGTGAGGACGAATCGAAGCGTGCGGGTCTGGTCCTCGTCGCGCTCCCACGAGAGATCTCCCCCCTGAAGGCGCGCGAGGGCGCGGGAAACTCCCAAGCCGAGGCCGCTCTCGTCCGAAAGCGACAGGAGACGCTCCACCCGGCCGTCGGCGATGGAGCTCGAGGGGATCTCGACCCGCAACTCGGCCTTGCCACCCGTCGTCCTGTGTGACAGTCGGATGCAATCTTCGTTCGTCGTCAGACGGGCCGCGGCGTGGAGGAGACTTCCGACGATCTTGTCCAGGCTCGCCGGATCGGCCGAGGCGAACGAGGGCTCTTGCCCCACGTCGAGAGTCAGCCGCCGCTTCCGGACGAAGGGAGCGAGCTTCTCGACGGAAGCCCGGCAGACGGCTCCGAGCTCGACCGACGAAGGCCGAAGCTCGACTCGGCTTTCCCGGAGCCGCGTGCGATCGAGAAGGCTCTCGGTTTTGCGGATGAGGCCGTAGATCTCGCGATGGGTCATGTCCCTGACCTCGGCCTCCGATGCCGAGACCGGGACGCGGAAGAGCGCCAGGTCGAGGCCCTCGAGAAGGTTCCTGAGGTCGTGAGCGAGGTCCGACAGGAATCTTTCGACTTCCGCGTTGCCCGCAGTCACGCCCGATAGACTACGCCCCTCGGGAACCGCGGACAAGTATGGTTTTCTCCGTACGTCGGGTGCGCCGGTATCGGTGCTTCACCGTATTTCGGCTCGGGTCGACCCCCCAGAATGAAGAACCATCGGCTCAGTCACTCGTGGCGCAGCTCTTCTGCGCGGACCACGTACCGGTAGGGCGCGGAGCCAACGTACTCGAAGGGGTAGCAGGTCACGAGCGTCAACGAAGGCAAGACCGTGGGATCGAGGACCTCTACCTGGCTCGGCCTCACGACCCTGACGTCCACCACGCCGTATTCCAAGACGCCATCCGGCATGACCAGACGAATTGTGTCGAAGCGCTCGATTCCCTCGAGGGCCCGGAAGAACGTATCGCGATGCCCGGCAAGCCCGACATTCCCGCCTTCCCCGGGAAACGCGGTTCCGGGGATGTGGCCGACCGCCCGCATGAGAGTGCCGTCGTCTTCCCCATGGGCGACGATCGCTGATATTCCGAGCCTCGGGATCTCGATCCACCCCATCGCCTGCCCGGGAAAATAGCTGAAGCCCGAGGTCGACCGCGCTTTCCCCCCCGCGGCGGCGTCCAACCAAAGCGTGAGCCCGTTGATGCCTTGGTAAGCCCAGATGTCAAGGTAGGTGATGACAGAGAGGCCGACGATGCCGAGACCCACGGCGATCATCGACGCTTCCAGCCGGGAGATCCAGGCGGAAAGTCGACCACCCGACGCCATGAGCGCCGGGTGGTCTGCGGTTACGGGCCGCATGATGGCGTCGTCTACCTTCCCCCCGCGGAGATCACGCGCGGCGCCATGCGGACAAGCCGACCCCTGAACCGAGGAGCGCCAGTCCGGCCGCGAGCATCATCGGAAGCGGGCTCGCGGTTCCAGGAAGCTCGTCCCGCCGTTCGACCGCGGGCGGCGCGGGTTGACGCGTTTCGGTTCTTCGTTCGACCGCGGGCGGCGCGGGTTGGGGCGTCTCGATTCTCGCGACCTCGGCGCCGCCGGTCGGAATCCGACCCACGGTCGAGACCATGAGCTGCTCTTCGCCGTGGTAGTCCACACGGACCCGGCTCCCCACGGTGATGGGCTCCGCGCCCGTGGTCAGATCGCGGTCGACGGAGAACGTCATCCTGCGTCCGTCGTCGGTCCGAACCGCCAGCGTCCGCGCGCTCACCTCCAGCACTTCGCCTTCGATGCGGCGGTCCTCGGTCGTGCTTCGAGCAGGCGTCTGCGGCTCGGGTACTACGGGCGTCTGCTCCTGGGCGACGACCGTCGTGGCCATCGCGAGCGCGATGGCTCCCATGTAGCCAATCGTTCGATGTTTCATAGAGATATTTCCTCTTTTCTTGGAGGGCTCAATTGCCCCCGTTCCTTCGCTCAGTGCAACAGTGATGCCAGGAGGACGCGGCCGGCGAAAGCCCATGGATTCAGATGAAATTCGGCTCGCGAGGCATCGTCGCTGCCGTTCGAAGGAAAGAATTGCGTGTCCGCGCGGAGAAGAGCGCCGGTTCTTACAACGGCGAAAGAAGCCTCCCGCGCAATTCTTACTCGCGATACTCCGTTGAATGGCGCAAGTGAGAGGCGTCGGGCTGGAACTCGCTGCGCATGCTGCCCGAGTGCGTGGCACGAAAGTTGCTCTTTGAGGACTTCGAACCTAATTTCTGCGCTGCACTGAACGGAAGAATCGGGGAGGAAGTCATGAAGAAGCTCGCTAGTGAGAGTGGATTCGTACGAGCCGGGCTGGTGTTACTGGTCGTCATCGTCATCGTCATCGGAGTGCTCTACCTGTCGCGATGGCGCGGCGGGGAGGTCGACATGGCCGAGGCCGGCAAGGCGGTGGCCGGGGATCTGGAGCATGCGGCGGAAACCGTTCGGGATACGTCGAAGGACGCGTTTCTGACGGTGAAAGTGAAGACGGCGCTGGCGCTGTCGAAGTCCGCTTCCGCGTTTGGCGTCGACGTCGATTCCAACGGCGGGACGGTGACCCTCACCGGCGCGGTACCGTCCAACGAGATCCGAGCGGCGGTTCTGGAAATCGCGCGCGATACCGCGGGGGTGCGGGAGGTCGTTGACCGAATCGATGTCGATGCGCAAGTGATCCCCCGGATCGAGGAGGACCAGCGCGCGGGGCGGGTCGCGGAGCTCGAGATCGAGAGTGCGGATTATGAGCTGCTCCTCCACGCCGAAGGAGTCGACGCCAGGTGGATCCGGGTGTCGGTCGACGGGCGCGAAGTGCGCCTTACCGGAAACGTACCGGACTCGTATCAGAAGGAACGCGCGGCTTCGCTGGTCGCGTCGGTCGCGGGCGTCGAGACGGTCCTGAACGAGCTCGAAGTGTCCCACCGCTCGACTTCCGTGGGTAGCCACGGAAATGGTCGCTAGGGCCCCGGACGGCCACCGGAGCGATAGAGATTGGGGAGCGCCGCCGACGAAGAATTCGCGTGGACACACGCTAAGTGTTGTCCGACAGGATAGGTAAATCGGGTACGCCTACCAGGCGATGTCGGGCCATTACCCGATGTCGAGACCTTCGTCACCTGGCTATATTGAAGCCCACGCAAGGCGGAGAGCCCGAGACATCGGTGCTCCGCCCCCGCCACGACGGGCGATTGGGGTGCGCTGAGAAGCGCATCCCATCGCCTTTTAATGCCCCACGGCCAGCGTCAAAGAGAGACCTCGACTTCCTTCGAAAAAGCAGGCTCAAGTTCTTCTTGGAGTGCGCGGGAACAGTATCACCGAGCGGCGACCGCCGTCGCTCGCGATAACCGCCGCAAGGACCATATCCTCCGCCGGCACCGCCTCCTGACCGGGGAGCTCCTTCTCGCTCCGCGAGGCTCCGCTCACGCTTCGATGATGTGGTTGCGCACCGCGTACCGTACGAGCTCGGTCACCGAATGAAGGTCGAGCTTCCGCATGACGTTGGTGCGGTGGGTTTCCGCGGTCTTGACGCTGATGTGCAGTGTCGTCGCGACTTCCTTGTTGGTCAATCCCTGGGCGAGAAGCTGCACGATCTCGCGCTCCCGCGGCGTAAGTCTTCCCCCGGACGTCTCTCCCCTCGGGGGCTTGCCGCCGAGGTACCCCGTGAGAACCACGTCGTTCACGCTCGACGTCAAGTACGGCTTGTGAACGCGGAGCGTCTCGATGGCGGCAATCAGCTGCGAGGCGGCGTCCGATTTGAGGAGGTACCCTCGTGCTCCCGCCTCGAGGACCTCGCGCACCAGGTCCTCGGACTCGTGCATGGTCAGTACCAGCACTTCCGTTCGCGGGGCAAGCCTAACGATCTGGCGAACGGCCTCGAGCCCGTTCAGCTCCGGCATGCTGATGTCCATGACCACCACGTCCGGTTTCAGCTCGTCGACCTTCTGCACCGCCTCCCGGCCCGTCGTAGCTTCACCCACGATCTCCCAGTCCTTGCGAGTCTCGAGGATGCTCCTCAGCCCCCTGCGGAGTATCTCGTGATCGTCAACCAGGAGAACGCGAGCGGTTGTCGTCGCGGACCGTGTGGCCGCAGATTCATGAAGGTGCATGGGGATCCTCGCCTTTCGGTTGCCTCTATTAGTCAGCGGGGCGGGCCTCGGCCGGAATACGGGAAATTACGGATCCCGGCAGGGAATTCGAGAGTAGGGCGGGAAGGACGAGCTAAGGCTCGATAATGCTATTTCGGACGGCGAATCGGGTGAGATCGCTTACGGAATGAAGGTCGAGCTTTCGTCTTATGTTGTTCCGATGAGTCTCGGCCGTTTTCACGTAGGGCCGGGAGCCCGGCCCGTCAAACCCGCGATTCTTGACTACGCCAGCACGAAGCCACCAGGCTCATCGCCGCACCCCGGACGTGCACGCCGGCTCGTAGTTCGAGGACGACGGGTCGTCATGCTCGAAGCAGTCCCATCGCGGGTCCTCGAGAGCCCAGAGGATTGCGTGGCCGCTTTCGTGGCGGAGGATCGATGGTGCGGCTCGGTCCCATTCGATGCGCGGCCCTCCGCTCGCATCCGGGTGGAAGCACCCGTTGAAGCGCGGCTCGGCAATCGGGGGGCACGCGAGCTTCCCCGGGCGCTCTTGCCAGATGAACATCTCGGGGATCACCGTACGTCCTCGATCGCCCGCGTAGGCCACGAGGTTCTCCTGAGCGACGGCCCATTCGGTGTAAACCACAAGTGGCACTAGGGACGAAGTGAAAGTGGCTATCGGGGACGTGTTGGTGCAGCCGAGAGTGACCAGGACGAGAACGAGCGCAATGGACGAGGTGATTCTCCTTTGTTGCTCCCGAAGAGTTGCCTCGATCGTCGTGGTCATGCTTCAAAGAGGAGCAACTTGCGTGCCACCGGTTTCGCGCGGCTTTTCGACCACGAGATCTCACCTCGCCTATAGGTTCAACCGGATTCGCCGTGAGAATGCTCGCAAAGCCCGGGGTAGATAATGGAGATCGCGGGAAAGACTTGCGGGGTCACGCAACAATGAACCCCGCTTTTTTCCCGCTTGGCCACGACAAGAGGTTTCTGCAATCGCTGGCGACCTTCCAGAGCACGCCAGCCCGTCGAGATTCTCGAACAGCCTTCGCAGGAATGGCGGGCGTTGTCGCTGGGACTCGAATACGGGGCGGCGGCAGCCTTCAGCCGGCTATCCGCGTGCTCGGCCGCTATCAGACGGAAAAAACTCGAAGCGGTGATTGATGTTCGGCGGGGGCGCGAGCTTTTTCCCGATAAAGCGTCAGGGGGTCAATTCGGCCGCCACCGGCAGGGATAACGTGAGTCAACGAACGCGAGTGAGGTCGAATCAGGTCTTTGCCTGATGTTTCGCTGCACACCGAGTCAACATAGTCTTTAGCTGTGTACGTCCGCGAACCCGGTCGACGGGACCCATCGAGTCCTCTGCGGTCCTCGGAGAAAGCCTCAACGATAAATGGGAACGATGCGGCCGTGAGCGCGAGACGCCCGGAAACGGACCGCCGTTTTTTTCCGGGCGAGAGCGAAATGGCCCGCGCCATGCGCGCCTGCGATTGGTCGCGAACGCCACTCGGTCCGGTCGAGTCCTGGTCACCGGCGCTGCGGATGATGGTCCGGATCCTGCTCGTCAATCGGTTCCCGATGCTTCTCTGGTGGGGACCTCGGTACATCCAGCTTTACAACGACGCCTACCGACCCGTCCCCGGGGCGAAGCACCCGCGCTCGATGGGACAACCGGCAAGCGAGTGCTGGCCCGAGATCTGGCACGTTATCGAGCCGCTGGTCGACACTCCATTCCACGGCGGTCCGGCTACCTGGATGGACGACATCTTCCTGGAAATCCGTCGCCACGGCTTCATCGAGGAGACGCACTTCACCATCGCCTACAGCCCGGTCCCGGACGAGACTTCCGAGAGCGGTATCGGCGGAGTCCTGGCGACCGTCCACGAGATTACCGATAAGGTAGTCGGCGAGCGTCGGTTGGTCGCGCTACGAGATCTCGGCGCGCGAGCGGGCGAGGGGAAGAGCGCCGAGGAGGCTTGCGTCATCGCCGCGAAGACATTGGAAGCTCACGACAAGGACGTTCCCTTCGCGCTCCTGTACCTCTTCGCCGCGGACGGCAAGAGCGCCCGTCTAGCCGCAGCGGCCGGCGTCGGCCCGCTTTCGACGCTCGCGGCCATCGGCCCGGCGGTAGTCGGCCTCGAGGAAGCGAACCCCGCCGGTTGGCCCTTCGCCGAGGTGAAAGCGAGCGAAGCGTGGCTCGTAGTGGATCGTCTGCGCGAACGCTTTGTCGCCGTGCCCCCCGGCCCCTGGAGCGACCCGCCCGACGTCGCGGTGGTGCTCCCTATCTCCTCCAACACGCCCCATCAGCCGGCAGGGCTTCTCGTAGCGGGCGTCAGCGCCCGACTGAAGCTCGACGAGCTCTATCGCGGCTTTCTCGAGCTGGTTACGAGCCAGATTTCCACCGCCATCGCGAACGCGCGAGCCTATGAAGAAGAAAAGGGTCGGGCCGAAGCCCTCGCCGAACTGGACCGGGCCAAGACGGCTTTCTTCTCCAACGTATCGCACGAATTCCGGACACCCCTCACCCTCCTTCTCGGACCGACCGAAGACCTGCTCGCGAGCGACGGCGCTCTGCTGCCCGAAGCCCATGAACAGCTCGTCGTCGTACACCGGAACGCCCTGCGCTTGCAGAAGCTCGTCAACACGCTCCTCGACTTCTCCCGCATCGAGGCCGGCCGAATCCAGGTGTGGTACCAGCCGGCAGATCTAGGTGCGGTCACGCGCGATCTGGCGAGCGTCTTCCGCTCCGCCATTGAGCGGGCGGGACTGACGCTCGTCGTGGACTGCCCGCCGCTCCCGCATCCCGTCTACGTGGACGGTGAGATGTGGGAGAAGATCGTCCTGAACCTGATGTCGAATGCCTTCAAGTTCACCTTCGAAGGCGAGATCGCGGTCGAGCTGCGGCCCGCGGGCGACAGAGTGGAACTCTCGATCCGGGATACCGGGGTTGGCATTCCGGAGCGCGAGCTCCCCCACATATTCGAGCGCTTCCACCGCGTGCAGGAAACACGAGGCCGTTCTCACGAGGGGAGCGGTATCGGCCTCGCCATGGTGCAGGAACTGGTCAAGCTCCACGGCGGTTCGGTCAAGGTTGAAAGCGTCGAAGGCCGCGGGACTACCTTCTCTGTCTCCATTCCGATGGGAAACGCCCACCTCTCCCAGGAGCGCATCGGGAGCGCGCGAACGCTCGATTCGACGATGCTGAAGGCGCCAGTTTTCGTGGAGGAGGCTCTGCGGTGGCTGCCCGATGAGGGCCAGCCCGAACCGGACGGCGTCCTTCCCGGAGGCGAGCCGCCTGCCTGGCGGAGCGACGAGAAGTGCGCCCGCATCCTGCTCGCGGACGACAACGCCGACATGCGGGACTACCTGCGCCGCCTTCTGCGCGAACGCTACCACGTGGAGGTGGTCGCGGATGGGGAGGCGGCACTGGAGAGCGCTGTCACCCGCCCGCCGGATCTGGTGATCTCGGACGTGATGATGCCGCGTCTGGACGGCCTGAGCCTGCTCCGCGCGCTCCGAAACGACGAGCGGACCCGCGCCGTCCCGGTGATTCTCCTTTCCGCGGTGGCGGGAGAAGAGGCGCGGGTCTTCGGCTTGAGCCAGGGCGCCGACGACTACCTGGTCAAGCCTTTCAGCGCCCGGGAGCTTCTCGCCCGCGTGGGCGCGACGCTCTCGCTCGCGAGACTTCGCGGGGAGTTTTTCCGGCGCGAGGAGGGGCTGCGGGCGGAGACGGTCAGGATCCTCGATGGCATGACCGAGGGCTTCATGGCGTTCGACAGCGAGTGGCGGATCGTCTACGTCAACGCCGCGATCGAGAGGATCACCGGCCACGCGCGTTGCGACCTCCTTTCGAAAGGCTATTGGGAATCGTTCCCTGAGACTCTCGGGACCGTCGTCGAGAGCGAGTACCGGCGGGCGATGGCAGAGCGGGCTCCGGTCAGCTTTCAAGACTACGATGAGCCTCTAGGGCGGTGGTTCGAGATCGACGCCTACCCGGTCCAGGAGGGTGGGCTCGCCGTCTACCGCCGGGACGTCACGGAGCGGAAGCGGACGGAGGAAGCGCTTGGTGAAAGCGATGCCAAGCTCCGTTTGTCTCACAGGGCCGCGGGCGCCGGGACCTGGACCTGGGAACAGTCCTCCGGAGCGGTCAAATGGTCCGAGGAGACCTACGAGCTCTTCGGTATCGACCCGGGCGTACCTCTTTCATACGACGGATGGCGGAAAGCCCTCCATCCCGACGACGTGGAGCGGGCGGATGGCGCGGCGCGGCAAGCCATGGAACGCGGCGAGGACCTGGACGTGGAATATCGTATTCGCCATCCAGGCCGCGGCGAGCGGTGGCTCACGTCGAAAGGGAGGATCATGGATCCCGTGAATCGGCCCGGGACCATGACCGGCATCTCCCTGGACATCACCGAGCGCAAGAGGGCCGAGGAGGCGCTGCGGGAAGCCGATCGGCGGAAGGATGAGTTCCTGGCGATCCTGGCACACGAGCTCCGCAACCCTCTGGCGCCGATCCGGACAGGGCTGGAGGTGATCCGGCTTACGGGAAACGATCCCCAGTCCGTACAACGGACGCGCGCGATGATCGAGCGCCAGGTGGCGCACATGGTCCGCCTCATCGATGACCTGCTCGACGTCACCCGAATTTCCTCGGGCAAGATCCGGCTCCAGCGAGAGACGGTGGAGCTGGCGCAAATCGTGAATGGCGCCGTCGAGGCCAATCGCTCGTTCATCGATGCATCGGGGCTCACGCTGGGTGTGGCCTTGCCAGAGGCGCCCGTATACCTCGACGCGGACGCGACGCGGCTGACTCAGGTGGTGTCGAATCTGCTGCACAACGCGTGCAAATTCACCCCACCGGGGGGCCGAATCTCGTTGACGGCGGATCTCGTGCGAAGGCACGCCGACGGACCGGCCGAGCTACGGCTGATCGTCGAGGATACTGGAGTTGGCATTCCGCCCGACATGCTCAACCGCGTGTTCGATTTGTTCGCGCAGGTCGAAAGCGAGCGGTCGCGCTCCAAGGGCGGCCTCGGGATCGGACTCACGCTCGCCCGCCGGCTCGTCGAGCTGCACCACGGCGGCATCGAAGCCCGTAGCCGCGGTGTCGGGGGAAGCGAGTTCGTTTTGCGTCTTCCGGCGCTCCTCGGGAATGCCGTCCGGCACCCGAACGCGACGTCCGACCCGCTGCAACCGCCGGGGTCGGTCAAACGGCGTGTTCTGGTCGTGGACGACAACCGGGACGCAGCCGAGTCGCTCGCGTCCATGGTCGCGCTTCTGGGAGGCGAGGTTCGGACCGCCCATGATGGGCCGGGCGGGGTCGAAGCCGCGGCGAGCTTCAGGCCGGACGTCATCCTGCTCGACATCGGTCTCCCGGGTCTCGACGGCTACGAGGCATGCCGACGGATCCGAGCGACGCCGTGGGGCAAGGAGATTTGCCTCGTTGCATTGACAGGTTGGGGAAACGACCGGGATAAGGAGCGCGCCGCCGACGCGGGTTTCAATCTGCATCTCAGGAAGCCCGCGGATCCGATCGCGCTGAAGCGGTTCCTGGCACCTCCGGAGTAGTCGCGGTACACTTCGCCGAATCTGTCCATGAAGGCGAAACGTGTACGCCCACCGTCTTCCGAGGCGAAAGCTTCGAAGACCGGGCCGTCGTGCCCGGTCGTGGGCGTCGGGGCGTCCGCCGGCGGGCTCGAGGCGTTTACCCACCTCCTGCGGGCGCTGCCGGTCGATAGCGGGATGGCCTTCGTTCTGGTACAGCACCTGGCGCCAACGCACCCGAGCGCGCTCGCGGAGATTCTCTCGCGGGCCACAACCATGCCGGTCATGGATGTCGTGGAGGATCTGCTCGTGGAGGCGAATCGCGTCTACGTGATTCCGCCCGGAACAGAACTACTCATTTCCGAAAGCAGGCTCCATCTCGTCGTCCGCGGGCCGCAGGGCCAACACCGGCCGATCGATGGGTTCCTTCGATCGCTCGCGCAGGACCAGCGCCATCGAGGGATCGGCGTGATCCTGTCCGGGACCGGGAGCGACGGCACGCTCGGGATCGAAGAGATCAAAGCCGCGGGGGGCATCACTTTCGCTCAAGATGAAACGGCGCTCCAGCAGGGTATGCCGAAAAGCGCTATCGCCTCCGGCTGCGTCGATTTCGTGCTCCCTCCGGAAGGGATTGCGAAGGAGCTCTCGCACATCGGCCGTCATCCCTACCTCGCTCCCAGCGCCGCCGCGACGCTATCGGCGCCCGCATCCCAGCCTGACCTGAGCAAGGTCTTGCAGCTCTTGCACGAGGCGGCCGGCCTGGATTTCACCAGATACAAACACACGACGCTCGAGCGCCGCATCAGCCGCCGCATGGCGCTCCACAAGATTGAACGGCTCGAGGAGTATGTGCCGTTCCTTCAGACCCGTCCCGAGGAAGTTCAGGCCCTTTGCCAGGATATCCTCATCCACGTAACCAGTTTCTTCCGGGACCCGGGAATCTTCGACGCGGTCGAGGAGACCGTGCTCCCCAGGTTGTTCCGAGAGCGATCGCAAGACGAGCCGGTTCGCCTGTGGGTGATCGGCTGCTCGACCGGTGAGGAAGCCTATTCCCTGGCTATCTTGATTCAGGAGTTCGCCGAATCCAAGCGTCGCGCAGCGCCCGCGCAGATCTTCGCCACCGACATCAACCCGGTATGCATCGAAAGAGCGCGAGCGGGCTTCTATCCGAAGGACATCGCTCAACACGTCTCACCCGAGCGCCTGAGGCGCTTCTTCGCGGAAGTGGATGGCAAGTACCGCGTCTCCAAATCGGTCCGGGACATGTGCGTCTTCGCCGAGCACGACGTGCTCTCGGATCCGCCCTTCTCCCGGATGGACCTGATCAGCTGCCGCAACCTCCTCATTTACCTGGAGCCGGTACTCCAACAGAAGCTCGTTCCGATTCTCCACTACGCTCTCAATCCGAACGCGTTCCTCTGGCTGGGGAGCTCGGAGACGACCGGCGCGAGCAGCGATCTGTTCGAGCCCGTGGATGCCAAGCACAGGATTTACTCGAAGAAGGCCGGAGCCCGCCGGTTGACTCTCCGTATGCCCGCCGGCCGGAAGACCACGGGAGGGATGGCGAGGTTCTCCCGACCCGACGAACGCGGTGAAGCCGAGCTCTACCGGGAGGCCGACCGAATTCTGGGCCTGACGTACGTTCCGCCCGGAGTCCTCGTCGATGCCAACATGGAGATCCTCCAGTTCCGGGGGGATACGGGCGCGTTTCTGGCGCCGGCGCCGGGAAAGGCCGGGCTCAATCTGCTGAAGATGGCTCGGGAAGGTCTTCTCGTCCCTCTCCGGGCCGCACTCGGCTCGGCGCGTACTTCTAGAATGCGAGCCCGCCAAGAATCCGTGCGAGTAGAGTCGAACGGCGGCTTCCGGAGCATCGCTCTCGAAGTCATCCCGTTCGAGGGGCCACGAGAGACGGGGGTTTTCTTTCTAGTCCTTTTCGAGGAACCCCATGCGCCTGACCCGTCTGCCCCCGTCGGTGCCCGCGTTCCCGACGACGCCGGCCAGGAGTCGAAATCGCTTCTGAACGAGGTCAACCGTTTGACGCAGGAGCTCGCGGCCACCCGTGAGTACCTGCAGTCCGTGACCGAAGAGCACGACGCCGGCATCGAAGAGCTCCAATCCGCCAACGAGGAGGCGCAGTCCGCCAATGAGGAGCTTCAAAGCGTCAATGAAGAGCTGGAAACCTCGAAGGAGGAGATTCAGTCCGCGAGCGAAGAGCTGGCTACCGTCAACGACGAATTGAACCATCGCAACCTGGAACTCAGCCAGACCAACGATGACCTCGTCAACCTGGTGAACAGCATCCAGATCGCCATCGTCATCGTGGGCGCTGATTTGCGGATCCGCCGCATCAGCCCGACGGCGGAGAAGCTTCTGAACCTGACCCCCGGCGACCTGGGCCGTCCCATCGGCAACGTGCAGCTCCCCCTCAGCCTTTCCGACATCGTCCCCCTTTTCACCGAGGTCACCGACACGGCGACCACCGTCGAGCGGGAAGTGCGAGACCAGCGCGGGAGAAGATTCTCCCTGCGGGTTCGGCCCTACAAGACGCTCGAGAACAAGATCGACGGCGCGGTTCTGGTGCTGGTCGACGTCGATGTCATGAGCCGAGCGCTGGAGCTCGCCGATGGAATCATCTCCACGCTCCGCGAGCCCGTGGTGGTGCTCGACCACAGCCTGCGCGTGCGAATGGCGAATCCCGCGTTCCACCGGACGTTCCAGATTTCGCCCCAGGGTTCGGCGGGGCGAGCGTTCTACGAGCTGTCCAACCACGAGTGGGACACCCCCGATCTCCGTCGGCTTCTCGAGGGGATCGTGTCCGCGAACTCCACCATCGAGAATTTCGTGCTGGAGCACGAATCCGAGCGGGGCAAGCGGGTCATGGTCTTGAACGCACGGCGGCTCGAGATTTCAGGCGAGACGCCCTCGCTGATTCTTCTAGTGATGGAGGACGTCACCGAGCGCGAGGCGCTGGCGGAGGCGCTGAAGGGCGGTGTCGAGAAGCTTCGTCTGGCCGACCGCGCGAAGGATCGCTTCCTCGCCATGCTGGCCCACGAGCTGAGAGGCCCTCTCGCTCCCCTCAGCGCCGCGGCCTCGATCCTCAAGCACCCAGCCGCCGGCCCGGACGTGGTACGAGGGACTCACGATATCATCGACCGGCAAGTTCGGGGCATGGCGCGGCTCATCGACGATCTGCTCGACGCCTCCCGGGTGACCGAGGGCAAAGTGAGGCTGCAGCTCGAAACCATAGAGATTGCGGAGATCGTCACCCGTGCCGTGGAGACCCAACGGCATCACATCGACGAGCGCAGCCAGGAGCTCGTAATCGAGCTTCCACCGAAACCGATCTTTCTCCAAGCCGATCCGGTTCGAATGGTGCAGGTCTTCGGGAACCTCCTCGAAAACGCTTCCAAGTACGGAAATAAAGGAGGGCGCATATCGCTCTCGGTGGCGGCGGTGGAGAACGTCGGGAATGCTGAGAACGACGAAGAACCGGAGAACATCGTGGTCCGGGTTCGCGATGATGGCGTGGGCATCAGCTCGGAGATGCTGCCTCGTGTGTTCGACATGTTCGCTCAGGCGGACGCTTCGCTCGCTCACTCGGGGGGCGGTTTAGGCATTGGTCTCACGCTGGTGCGAACTCTCGTCGAGGCGCACGGCGGCCGGGTCGAAGCCGAGAGCGCCGGCTTGGGAGAGGGCTCCGAGTTCACGGTATACCTTCCCGCTCTTTCCTCCCATAAGCCGAACCCTGAAAGAACGGCGCGGCCGGCAGATCCCAAGGCCGGTCCAACGGCTTCCCGCCGCGTTCTCATCGTGGACGACAATCCGGATGCGGCCGAGGCTCTGGGGACGGCGCTCCGTCTCGAGGGTCATTCCATCGAGACCGCGCGTGACGGACCCGAAGCCCTTTCGAAGGCGGTGGCGTTCGAGCCCGACGCAGTGGTCCTCGATATCGGCCTCCCGGGAATGGATGGCTATGAAGTCGCTCGGAAGCTTCGCGAGGATCCTCGACTCGCCAGGTTATTGCTCGTGGCCGTCAGCGGATATGGCCAGGACGACGACCGGCGCCGGGCGCGCGAGGCCGGGTTCGATCATCATCTGACCAAGCCCGTGCCCGTCGCCGATATCAACGCTCTGATCGGCTCGCGTGAAGGAAGAGAGCGCTAGCCGCCCGTTCCTGCGGTTCAGTGAAGATTTGCCAGGTCCGGTAGAATTTTCCGACCAGGTGTAGACGACCGGAGCACTCTTTCCTGGTTTTGCCAGCCGGCTTTCCAAGGAAGATCTGGCACAGACTTTGCTCATCCGGTGGTTGAAGCCCCAAAGGAGGCTTCGGTGATGAGCACAATCCTATCGACCGGTGTCTTCGTGGTCTGCTTCCTTGCGACCCTTTCCTCCGCGAGCGGCGCTTCTCAGCAACGTCGGATGGACGACTACGAGAGCGCGCTTCGAGCCACCATCGAGAAAAGGCTCGAGGAATATCGCCTGGCTCTTCGGGATGGCGAGGCCTCGGCCGAGCCGGTGGTGGCAAATGCTGCGGCAAGGGCGCGGGCTCGCGTCGGGGAATCCGCAACGAGCGCCGGCCTTCGGCAGCCGTCGGTTGCCAATTCCTTCGGCAGCGTGGTGAACGTCTACGAATCGAACGACGGCAAAGGTCAAGACGTGGAGATCCGGCTCACGATGCCGATCGATGCCTTCATGGAGTTCGCGCCCATCGCCGCGCTCGAGGCGGCTTCCATTACGCACAAATTCCCCGTCGTCTACATCTTCGTGCGCGAGGAGACGACCGACCGGGTGGCCCGGGTGGCGTTTCGAGACGCCGAACCGATTGCCGGACGCTATCTGGCCGGAGATGAGGGCGCCGTGGACGAGATGAGGGATGCTCTGATCTGGCACTGAGTGGCGAGCGCTCTAGGTCGGTCTCGGGTGCGAACGGCCCTCTCGTCCCGGTTAACCCGTGGACCCAGGGCCGGAGTTCGATCCATACTGTGCTCCCGACTAAGTATGGGGGGAAGATTCCGTGGACAAGCTCATCATCCATCACGGTGATCGGGTGACGGAGCATGAGCTCCGCGAGGCCCCGCTCACCATAGGCCGCGACCCGGAGTGCGACCTGTTCTTCGCCGACAAGAAGCTCTCCCGGAAGCACGCCCGGGTCCAGCGCGTCGGCATGGGATTCCGACTCGTCGACCTCGAAAGCCGCAACGGTAGTTGGGTCAATGAGATACGGGTCGAGGAGCATGACATCGCGCCCGGAGACGAGATTCGTCTCGGCGGTCTCCGGATCCACATCGAGCGGGATCAAGAGCAGGATCCGGGAGACCAATCCACCATCTATCTCACCACGGGAGCGCCACCGCCTCCCGATATGGGCACCGTCGCACTCGCCTCCGGGGCTCTCCAGAGTCCGTTGCCGCCGACCTCGACGATAAGTCTCTCTTCCCACGACTCTTCCACGGTGTTTCTCTCGTCTAAGCCGCCCGCCGCATTCGCGGAGCTCGAGGAAGCCGACGAGACGTTGAAGAAGCCCGAGCCCGAGAGGACCGTAGTTCTTCCCGGGCAGCTTCCAGGAAAGCTTTACGACACCGGCGCCATGGTCTTTCGGGGCCAGGCGGATCCGAGCCTCCAGGAGGCGGCCACGCGACTCGCCCCCCGGGAACCGCCGGTCATGGAGTCGTTCGATCTCCTCGAAGAGGAGGAGCCGGAAGCTTCCGAGCGCTCGCTCACGGCGTCGGTGACGTACGTGCCCCAGCTCGAAACGAGCGGTGGGCGGGGCTGGGCGGCGAGGTTCGCGCCGCTCGCGGCGGCCCTCGGAGTATTCGCGCTCCTGGTCGTCGCGCTTCCGCTGCTTCGAATCCTGAGCGCCGCTCTGGTGGAGGAGTCGAGCTCCCGTGGCCGCGCGCTGGTCGATCTCCTCGCGGCGGCGAACGAG
>Ga0105095_10000248_pt1 | contig 25082 bp, 16 predicted proteins | sample PPLLak2March2015_2_FD_79180 | JGI IMG/M metagenome (GOLD analysis project Ga0105095, IMG submission 79180) | Freshwater sediment microbial communities from Prairie Pothole Lake near Jamestown, North Dakota, USA - PPLs Lake P8 Core (3) Depth... | ecosystem: Environmental > Aquatic > Freshwater >...
GGTCATACAAATGCTGTGGGGGCCGCTATTGCGGAGAGATTTCTTGTTTCCCGCTTCGGCGAATTGTTTTCACATAAGATTTTTACATTTATCTCCGATGGAGGAGTTCAGGAAGAGATATCCCAGGGAGCCGGCAGACTGGCAGGATTCCTGGGCCTCAATAATCTGATTATGTTCTATGACTCAAATGATATCCAGCTTTCTACCGAGACCAAAGCAGTAACCATTGAAGATACTGCAATGAAATATGCTGCATGGGGCTGGGAGGTCAGGACAATAGATGGAAATGACCAGAACGCAATAAGGGAAGCACTGAACTCTGCTGTCAAATCAAAAGATAAGCCATTTCTTATCATCGGGAAAACCATTATGGGTAAGGGACTTCTGGATAATGAGGGAAAGAGCTTTGAAAGAAAAACATCAACACACGGAATGCCGGTCAGCGAGGCAGGTGGTTCCTATGAAAAATCGCTCGTTAATCTTGGCGGGGATCCCTCGGATCCATTCAAAATATTCAGTGAAGTTAAGGATCAATACAAAAAGGTGCTCGATTCCAAACGTAAGTATGCTGCGGAATGGAAGAAGAAAAAAGATACCTGGGCATCTGATCATCCGGAATTAAACCGGAAACTTCAGCTTTTCTATTCAGGAAACATACCAGAGATAGATTTTCAGGCGATCCAGCAGAAAGAAGGATCGGCAACACGGGCAGCATCATCTGCTGTGCTGGCAGTTTTGGCCAAAAAGGCTGAGAATATGATAGTTGCTTCAGCCGACCTGTCAAACTCAGACAAAACAGATGGATTCCTGAAAAATTCAAAAGCATTTGTAAGGGGAGATTTTTCCGGTGCATTTTTACAGGCCGGTGTGTCAGAACTGACAATGGCAGCAGTCATAAATGGCATGGCACTTCATGGAGGTGTGATACCTGCATGCGGAACATTCTTTGTCTTTTCGGATTTTATGAAACCTGCAGTAAGGCTTGCCTGCATTATGGGAATACCCGTCAAATACATATGGACACATGATGCGTTCCGTGTCGGTGAAGACGGACCCACACATCAACCGGTTGAACAGGAAGCACAGTTGCGACTGATGGAGCATCTTAAAAACCATCATGGAGAGAACAGTATGCTGGTGCTAAGACCAGCCGATGCTGTCGAAACAAATGTTGCATGGAAACTGGCTCTTGAAAATAAGAAAACCCCCACTGCCCTGATCCTATCACGGCAGAATATCAAGGATCTCCCCTCTGCAAGCGGTAACCGATATAACGATGCACTTAATGCAGTTAAGGGAGCATATATCGTTACCGATTCGCAGGGCACACCTGATGTCATTCTTGTAGCAAGCGGATCGGAAGTATCTACACTGGCTGATGGAGCTGCCCTGCTTAAAAATGACGGATTGAAGATAAGAATAGTCTCCGCTCCCTCTGAAGGATTATTCAGAGGCCAGTCCGAAAGTTACAGGAAATCTGTAATACCGGATGATATTCCGGTATTCGGACTTACAGCGGGTTTGCCAATAACACTTCAGGGGCTTGTAGGTCCGAAAGGCAAAATCTGGGGTGTCAATACATTCGGCTTTTCGGCACCATATAAGGTCCTTGACGAGAAGCTGGGTTTTACAGCAGAGAATGTTTACCGCCAGGTAAAGGAGTATCTGGCTCAATATAAAAAGTAAACATTATGATCATTCGTGAAAGGCCGCCTCATCAGCGGCCTTTCTGTTTCAAACATAAATACTATTGATAATTTGCTAAATATTACTAATTTAGATCAGGTAATTTTCTTCATGAACCAAATATCGCAAAATCCAATATGAAAAAGATTTTTTCAATTCTTGCGATCCTGGCTGGATTTTCTGTTCTGCCATCCCTCTGCCAGCTGGATTCAATTAATATGCAATATGCTGTTTCAGATACCCTTCAGGAAGACATTACGCTTTTCGACAGCGACGAACTGATAGAGATATCCCTTAAGTTTGACATCACCCGCTATAAAAGGAGGAGGGATGAGAGTGAATATCTTGATGCTACCCTGATTTACCATAAAGGGCCAAATGATTCGATAGTCAAGTCTCTGAAAGTGAGGCCCCGCGGTATATCCCGGCTCTCTATATGTGATTTCCCCCCTCTGATGCTGAATTTCAGGAAAACTGATTCAATTGACAGCGAGTTCAACAGGATAGACAAGATTAAAATGGTAACTCACTGCAGTGCAGGCGGAGAAGAATATCTGCTGAAAGAATTCCTGATATATAAAATCTTCAATTCACTCACCGAATACAGTTTCAGGGTCAGGTTGATCAGAGTCAATTATATAAACACAGCAAAGGAAACAAAGCCGGTAAGGGAATTTGCTTTCCTGATTGAACCTGTTGTAACATTGGGAAATCGAACAAATACAGAGGAAGTAGAATCAGCGAACGTCACCCAGAAACATATCAAATCGGATATTATGGACAGAATGGCAATCTTCAATTACATGATTGGAAATACCGACTGGTCAGTCCCTATCCGGCATAATACGCTTGTTATGGCCGGGAGCCAGTACCTGGGACTGGAGTCAGGAATAATAATACCATACGACTTTGATTATTCCGGACTGGTAAATACGAGTTACGCTGTTCCATTTGACGGACTGGGTCTTGAATCTGTCCGCGAGCGAAGGTATCTGGGTGTTTGCAGGACCGCAGAGCAATATAAGAATGCCCTGAAAGAATTCCTTGATAAAAAAGAGGATATATATAAGATCATAAACGAATTCACATACCTGGATGCTAAAACGAAAAAAGAAATGATCGGATATCTTGAAGGTTTTTTCAAAGGATTTGATAAGCGTGATACTAATGTTAATTTGCTTCTAAAGGATTGTATAAAATTTTGATCTGTTCTGACCCCCGTTCTGAACTCCAATCTAATTAGCTAATAACCTGATCGTTATATTTATCAGCATCTTATATTAGTCTATTTCTTTATCTTTGCCAATTATTTTTATTGAATGAAATACGATATTCAACCGGGGATAAAAGGATTGATATTTGACCTTGACGGAACACTTGCTGATACCATGCCGTATCATTTTGAGGGCTGGAGAAAAGCATGCCATAAATATGGAGCGGATATAAATACCGCATTTCTGCGTAAACATACCGGAAGTCCCGGCTGGATTATCGCCGATGAAATTCTAAAGGAATATAACCTTAACGGAAGCGTCACAATCGATCAGATAATTGATGAAAAGCTCCAGGAATTCTTTAAAATACAGCACAAAGCTAAACAGATTGAGCCTGTTGTGGAAATCGTAAAAAAATATCACGGAAAGTTACCCATGGCAATTGGTACCGGCGGTCACCGGGAAGCTGTTGAACGCACCCTCACTATAACGGATCTGCGAAAATATTTTGAAATTATTGTAACGGCAAACGATGTGGAAAATTTCAAACCCCATCCCGAAACATTCCTGAAATGTGCGGAGCTGATGAAGGTTGATCCTGCTTATATTGAGGTATTTGAGGATGGCGAACAGGGGCTTGAAGCCGCCCGCAAGGCGGGTATGACCGCCACGGATGTAAGGACGTGGTACGATTCGAACTGGTGAATCCGGTTTGCGGTTTGCATTATCAGGCATCAGGCTTTTGACTTCGGACTCCGGTCTTCGGACTTCGGACTTCAGGCTCTTTCAGAAACAACTTTAGTTAAAAATCTCAAAATTTAACATTTAATAAGAAATATACACCCCTTACAATGCAGGGTTTGTATCAATAAACTCTTAAATTTAGAAGTTCAATAACCCACGAATAAAATGAAAAGCAAGTATGATCGCAGACAATTTGTGAACCTTTCGACCGGAGGTGTGCTGGGCACAGGCATAAGTTCCGGGGAGGAGAATTCACGACAGGAAAAACCGGCAGGCAAAACTTTGCGGCTTGGATTTATAGGCATTGGAGGACGTGGCTCATATCACCTTAATTGCGCGTTGGGGATTGAAGGCGTCGAAGTACCTGCCATTTGTGAACTTAAGCCTGTACGGCTGCATCAGGCCAAAAGATGGATTGTGGAGGCCGGTCTGCCCACACCAAGGATGTACGACCACGGACCGAAAGATTTCCTGAGGCTTTGTGAAGAGGAAGACCTGGATGCTGTAATTTGTTGTACACCATGGGAATACCATGCACAGGTGTGTATCGCAGCGATGAAAAATAAAAAGAATGCAGTTTCGGAGGTTCCGATCTGCATAACCCTGGAAGAAGCCTGGGAAATCGTTGAAACGCATGAAAAAACAGGCAAATGGGCAACTATCGGGCTGGAAGGTTTGGGCGACCAGACTCTTTTAAACATGGTCCGGAATGGCATATTCGGAAAAATTGTTCATGCTGAAACCGGATATATACATGACCTCAGAATGGTCAAATTCACCCCGGACGAGGAACCATGGCGCCTGCAACACTCAATAGACAGGAACGGAAATCTTTATCCTGACCATCCGATGTCCAGGATGTTGCCAATTCTGGATATCAATCGCGGCGACAGGTTTGATTATATTCAATCAATGAGCACTAACTCAGTTATGCTAAGGAATTATGCTGCTTTGAATTACGGCGAAAATACCTTGTATGCAAAACAAAATATTCTCTGGGTGACTACAATGCTTCACTTGTCAGAACTGTCAATGGAAAAATGATGACTATCATTCATGATACAAGTACACCTCATCCAAGGGAGGATTTCCGGCTTCAGGGCACAAAAGGGATCTATCATTCCGATGGAAGAAGGATTTATATTGAAGGACGCAGTCCGCAGGAACATACCTGGGAGCCCGCTGAAAAATATTACAAGGAATTTGAGGTGCCCCGTATTGAAGTACCACCCAGACGAGGTGGTACTATCGAAGGACACGGTGGCGGTGGCAGCCAGACACCAGTTACATGGCACCGGCTGGTTACAGCGCTTCGTGAAAATAAAGTAACCGACTGGGATGTATATGACTCTGTAACCAGTGGTGCAATTGTTCCTCTTTCTTGCAACTCCGTTGCCGCCAAATCACAGGCTGTTGATTTTCCGGATTTCACAAAAGGGAAATGGCAAACAAGAACTCCTATCATGCCACTTGTCTGATTATCAATATGAATGTAAAAGTGAAAAGTTATGAAAAAATCGAAATATACCCGTAGAAAATTTGTTAAACTCTCCACAACTGCAACTGTAGGAGGCGCTGTGCTTTCCGGTATTGGTTTCCCCGAAGAGGCTTACGCCCTGACTCAGACAAACAACAAGACTCTGAAGCTCGGATTTGTCGGAATCGGAGGTCGCGGCACTTATCATCTCAACTGCGCCCTGGGTATTGAAGGCATTGAAGTTCCTGCTATCTGTGAAGTTATACCAAAGAGGCTGCAGGCGGCAAAAAAGAGAATTACAGATGCCGGTCTGCCTGTTCCCAGAACCTATGGAAAAGGAGTAACGGATTTTAAAAGGATGTGCGATAATGAGGAACTTGATGCAATTATCTGCTCCACTTCATGGGAGTGGCACACTCCGGTATGCCTTGCAGCAATGAACACTGATAAGCATTGTGTCTCCGAAGTGCCGATTGTCCTTACTCTCGATGAAGCTTGGCAAATCGTTGAAACATACGAACGCACAGGTAAATGGGCAACTCTTGGACTTGAAGGTATCGGTGAACCTGCCCTTCTTAATATGATTCAAAAAGGGATACTGGGCGATATAGTTCATGCCGAAACCGGATATATTCATGACCTGCGGTTTGTTAAGTACTCTCCTGATGAGGAACCGTGGCGATTACAACACTCGATAGACCGAAACGGTAACCTCTATCCCGATCATCCGATGAAAAAAATGTTACCGGCACTCGACATAAACCATGGAGACCGAATTGATTATCTGGTTTCAATGAGTTCGTTTGGCGGATTGCTTGCTGAGTATGCCGGCATATATTATAAGAATCCGAACCACCGCATGACCAGACAAAAATTTGCTCTGGGCAATTATAATGCTTCGCTCATAAGGACGGTTAACGGTAAAATGATAACCCTTATTCATGATACAAGCACGCCGCACCCGAGGGAGAACTATCGTATTCAGGGTACAAAGGGGATTTACCAGGGAGATGCAACATCCAAAAAAATATATATTGAAGGACTTAGTCCGAGGGAGCATCAATGGGAATCCGCAGATCCGTACCTGAAAGAATATGAACATCCGGTTGTAAAAAATTACAATCCTCCCCCCAGGCGTGGAGGTAAGATAGAAGGACATGGAGGCGGAGGCACTCAGACGCCATTGATCTGGCACCGGCTGGTTACTGCACTTCGTGAAAACAGGCTTCCCGACTGGGATGTTTACGATTCGGTAACAAGCAGTGCTATATCACCAATAACAGAAGCTTCAGTTGCACAAAGAGGCAAACCTGTTGAGTTCCCTGATTTTACCAAAGGAAAATGGAAGACCAATCCAAAAATTACTCTGGCCTAATCAAAATTTTAAACAAATCAGCTGAAAATGAGTTGTTCAGGTTAAGGAATGCTGAACTACATTTCTGTCAGGTCAGCTTGTTTTGTTTTATTTATAGTTTACAGAATTTAGGATGCTTTATAAGAATTACTACATTTGTGGAAAATTTGAAAGTTTGAGAAAGAAGACAAAAATAAAAGTCTATACGATCTTTCTGTCCTGGTTTATGATCTTTACTCATGGTATCATCCCGCATACTCATTTTGAAGATGATAACATCAGCAAATCTGGTCAGATACATTCAACCATTCATCATCACTACGAAAGTGATTCCTCTAAAAAATTTAATATCCGGTGTGAAGATGTAGGCGTCTGTCATATCTCAAATTTCCTGTTCCACCAGTTCAACCAGGATAACCTGATAATTGAGATCGGCAGGGAAAATTATTTATATTCTTTATCAAATACGGGACATATCATCTTAAGCAGAGAAGATAAGTTCCCTGTAAACAATTTCTTCGGATCTGCTACTCTGAGGGCACCTCCTTTTGCTTAGGCAAATCTAACTTTTTTTATTTATGATAATCATCTGATTATCTGTTATTTATTTTATTTAGTTAATCAATGAAAAACTTAATATATATTATACTTTTAATTTCTGTTGCAACCTCTCCACAATGTTCTTCACATTCCGAAAAGGAAGATGGTCATTCTTCTGATGAACATCCGGAATCTTCAGCATCCGAAATGGTAACATTACACGACTCATCAGATTACACAATCCTTACACTCAGGAAACAGCCCTTTTCATTAACAATAAGAACCGGGGGGCGCATTCTGGTTGATAGCAAGGATCTATCGATCATTACAGCTAAATCATCAGGCCTGGTGAAACTAAAGGATGATTATTTGTTCCCCGGGGTTAAAATTTCAAGTGGACAGACTCTTTTTACCGTGACCGGTGAGCAGCTTGCTGAAGATAATACAGAATTGAATTTCAGACAGATAAAAGCTGACTTAAACATGGCTTCAGCAAATTTTGAAAGAGCAAAAAAACTCATTGCTGATAAAATCATAACAGAGGAGCATTTCCTCTCCGTAAAAAATGAATATGAGAAATCACTTAATGAGTACGAAAACCTTAATGCAACATCCGGTAAAAACGGGAATATAGTTACAGCGACCGGAAATGGTTATATTAAAGAGATCTATGTAACTGAAGGACAAAAAGTAACTTCAGGACAGCCACTGGCATCAATTGTTATTGAACACTGTCATATACTGAAAGCCGATGTCTCACCTGAAAACCTGGATGTTCTGAATTTAGTTGAAAGTGCAAATTTTACAGTTGGTTACAGCGACAAAGTTTACAAAACCAGCGAGATGAATGGCAGAAAAATTTCTCATGGCAAAAGTACAGGTGAAAATTCGTTTTACATTCCGGTCTATTTCAGGATGGATTATGATCCTGAGCTGATCGAAGGCACTTTTACGGAGGTCTTCCTGATCGGAAAAAAGTTAAACGATGCGTTAGTCATTCCAAACGAGGCATTAATGGAGGAATTCGGGAAATTGTACGTTTTTGTTGCTGATGATGATGGCGATTTCATTAAAAGGTACATCAAAGCAGGATATAGCGACGGAGAAAAGACCATGATAGTGTCAGGTCTGTCTGAAAATGAAAAGATCGTTGCTACAGGAGCATACCGGATTAAGCTCACCCAAATGGCAACTACCGCTCCGGCACACGATCATAATAATTAACCTGCGGGACAATGCTGAACAGAATAATTGACTTTTCATTAAAGAACAGGCTAAGCGTAATCATTGGAACAGTACTTCTTGTAATATCGGGAACATACGTCGCCCTGCAGATGGATATTGATATTTTTCCTGAACTGACTGCGCCAACAGTCGTTATAATGACCGAAGCAAGCGGAATGGCCCCCGAAGAAGTTGAAAGGCTTGTCACCTTTCCTATTGAAACAACTGTAAACGGAGCAACTTCAATCAGGCGTGTAAGATCAAATTCTTCGATGGGATTCTCGATTGTGTTTGTGGAATTTGACTGGGGAACAGATATTTATAAAGCCAGGCAAACTGTTGCTGAACGTCTTATCCAGGCAAATGATCTGTTACCGGCTGAAATTGCCAAACCTGTAATTGCTCCTCAGACATCACTTCTCGGAGAAATGATGATCATTGCTATGGAATCAGATAGCATTAGCCCCATGGACCTCAGGACAATGGCCGACTGGACAGTTGCACCAAGACTGCTGTCAGTCGGAGGGGTAGCTCAGGTAAATGTAATAGGCGGAGAATCAAAGGAATATCAGGTGCTTGCAAATCCATACAGGATGAACTTCTATGGAATAACACTGAATGACCTGGTTTTGACATGCAATGAGATAAATGTAAATACTCCCGGCGGGTTTATTAATCAATATGGTAATAAATATATTGTCCGGGGTATGGCAAGAACTGACAAAGTAGCCGATCTTTCAAACTCAGTAATAAAAGTATCAGGAGGGCTTCCTGTCAAAATAAGCGATGTTGCAGATGTAACAACCGGTAAAGCACCTGCAATTGGTACAGCTTCGTACAGGGGTAGGAATGCTGTACTTGTAACAATAACTAGGCAGCCCGATGCAAATACTGTTGACCTGTCAGAAAAAATAACTACAGCAATCACTGCGATACAGGAAAATATTGGCCCTTCAGTTACCTTTCACACAGACATTTATAACCAGTCATCATTTATAAAGACTTCTGTAAGAAATGTCGTGAAAGCGATGATTGAAGGCGGATTTTTCGTAGTCCTTGTCCTCTTCTTTTTCCTGTTCAATTACAGGACGACAATTATTTCACTGTTAGCTATACCGCTTTCCCTCCTGGTCACCATTGTTACCCTGAAAGTGCTTGGCTATACAATAAATACAATGAGTCTGGGAGGCATGGCAATTGCCATTGGTTCACTTGTAGATGATGCAATAATCGATGTGGAAAACATTTACAAACGGTTACGGAAAAATGTAGTTCTTCCACCTGAGAAAAAGGAATCCTCCCTTACCGTGGTTTATAAGGCATCTTCTGAAATGAGGGTATCGATCTGGAATGCTACATTAATAATTATTATAACTTTTATTCCTCTTTTTCTTCTCGGTGACCTTGAAGGAAGGATGCTTAGACCTCTGGGAATTTCTTTTATAGTTTCTCTGTTTGCATCACTTATAGTTGCAATCACTCTCACCCCGGTTTTAAGCAGCTACCTGTTGACTGATGAGCGACGTCTGATCAAAGCTGTCAATGGATCATGGACTGAGCGTAACCTGTCTAAACTATATCGCAAAGCGCTTCAGTCTGCCCTGAAGAAAAACAAAATCCTGATCGGAATCACAGTCCTGATATTTGCGATTTCCGTTATTCTATTAACAACAACCGGAAGCTCCTTTCTTCCTGCATTTAATGAAGGTGCCCTGACAGTGAATATAAGCCTGACCCCGGGAATATCGCTCGAAGAATCTGCAAAAGCAGGGATTGAAGCACAAAAGATATTGCTTCAAATCCCCGAGGTGACATCTGTTTCCTGTAAAACAGGTCGTGCCGAACTTGCAGAACACTCATTCGGAGAGAATGTTTCTGAACTTGATGTCCCTTTTGTCCTTTCTGAAAGAAGCAGGGAGGAGTTTTTTGCCGATGTCCGCAGCCGGTTAAAAGCATTACCCGGAGCTAATATTGAAGTCGGTCAGCCGATTACACACAGGATGGATAATATGCTATCCGGAACCAAAGCAAATATTGCAATAAAACTTTTTGGTGATGATATTAATGATCTTTACAGGATAGCAAATCAGATCAGATCAGAAATTTCGGACATAAATGGCATCGGTGATCTAAATGTTGAACAGCTAATCGAAACCCCGGAGCTTAAGATTAAGGTCAGGCGGGAGATTCTTGCCAGATACGGTATTGATATCAACAGCTTTAACACATTCATTAAATATGCTGTCGGAGGTCAGCCTGTTTCAGATGTTTATGAAGAGGAAAAGCGGTTTCCGCTTGTTCTGAGGTATAATGATGAAACACGCGGAACAATTGAAGGTATCCGTAATGCCATGATTGACACATATGATAGCAAAAAAGTACCTCTTTCCTTTGTTGCTGATATCGGATCTTCTTCGGGTCCTGGTTCAATTAACCGTGAAAATGTAAAGCGCAAGATCGTTGTTTCAGTGAATGTAGCAGGAAGGGATGTCGGAAGTGTCGTAAAGGACATTAAGAACAGAGTCAGTGAAAATTTTGTACTCCCGGATGGATACCATATTGAATACGGTGGTCAGTTCGAAAGCGCTGAAAGTGCCACAAGAAGACTCCTTGCCGCATCAGTAGTGGCATTTCTGATTGTCTTCCTGATCCTGTATAAGGAATTTAAAGACAGCACCCTGGCTATCATTATTCTCCTTAACCTGCCACTTGCACTTATAGGTGGCATATTTGCCATTAAAGCCTCATCAAATGTGATAAGCATCCCGTCAATAATAGGCTTCGTCACGCTTTTCGGGATTGCAACAAGAAATGGTATATTGCTGGTATCCAGGTATATTCATCTCAGGAAAGAGGGCAGGGATTTGTATGAAAGTGTAATTTCAGGATCAACCGACAGACTGAATCCGATTCTGATGACTGCTCTTACAGCTGCGCTCGCCCTTATTCCTCTTGCACTTGGCGGTGATAAGCCTGGCAACGAGATACAAAGTCCTATGGCTATTGTAATACTTGGAGGATTGCTCAGCTCCACACTGTTAAATATGTTTATTATCCCTTCGGTATATTATGTTATCCAAAAGAGAAAAGAGAAATGATAAAGAAAATCATTATCCTGCTATTCCTGGTAAGCCTTTATAATGGAGCAACAGCTCAGTCATTATCAGATTTTCTGAAGCAGGTTTCTGAGAATAATCCGGAAATACAGGCGTACAGGAAATTACTGGAGGCAAGGAAACTTGAAGCCAGGACAGGCCTCACCCCCTCCGATCCTTACATATCTGCCGGTTTTATGCCTGGCAACACTGATGCCGTAGGTACAAAAAAAACCTGGTCGGTAACACAGTCTTTTGCTTTCCCCACAAAATATCTTCTGCAAAAAAAAATTAATAAGAATACCATTATTCTGGCAGAACAGGAGTTTAACCACGGAAAACTCCTTACCCTGCTTGATGCGGAATTATCGGTGTACGATCTGATTTATAACACAAAGGCACTTAATTTATTGAAATCCCGACAAGCAGAATATGACAGGCTGCAATCCGGCTGGGAAAAAATGCTGGATAATGGTGAGGCTACAATATTGGATTATAACAAGATAAGGATGGAGTTGTCAGCTGTAAACCTTGAAATAACAAGAAGGGAAGCCAATATTGAAATGATGAATGAAAAACTTAAATTTATGAGTGGTGCAGATGCTCAGTTCACCGGGATCGATGAATATCCTGCCCTGCCAGAGCCGGATCCTGAAAAACTTATAAGTGAAAAATCCGTTGCACATCCGGCATTTCTGATTCCTGAAATCGAATACCGTATAAGCAACCAGGAAGTGAAACTCAGCAAAACCGGCTCTCTTCCTGAATTTCAGCTGGGATTTGCCTCGGAAATTATCCCGGGGGAGACATATACAGGCCCGGTTGGAGGTATAACGATCCCGCTTTGGGCTAATTCAAACAGGATTAAAACGGCAGCCGCAAAAGCTGATTATTCGTCTGCATTTCGGGATGCAGTTTTACTAAAGCTCAGATCGCAGATAAGAAATGAATTTGCCAATATGAAAGCTGTGCAAAGAAGCATTTCGGAAATCAGGAATATCCTGCAAACCGGTGAAGGTACCAGATATCCTGATATCGCTTTATCGAACGGAGAAATAACCGTTACAACCTATTTTTTATACCTCGATGCTATTTATCAGACTGAAGACAGGCTTCTGGAAATGGAAAATGAGTATCAGAAGTCACTCGCAACTCTTCTCGACCATGAACTGATAAAATGATTTTCTGAAACTATACGAGAATTTTCGTTTTCAGATTGATAAGGCTGGTCCGGATGTCAGTGAAAGGAGCTCCTTCCCTGCTCAGATCCTGTTCAACCACCAGGTATTTCATACCGGCAATATCTTTTACGTCAAGTATCCTTTTAAAATCGAGAACTCCCTCACCTACCGGAGCAAAATCCTTAACACCCACGGTAGTAAAGTAAGGAGCTTCATTCGTGAACATATCCTTCATATGGAAGAGCTCGAATCTTCCCGGGTACTTTTTAATTATTTCAACAGGATCCTGTCCTGCCTTGGTTGTCCAGAACATATCAAGCTCCATGGTAACAAGATTTTTATCCAGCTCAGCCATAAAGACATCAAAGAACGGAATCTTTCCTTCAACGGTGTCAAATTCAAAATTATGATTATGGTATCCGAACATAAGTCCGTGTTCTTTCATTATCTTGCCTACCTGATTCCAGTCGGAAGCCATTTTCTGATAGCTGGAAATAGTTAACCGTGCTTCTTCCACCACCCAGGGCTGAATACAATATTTCACACCCAGTAATGCGTGATCTTCAGCCATTTTTGTAGCGTTTTCAAGTGTAATTCCCTGGGCTTCAACCTGTGTATGACTGCTCAGGATTTCCATACCAAGGTCATTTACCAGTTTCCTGAATTCTGCAGGCGGATATCCATAGAATTTGCCATCGGCATATCCTGCAAGCTCAAGATATTTATAACCGATGTCGGCGACCTTTTTGAGTGAACCGGGAACATCCGCTGCCATGGCATCGCGTATCGTATAAAGCTGTAATCCGATCCCCGGTATAGCGGCTTTTTTACATGAATACTGTGAAAAAGCGACTGCTCCTATCGTCCCGGCTGCAGCCAGCTTTACAAAATCTCTTCTTGTTTGTACCTTCTTCATGGTTATTAATTTTTAACACTATTTAAGTAAATAATTTTGCGCTAAATCAGATAATAAAAGTAATATAATACTGTTAATTAAAACAATACACTTATTATTTTTCTTAATTAAGAATGGAATAACATGCAGGAACAATGAACCAGCTAGTCACCACATCCGACGGTTCTCATACAATATATGTTCCTGAACTGGATGAACATTATCACTCGGTTCATGGCGCCGTTCAGGAATCTGAATTCATCTTTATCAGAAATGGGGTTGATTTCTGCAAAACTGATCCTGTTGCCATTTTTGAAGCCGGATTCGGAACAGGTCTCAACGCACTTCTCACAGCAATAAGTAGTATTAAAGGTAAAAGAAGGGTGAATTATACTTCAATTGAAAAATATCCATTGGGAAATGATACGATCGCATCACTGAATCATTTTAAGTTTGCCGGCAAAGACGGGAAAGATATTTTCGATAAAATCCATCAAGCAGATTGGGGGGTTATGACAGATATCTGCCTTAATTTCAATCTTTTAAAGATCGAAGGTGATCTCACTGCCGATAATCTCTCAGGCAGTTACGACCTGATCTACTTTGATGCATTTGGTCCGGACAAACAACCTGATATGTGGACAGTGAACATTTTTTCACGTATTTCGGAAATCACAAAACCACATGGAATCCTCGTAACCTATTCTGCCAAAGGTGAAGTTAAGAGAAGACTGAAAGCATGCGGTTTTGATGTCAGACTTATCCCCGGTCCTCCCGGCAAGCGCGAGATCATCCGGGCAACAAAAATCTGAAAAAAAGTTACGAAAACATTTTTACAACACCCAAAGTATTATCTTTGCGGGAAATTTAAATTAAAAATAATTAGTATGAAAATCAATGAATTAATTGTTGTGACTTTATTACTTGCTGTTATTCTTGGCTCCTGTGGTAAAAATTCAATGCAAAATGCAAAAATGAAAACCAGAGAAGATTCTCTTTCATATGCATTTGGCATTGTCAATTATAATGCCCTCACTGCCGATAGTCTGAATCTGAATCCATCCCTTGTTGCCAGGGCAATGATTGACGGACAAAAGGGTAAACCGGTTATGACGGATGAAATTGCAAGGGGATTTATCATGATGTTCATTAACCAGCGTGAAGCTGACAAAACGGCTAAACAAGCTGAACAGAACAAGGAAACATTTAGTGTATATATTGCTGAAAATGAAGCATTCCTGGCTAAGAACAAGGAAAAGACCGGTGTGGTCGTTACACCCAGCGGACTACAGTATGAAGTAATTAAAATGGGATCAGGTCCAAAACCTTCAGCTGAAAGTGAAGTTAAAGTTCATTATGTAGGGACCCTTATCGACGGAACCGAATTTGACTCATCAGTCAAAAGAGGTGAACCTGCACAATTCATGGTTTCCGGTGTTATTCCCGGCTGGACAGAAGCCCTTCAGCTTATGCCTGTAGGATCAAAATTCAGAATCTGCCTTCCTGAGAATATTGCATATGGTGCAAACGGAGCAGGTGAAACGATCAAACCATTTTCAACACTTATTTTTGAAGTTGAGCTTCTTGAGATCATTCAATAACTGAAATCAAAGAACTTTCGAAGATGGCATTTGAAATTACAGGAAAGATAATCGATATTTTACCTGTGAATCAGGTAAACGATAAATTCAGAAAACGTGAATTTGTTATAGAGAAAAAAGAGACCGGTGGACCCGCTGTCTTTGTTGACTTTATCAAGTTTCAGCTTGTACAGGACAAATGTGATCTTATTAATGAATCATATTTAAACGAGGAAGTGAAAGTCTCATTCAATATCAAGGGGAACAGATGGGAACGTGATGGGAAGGTTAATTATTTTACAAATCTCGACGCCTGGAAAATTGAGAAAACCTCCTCACAGGTAAGAAATCAGGATAATATCCCGCGCTCCACCCTGGAGGATGTACCACCTGAAAATGACGAAATGAGCGATCTGCCATTCTGAAAAGAATACGAGAGACCGGACCATAATCCGGTCTCTTTTTTTTCGGCTCCTTTTTTGTTTATCTTTAAATATAATCTGAACGGCTGACAAAACTTATAAGTTCCTTTTAGTGTCATACGTGAATAAAATTAACTGTCATGAGATATTTATTACCTGTTCTTTTCATTTTATTCTGTGTTAATGCAGAATCACAGGTTGCAACGGCGACCGGAACACCTGCCAGGACAATTCAGTTTCAACTGCCTTACAACAGACTTGTCCAGCCTGCAGGTTTACAAATTGTATTTGGCGATGAAGCCCGGGAAAATCATTCAATGGATATTGTTTTATCTCCTGACGGTAAATGGCTTGCTGTTGAGGAGAGATTTAGTATTGTCTTTATCAGCACCCTGAATAATACTGTAAAATACACCCTTCTTAACAATTTACACCCTGATCTGCGAGGTGGATGGAACACCTATTCAGGTATAAGGTGGAGTGTTGAAAATGGAATTTCCAGGGTGCACTGGAGTGTTGTCAGTGCCGAAGGCAGGTCATTTGTTGCATCAGCACGCTGGGATGGTGAAAAAGCTGAATTTGGACCACTGTTTGAATATTTAGCAGAGCCTTTTTCTGAATTGGCTTTACCAAATGAGATTCTCATAACAAATGAATTCAATCACAAATATCTGTATGTTGTTCTTAACGGGAACAATAAGGTTATCAAACAGGATTTGGAAACAGGAGATACAATATGGGTGGTTGATCCGGGGGTCGCTCCTTATGGACTGACTATAGCATCCGGGAAACTTTATGTTACCAACTGGGCCGGCAGGAATCCTGCCGGCAATGATACTGAAGTTGCAGGAGTTCCATGGGGATCAGCCAGGGTAAATAATGCAGCCGGTGGTTCAACAAGAGAAGGTAGTGTTACAATTATTGACCCACAGAGAGGGATGATAGTCAAGGAATTGCTGGTTGGCCTCCATCCCAACGAGATAATCAGCGACAAAAAAGGAAGATACGTTTATGTTACCAATTCAAACAGTGATAATGTATCTGTAATCAAAACCAGTAATAATAAAGTGACTGAAACAATAAGTGTAAGATTACAACCTGAAATAAATCCATATTTTGGTGATTCACCGAATGGATTATGTCTGTCGCCTGATGAAAGTACTCTTTATGTGGCAAATGGTATGGATAATGCTCTTGCCGTAATCAATCTCGGGAAAAAAGCCTCAGGAAAAAGTAAAATAAAATCGAGCACAGTCACCGGATTTATCCCGACAGGAGCCTATCCATCAGCTATTTGTATTTCCCCTTCAGGACATCTTTATGTGGGGAACATTGAAGGTAACGGGATTCACATCGGACTTAAAAATCCGGGTGGAGATAATATCATATACAATTCCCATCATATGTTAGCCTCTGTATCTGTAATACCGGTACCTGACAGGCAAAAGCTAAAAGCTTATACTGACACAGTTATTGCCATAAACGATTTATCGAGAGCAGTTCAGGCAAGGGAAGAACCGGGAGAGAATGTCAAACCCAAACCGGTTCCTGACAGGATCGGCGAACCTTCTGTTTTCAAACATGTTCTCTATATAATTAAGGAAAACAGGACTTATGATCAGTTGCTGGGGGATATGAAAGAGGGTAAGGGAGATCCGTCGTTATGTGTTTATGGCGAAAATGTTACTCCTAATACTCATAAGCTATGCAGGGAGTTTTTACTGCTCGATAATTTTTATGCTTCCGGAAAATGCTCGGCAGAAGGTCATCAATGGACTGATGCATCGATAGTTACTGATTATATTGAGAAAAATATGTATGCCTGGTTCAGAAGTTATCCCCACGTTCAGGAAGATGCACTTGTATATGCCCCTACCGGGTTCATCTGGGACAATTGTATTGCTCATGGCAAAAATGTCAGGCTGTACGGAGAAGCCTCCTCCCCTGTTTTTGCTACAGAAGTCACATGGAATGATGTGTATACGAAATATTTGAATGGTGAAAAAGTTGAATTTTATAATTATACTACAATCGAACCGGTTAAAAACATTCTAAGTCCGACTTATCCTTCCTATGGTCAACACGCATTTACAGATATTATGAGGGCTGACGAATTTATCAAAGAACTGAATGGTTATGAAGCTATGGAAGGTGATCATCTTCCTGAATTAATGTTAATGGCTTTACCCAATGATCATACAGCCGGAATCCGGCCGAATTATCCCACCCCCAGGGCAATGGTTGCCGATAATGATCTGGCCCTTGGACGGATAGTCGAAGCAATAACCAGGAGTAAATTCTGGAAGAATACCCTGATTCTGGTTGTGGAAGATGATTCCCAGGGAGGATGGGATCATGTATCTGCGTACAGGACAGTTGCGCTGGTCATAAGCCCCTGGTCGAGGTTAAAGAAAACCATCAGTACATATTATAATCAGCCTTCCATGATAAGAACAATCGAGCAGATACTGGGATTACCTCCCATGAATATCCAGGATGCAATCGCAAATCCGATGAATGATTGCTTTGCGAATGAACCTGATCTATCTCCATATCTTGCTCTTCCCAACAATATACCACTGGATGAAATGAACAAACCATTGTCGTCTCTTTCGGGCAGAGAACTTTATTTTGCGAAGAAAAGCATGTTGCCTGAATATGATAATGTGGATTCAGGCAATGACGATCTCCTTAACAGGATACTCTGGTATGCTGCAAAAGGAAATACACCTTATCCTGCAAAATATGCCGGAGCAGTTGGTTACAATGATGATGAAGAGAATGTGGAATAAACATCCTGAAATAATGGCAGAATAATACTATGAACAATCCCCTTCTTAATAAATGGAATACTCCATTTGAAACTCCGCCGTTTCATCTGATTAAAACAGTCCATTACAGTCCTGCAGTTGAGGAGTCCATTAAATCTGCCGGAGAAGAAATAAAAACCATTTCCGAAAATCCAGAGCCTGCGGATTTCGAAAACACAATTGCTGCTCTTGACAGGATTGGTGAAAGACTGGGGAATGTAACTTCTGTCCTTTTTAACCTTAACAGCGCCGAAACGAATAAAGACCTTCAGGAGGTCACTCGGGATATCTCTCCGGTTCTGACCAGATTTTCGAACGATATAACTCTCAATGAAACACTTTTTTCAAGGATAAAAACAGTCCATGATTCCAGGGATAGTGCCGGTCTGAACACTGAACAGAAGATGCTTCTCGAAAAAAAATACAGAAACTTTATACTTGGAGGAGCAGGTCTGGGGGAAGAGAAAAAATCACGATTCAGAGAGATATCTGAAGAGCTTTCACAACTGTCAGTTAAGTTTGAAGAAAATGTCCTCTCAGATACAAATGCCTTTGAGTTCAACTTAACTGATGAAACCGACCTTGCAGGTTTACCTGAAGGTGTTGTTGAGATGGCTTCGATGGAGGCTAAAAGCCGGGGAAAAAAGGGCTGGGTATTTACTCTGCATTTCCCAAGCTATGTCCCTTTCATGAAATATTCGGATAAGAGAGAGCTCAGGAAAAAGATGTTCAAGGCATACACTTCCAGGGCATTTCACGGAGACGGTAACGATAACAAAAAGCTGGTGACAAAAATTGCCAATCTGCGGTTGGAGTTATCAAACATACTGGGTTTCAATAACTTCTCGGAGATGATCCTTGGCGACCGGATGGCAGATACAACAACAAAAGTACTGACGTTTCTTGATGAGCTCCACTGTGCATCGAAACCTGCTGCACAAAGAGATTTTGAAGCAGTGAAAAAATTTGCCGTTGAAAATGGCCATAAAGGCAAGCCTGAAAGATGGGACTGGGACTTTTATTCGGAAAAACTCAGGAAATCGAGATATGATATTGATGATGAGGTGCTGAAACCTTACTTCAGGCTTGAAAACCTGGAGAAGGCAATACTTGATCTTGCAACTAACCTTTATGGTATAAGATTTATTGCCAATAACCAGATACCTGTATACCATTCAGAAGTAAAAACATGGGAGGCTTTCGGCGATGATGGTCTATTTCTGGCGATCCTTTATATTGATTATTTTCCGAGGCCCGGCAAAAACGGCGGAGCCTGGATGACCAGTTACAGGGAACAGAAAACTGAGGCAGGGAAGGAGATCAGGCCTCTTATTTCAATAGTTGCAAATTTTACACGCCCGACAGAAACTAAGCCCTCACTCCTGTCCTTCAGCGAAGTGACAACCTTTCTTCACGAGTTTGGCCATGCACTCCATGGCATCCTTACCAGGTGCAATTACGAAAGTCTCTCGGGAACAAATGTAGCCCGTGATTTTGTTGAACTGCCCTCCCAGTTCATGGAGAATTTTGCATATGAAAAAGAGTGGCTCTCCCAATGGGCTGTTCATTACAGGACAGGAGAAATCATTCCTGACGAACTGATAGAAAAAATAAGATTGTCAGCAACATTCAATGAGGGGTATGCCTGCAACAGGCAGCTTGGATTCGGATTCCTTGATATGGCCTGGCATACTCTGACCAGGACGGTAAGTGATAATGTATCTGAATTTGAGGCGGAGGCAATGGCGAAAACAGAATTTTTCCCACATGTTGAAGGTTCTAATATAAGTTGTTCCTTCGGGCATATTTTCGGCGGAGGTTATGCATCGGGTTATTATGGTTACAAATGGGCCGAAGTGCTTGATGCTGACGCCTTTAAATACTTTAAGGAGGCAGGAATCTTTAACAGTGAGACAGCTGCATCATTCAGAAAGAATATTCTGGAAAAAGGAGGAACTGATAAGCCGATGAATCTTTACAAAAGCTTCAGGGGTAGGGAGCCAACTATTGATGCATTTCTGGAAAGAAGCGGATTAAAATAACCATCTCCGTGTCGCTCTGTGTCTTCTCTGTGAAACTCCGTGTATGTTATTGATTTTCAATTACACAGAGGAAATCCGGAGAAGACACATAGAGGCACAGAGAAATCTTAAACAAAGAGTATATTTGTAAGTCATTTTTCTGAAAAAATATTTAATTATAAATGAGATTCGGTAATCAAGAATAATTTGACAACAACTTTAACTGTTTTTTACCCCATTCCCAACCTTCCCCCGGGGGAAGGAGCCGAAAATTTAAGCTTTTCCCCCTTGGGGGAAACGGGAAAGGGGGTAATTTGGAATAATAATTAAGTATTTGTATATTAACATTATAACACCTTTTTAATCTTTTTTATTAATATTATTATTGATTGCCGATAGTCATTTAATTATACTTAATTGTATCTCAATATATTACTTCCCATATTATGATTCTATTTTTTGAAAACAGCAGTAAGAATATTTTCGCAGTCGGAACAGCCGGAAAATGTGAGGAACAGGATATTGCGAAGCTTTTATGGCTCTTTGGTGAAGCCAGGCTGACTGACAGGGAAAAACTGGACGGCGCCTTTATCGGACCCAGGAAAGAAATGGTGACACCATGGAGCACCAATGCTGTGGAAATGAGCCAGAATATGGGTATAAGGGGGATAAAAAGGATTGAACAATTTCAGGCAGTTATCGGAAAACCATCATGGGATCCGATGCTTCAGGCACTTTATGACGGGCTGGACCAGGATCTGTTCACAATCGATAAAACTCCGGAACCGGTAATACCCGTTGAAAACATAAGGGAATATAATATTAAAGAGGGTCTGGCTCTGAGCGATGAGGAAATAGAATATCTAAACGGTCTCAGCAGGAATATTGGAAGGAAATTAACTGACAGTGAGGTATTTGGTTTTTCACAGGTCAATTCAGAACATTGTCGTCATAAGATCTTTAACGGGACATTTGTCATCGACGGAAAGCTTAAGAAGCATTCTCTTTTTGAACTCATAAAGCTTACCACAAAAACTAATTTCAACAAGGTTGTCTCAGCATATAAGGACAACTGTGCATTTATAGATGGCCCAGTAATAGAACAATTTGCCCCGGCAACCCAGGACAAACCTGACTATTTCAGGATTAAGGATTATAAATCAGTTCTTGCCCTGAAAGCAGAAACGCATAATTTTCCGACTACAGTTGAACCATTCAACGGCGCATCAACCGGGACCGGGGGTGAAATAAGGGACCGGATCGCAGGGGGAAAAGGTGCTTTTCCGGTTGCAGGAACTGCTGTATATATGACATCTTATCCACGGCCTGACGGGGGACGCCCATGGGAAAAAGCTGCAAAAGAACGTCCATGGTTATATCATTCGCCGTTGGATATCCTTATAAAAGCATCAAACGGCGCAAGTGATTTCGGTAATAAATTCGGACAGCCGCTTATATGCGGTTCACTCTTTACATTTGAACATTTCGAAAACCAGAAACAATACGGTTACGATAAAGTAATAATGCTTGCGGGAGGGATAGGTACGGGGAAAAAAGACGATAGTGAAAAGGGTATTCCTGAAAAGGGCGATATTATTGTACTCCTGGGCGGAGATAACTACAGGATAGGAATGGGAGGAAGTGCCGTATCTTCGGTTGATACAGGGGAATTTGACAGTTCCATTGAACTTAACGCTGTACAGCGGGCGAATCCTGAAATGCAGAAAAGGATTTACAATGCTATAAGAGCATTGAGTGAAATGGATGGAAGTCCTGTTATCTCCATTCACGACCACGGGGCGGGAGGTCATCTGAACTGCCTCTCAGAACTTGTCGAGGCAACCGGCGGCAGGATTGATATCAGCAAGCTTCCGGTAGGCGATCCAACCCTTTCTGCCAGGGAGATCATTGGAAACGAATCTCAGGAACGGATCGGTCTGGTTATGAAAAGAGCAGATACCGGATTGCTGGCCAGGATAGCTGAAAGAGAACGTGCACCGGTCTATCTCATTGGTGAAATCACCGGAGATCACCAGTTTACACTAGTCAATCCGGAAACAGGAGAAAAGCCGGTTGATCTAAAACTGGAGTCGCTTTTTGGCAATCCTCCCAGAACAATAATGAAAGATGTTACTGTAAACTCTCCATACAGAAAGGTGGAATATGATTCTTCTAAAATTGTGGAATATGCAGAAATGGTCCTCCGAATAGAAGAGGTTGCCTGCAAAGACTGGCTCACAAATAAAGCAGACAGATCTGTTACCGGCAGGGTAGCCAAACAACAGTGCGCCGGACCCCTTCAGTTGCCACTGAACAATCTCGGAGCCATTGCGCTTGATTACAGGGGGAAATTTGGTATGGCTATCTCGATCGGTAATGCTCCTGCTGCAGGACTGGTGGATCCGGCTGCAGGTTCTGTTCTCTCAATAGCTGAGGCACTTACCAATATAATCTGGGCTCCACTGTCGGATAAGCTGAAAAGTGTCTCATTGTCAGCAAACTGGACATGGCCTTGCAGAAACACGGGAGAGGATTCGAGATTGTACGAAGCGGTAAAAGCAGCCAGCGATTTTGCTATTGCTCTGGGGATAAATATTCCGACCGGGAAAGATAGTCTTTCCATGACTCAGAAATACAGGGACCAGGTTGTCATATCCCCGGGAACGGTGATAATTTCGGCAACAGGTGAGGTAAATGACATCAGGAAAATTGTCGAACCCGTTCTGGTCAATGACCAGGATACAACTTTGATTTACATTGACATGAGCCGGGATTCATTTAAGCTTGGCGGAAGCAGCTTTGCCCAGATCCTCAACAGGCTCGGTGATGAAGTTCCTGTTGTCAGGGATCCTGCATATTTTGCCCTGGTCTTCAATACTGTACAGGATCTGGTATATGAATATAAGATTCTCTCGGGTCATGATATTTCTGCAGGCGGAATGTTAACCACTCTTCTTGAAATGTGCTTTTCAAATCTTCATGGAGGGATAACGGTAAACCTTTCAGCAATTGAAGAAAAGGATACATTAAAGATCCTTTTAAGTCAGAATCCGGGAATAATAATTCAGGTCAGGGATCTGAATTCAATAAATGATATCCTCAATAAAAATGGTATATCATTTATTCCCATCGGACACCCTGTAAATGAAAGGTCGCTTTCTGTAATAAATGGTGACTATTCCGTGAAATTTGATATTGACGGGCTTCGCGACAAATGGTTCAGCAGCTCTTATCTTCTCGACAGGATGCAGACTGCCAATGACCTCGCAGATGAAAGATATAACAGTTATTCACAGCATGGGCTGGAGCTGAATCCGGGGGACTTTCCCGGTTCGTTCAGATCTCTGGGAATATCTCCTTCAAGAAACAGGAAGAGTGGTATCAGGGCGGCTATCATCAGGGAAAAAGGTGTTAATGGGGACCGGGAGATGGCTTATGTTCTGTATCTGGCTGGCTTCGATGTCAGGGATGTTCATATGACGGATCTTATATCAGGAAGGGAAACCCTTGAGGACATAAATATGATCGTCTTTGTCGGGGGATTCTCCAATTCGGATGTTCTGGGATCGGCGAAAGGATGGGCAGGAGCCTTCAGATATAATCCCAAAGCAAAAATGGCTCTTGACAAGTTCTATAAAAGGGATGATACTCTTTCACTTGGTGTATGTAACGGATGCCAGCTCATGGCTGAGCTTGGCCTTATTTACCCTCACCATGATGAAATGCCGAAGTTGCTTCATAACAGGTCAGAAAAGTTTGAGTCGGCATTTCTTGCTGTGAAGATCCCTGATAACAGATCGGTTATGCTGGGTAATATATCAGGTTTGGAGCTGGGAATCTGGGTCGCACACGGTGAAGGACGGTTCAGATTGCCATACCCTGAAGCGAGGTATAATATCACCATGAAATTTTCAAAGCATACCTACCCGGCAAATCCCAACGGATCAGATTATGATGCCGCAGGTTTATGTTCTGACGACGGACGGCATCTGGTTATGATGCCCCATATTGAACGGTCATTCTTCCCATGGCAGTGCGGCTACTATCCTGCTGAAAGGAAGAATGATGAAGTAACGCCCTGGATGAAAGCTTTTGTTAATGCCAGGAAATGGATCGAATCAGCGCTTGATGACCGGAGTAAATGAAACTGATATAAGTTTTGAAATATCAGCACTCGGTTTATCACTCCTCTTTGATTCTGTCGGGAGGATTTTTTCGCTGATTACCTGTATGTTATATTCTCCGGGATCCTTAATATACATTGAACCCATAAATGAGTCAGCCTTGTAATAGGGATATGATACTTCTGATGAATTTCGGATTATTTTATCACATTCAGGAACTCCTTCAATTCTTGTATCATGAACACTTACCAGTACTGAATGATTGTATTTCAGGTCAGTTGTATCTTTAGTAGCGCTTGATATCCAGACATTAAACCGGCCTGATTTTGAAACTACAACATTCCATTCGGCCGTGTTGACTGAAGGATCAACTATGTCGCTGTAACAGTCAGCCTTTTCCAGGTTGAGGGAAATAGTGCCGTCAGGTTGCTGAACAATAGTATTTGAACCTATATGCTGTTTGTCTGATCCGGACCCTGAATTACATGAAAATAACAGGCCAACAACTGCGATACCCATTAACAACAAAATAACTGTTCTTTTCATAATTCTGCTTTTATATTATTATTCTGCTTTTATATTATTTCAATGTGTGGTTATAAAACGTAACAAAAATCGTTCCATTGTGTTCAGGAAATTATTTTATAATTGTTAAATAAATAACAGCCAGTATACCAAAAGCTAAGGTTACAGGAAGTAAAAATAAACCGGTGAA
>Ga0105095_10000255_pt1 | contig 24899 bp, 15 predicted proteins | sample PPLLak2March2015_2_FD_79180 | JGI IMG/M metagenome (GOLD analysis project Ga0105095, IMG submission 79180) | Freshwater sediment microbial communities from Prairie Pothole Lake near Jamestown, North Dakota, USA - PPLs Lake P8 Core (3) Depth... | ecosystem: Environmental > Aquatic > Freshwater >...
CTCGATGGCCAGTGGTTGATAAAAAGATGAATTGTATCCCCCGAAACCAGAAACTTTGAATATAATACACTTCTTGTCGCAACAGGATTACCAGCGGTATCCATTAGTACCATATAACGGCAGGTGACAATATCTGCAATGTCTTTCCGGTAAATCAGGCAAACATCAATACCGCGCGTATCGGGAGAATCCTGATGCACAATATTGTAATTGTATTTTGAAAGATTGGTTCCGTAAACAAGATCCTCAAGCACTCCCCTGTTCTCTATTTCGCAAAATGCCACAATTGCAGGAGGAGTCCATTCCCCTGCAGCAGAGATTGTTTTGTAAAGTGAACTGATCTTCCTGCTGTATCTGGAATAGGTCCATCTCCGGATGCCACCAGGCAGAAATTCATCATCGTCTTTTGTAGTATCATCATATATATCAAACAGATTTTCAACATTATAGAACATAATCTTTGCGAAATAACCGGTTGTATCAGCGGGATATCCTTCAATTAATGACAAAAACAGCAGCAACAAGGTTCCCGTAATTTTTATTACGATCCCATTTGACATATTTCAGAATAGACTAAATTATCAATATGCGTTGATCCAGCGGTATCTTCTGGCGCTTTCTCCGAACTTGATTGCCAGAGTCAGCTCGTGGGTCCCAAGGCTTTTACTTCTGATATCCGTCAGGGTGAAATCGACAGCATAGGCAAAATAAAACCGGTCATACTTCAAACCCAACATAAGGATAATAGCGTCATTTGTCCGCCAGGAGAGACCAGCCCAGTAATCCCCCTTGTAATATATTCTCGTTGTCAGGTCCATCTGCACTGATCTGAAAACCATATCTGATGACTTTATGAATGCGGAGGGTTCAAGGGTCCAGTCGGTACCAAGAGGAAATTTGATCCCCCCCGTGAGAAAATAGTGCCCCAGTTCATTCCTTTTAGTATTGCTCGTATCAGCAAACAGAAGTGATCCCCTGAAAATATTGGTCATTGCAAACCCGACATAATATCCTGACGTGGTGTAGCTTGCTCCAAAATTGAAATCGGGGATGAAAACTGACCTGTCATATGAATTGAGCAGAGGATCATCGGTATCATAGATCAGACCCCCGGTATTCACCGCCAGCTGGTATGCCGTGAGGGCAAGACCGAAGGAAAGGCTGTTCTGGTATCCCTCATCCTGATCCATGGGTATATGGTATGCATAAATAGCCTGAATGCCGGTCCGTCTCATAATACCGTTATTATCGTTGAAAACATACCCTCCGAGCCCTACCCTGCTGCCTTTTGTCGGTTTAACGACTTTTTTCTTTACCGATGTTGATTTTGCAATATAGCTGTTCTTAAGGAGACGTGTCTGGAAACTGGCAGCATATGTGGCAGGATTCTGCTTCAACCCTATCCACTGTTCCCTGGTTGTCAGTGTGACGGTCGAATACCCGTCGCGGCCGGCAAATGATGGATTTACAAGGTACCCGTTCATGATATACTGGCTGTACATGGGAACCTGTTGGGCGCAAACACTCCCGAAAAAGAAGCTCAGTACAAACAGCATCAGAAAACCAACCGGAAATTTCATATCTCTTGTCTTCATACTCTGCCTGGTTACCTTATTACACTTATTACTCCTGATTTGGGTTCCGATCCGTCATTCAGATATAGAATATAATGATATGAATCTGTAGGCATGAGCCTGCCGTCAGACCTGCCATCCCATGGATCGTCCGAAATATTTTTAGACCGGTATATGAGTTTCCCCCATCTGGTGTAGACGAGCACTTCGGCATTCGGATAGATCCCGATATTCTTTATTATCCATTCGTCATTATAGCCGTCGTTGTTCGGTGTTATGATTTGGGGGATGACCAGACAACCATAGGAACCGGCATAGCCAACTTCAGTATTGGTTGACCTCGCGCATCCGTTTGCATCTGTCACCACAACCTCATAGGTTCCCGGAAGTATAGCTGTCCGGTTCTGAGTTGTGTTTCCATCCGACCATATCGGGCTGTAAGGGGCTGTCCCTCCGGATATTTCAAGGGCAATAGATCCGTCAGGTGAATCAGGACATCCGGCCTCTAAAGTTATTGCATTGATGGAAAGTGGAAGAGGTTCAGTTATAATTATCTCGCCGCTGGTAACATTACAACCGCTTGCATCAGTAACAGTGACCTCGTATGTACCCGGGCTTAATCCTGTTGCGGTTGGAGTACTTTGCACAGGAGTTGTATTCCAGGAGTAGATATATGGTGCAGTTCCGCCGCCTGCTGTCGCAGTTGCAGAACCGGAATTATCACCATTGCAGAGAACATTTGTTTTTTCTGTGGTGACGGAAAGAGCTTCAGCAGGTTGCGTGATTGTATCCAAAATGTCGAATAAATTCGATTCTGCATCCGTGATTGTAATTACATATGGTCCGGCAACCAGTGAGGTGAAGGTATCCGAAGTCTGGAATGCACCCCCATTAAGGCTGTATTGATAAGGAGGAACACCTTCGGCCCCGGCAACTGTTATACTACCTGTATTTTCGTCAAAACAAAGGACATCCACCCTGGCTGTAGTTCCCGTAAGCGGTAAATATGGTTCGGTAATCATTACCGGAACAACAGTTTCACAGAAAGCCGCATCCTGAACTGTGACTGCATATGATCCTGCTGTAAGTGTAATAAAAGTACCTGAGACCTGGTATGCACCGGCATCAAGTCGGTAGAGATAAGGCGGTGTTCCTCCTGAGCCTTCAACAGTAACGCTTCCATCATTGCCTCCGATTATCGTAACATTGGTCTGAGATGTTATTGCACCCCGGAGAGCAAGTAATTCTGTTACATCAATAGACCCTGTCAGAGGATCGCAATTATTAACATCGGAAATACTCCAGGCATAACCTGTCGCAGCAGGTATATCACTGAATATTCCGGTTGCATTGGTCACTCCGTTGAATGTATATGATAATGGAGGGGTGCCTCCATTACCGGTTATTGTTATGGTTGCGGTTCCCCCGCTACATACAATGCCAGTTGTAATTGATGCCGATCCGGTTATTGCCGGTGGTTCTGTTATATCGAGTATCCCTGTGGCAGGTCCGCAACTGCCCGCATCATTTATGCTCCACGGGTAACCAGTTCCTGCAGGATTGTCGGTGAAGATCCCCGTTGAATTAGTAACACCGTTGAATGTGTATGTGAAAGGGAGTGTGCCTCCACCGCCGGTCATTGTGACTGTGCCTGTGCCTCCATTGCATAAAACGGGGGATGTGATTAAGGCAGAACCTGTTACTACCGCAGGTTCTGTCACATCGAGTGTTCCAGTTGCAGGTGTACAACTATTGACATCGGAAATACTCCATGCATATCCGGTTCCTTCAGTGATCCCTGTGAAGAGTCCTGTTGAATTCGTAACTCCATTGAATGTATATGACAACGGGGCTGAACCTCCTGTTCCTGTAAGTGTAACGGTAGCAATCCCGCCATTGCAGAGGATCATACCGGTAACTGATGCGGAGCCTGTAATGATTGAAGGTTCCGCGATATCAAGCGTTCCTGTTAATGGTCCGCAACTGTTTGCATCGGTAATGCTCCATGTATACCCTGTTCCTGCAGGCAATCCGCTGAAGATCCCTGTTGCATTGGTTACCCCGTTGAATGTATAGGATAATGGTGGTGTACCTCCTCCGCCTGTCAGTGCTAAAGTTGCCATACCACCATTGCATGAGATTGCCGCCGTGACTAATGCTGATCCCGTCAATACGGGAGTTTGTAAGATGCTGATATTCTGAGTATATGTACACAGGTTTGCATCCCTGACAATCAGAACATGAGGTCCTGCCGGCAGGTTAATGAAAGTCCCGGGTGAGATATAGGGGCCACCGTCAAGGCTATAGGTAATCGGGGTTGTTCCACCCAATCCTGTTGCAGTTATACTTCCGGTACTTTCACCAAAACAGGTGACATCGGTTTTAGTCACTGTCGCAGTCAGAACAGGTGGTTGTGTGATCGTAAAGTCTAAATTAAACGTGCATGACAGATCGTCCAGGATTGTTACGCTATGATCACCCGGAGCAAGACCTGTAAATGTTCCTGATGACAGGAAAGGTCCGCTATCCAACGAATACTGATACGGAGATTTACCTGTTCCTGCAGTTGCTTCAACTGCAACCTGTCCGTCGGCATTTCCATTGCATGTGACGTTTTGTAGTGACGCAAGGATTCCTGTCAGGTTGTAAACAGTTACATTTATGAATATTGCATTTAAGCATCCGGTGGACGATCCGACACTTACCGTGACAGTTCCGGCAGGGCCTGCACCCCAAAGCACTGTTACAAAATTACTTCCGCTGCCTCCCGCTGTTATTGAACCTCCGGTAACACTCCATGTATAATCTGAGAATGGCTGGGTTAAGGTATATGTAACAATTGAGCCGGAACAAATCTCGGTAACGGGATTGTCAAAGAGAGGTGCCGGTAACGGATTAATTGAAACCGTATCAACAACTGTATATTCGCAGGGTGTTCCTGTTATATCTGTTTTTGAAACTGTCGATATTATAACACCTTGTGTCACACCCAGGTTCCATTGAACTTCCACTCTGCTGGAATCGACCGGGGATGTAAGTATTGCACCATTTTCAACACCCCAGTTATAGGTAGCATCAGGATCGTAATTTACAGAATAAATTTCAGTTGAACCTTCACATGCAGTTGATTTTCTGATAGTTATATTATCTGATACTACATCTGACCTGTTGATTATCATATCCATGGTATCCCTGCATGAGTTTCCGTCAGTCACAACAAGTTGTATTGTATAAGATCCGTCAGGCATGAGGTTGTTGAAGAATGGCATTTCATCAGTGCTTGTATTTGAGAATACAATAAAGGGAAATGTCCCGGTGATTGTTATGAAGGGATCCACTGATTCGTCAAGACCATCCCAGAGATAAGAGTAATTTCCATCACCACCGGTAATATCTGACTCGTACAGGGCAAACTGTCCGCCGATATCACAGCTACTGATTGTTGTACTGTTAATGTTAAGCGTGGACTGAACCGTAATCTGAACTGTTGAAACTGCGGTATTTCCATAAGCATCACGGGCAGTGAAAGTTACGATATTAAGTCCAAGGTCGGAACATGAGAATGTATCAGGAAATACAGACAGTGTAACCGGAGTACAATTATCAGATGTACCATTATCAACATCCGATGGAAGTAAAGTGCCAGTTCCAGCCGGTCCGAGTATAAGAGTATATGTTTTTGTATTGATAACCGGTCGAATAGTATCAAGAACCGTAACCTGTGATGTACATGTTGCTGAGTTGCCTGCAGGATCTGTTCCGGTAAGCAGCACGGGGACGGTTAGTCCGGCATCGGCGCAGGTAAAGTCTGACCGGTTTGGTACGAGCAGCAGGGAACAATTATCTGTCGATCCGTTATCAATATCACTTACATTTAATGTTGCATAACCGGCTGTATTGGAATAGAGGGTTATATTTCTGCAAAGCACCACCGGTGCTTCATTATCGTTCACGATAACATTGAATTTACATGAATCTTTGATTGCAGCACCGTTTCTAAGATAGTAAATAACCTGGTGGATACCGACATCAAAATAATCATCCGGATCATAATTAGCAGTGATTGTATCCCCAACACACTTCGGACTTATTGCCGGAGGGATCCAGGAAGCAGTGTTTCCGCAAATTCCGGGTTGATTATTTACAACAACATCCCCGGGGCAATTGACAATGGCGGAATTACAGATTTCTGTATAAGCAAGAGCAAAGTTATCGGCAAAGAGTGTCAGGTCATTCCTCGTAAGCAGAGCCGATGTACCTGCAAAATGGGAGCCATCCAGGAACCAGTTACTGCCTGAGATTTGTGACAGGATTCTTGTGTTTTCGTCAACATCATATGATGTAAATCCCGATGGAACTATTTTAAGGTCATAAGTACCTGCAAAACTAAATGTTCCATCCTTTATTAACGCCCAATAACCCTCCGGGAACAGGGAATTAAAAATGTAGATGTCTTCAGTCAGAGGCAAACCAGCCGGATCAGGCTGCATCCCGGTGAAATTCACCCTTATGACTCCGGCTGAGATGATGGCATCGAAATTCATGGTCATGCTTCTGCCGTAATTATTATCGCCTACCGGGAAAAGAAGATCGGTCCCGCTTTGTGACGGAGCTGCCCACCGTGAAAATGTTCCATAAATCCATCCTGATGAATGAGTAAGGGTTCCCGGATTGGATGCACCTGTACCAAGCAGCAAAGTTTTGGCCGGCATCAGGATAACACCATTAGTAATTGACAGATTGTTTGTTACTGTAATATCGCATGTGGAGATTACCGGTCCTACCGTATTGAACTGGAGATCATAGAATGTTTCAGCACCTGTCAGTGCATTTATGATGGATTGTGTGGTTGTTCCATTGAGCATTACCTTTCCCTGGTTTGCGACAAAAGTACCATAGCTGATCCAGGATCCGCCAAGATTAATATCATAGCTGTTGATGCTGAGGTCCAGTGATGTATTTGTCCCGATAATCAGGTTTCCTGAAACGGTGATATTGTCAGCAGGGATTTTTATACCCGATGAAGCTGTTGACAGGTGACCGTAAACAGGCATGGCAGAGATTGTCTGTGAAGTGTTTGCCTGATAGGATACGGAACTGTTGGAATTGAGCAGAATATTAGAAGAAGTAAAGTTCAGCGGAAAAGAGACATTAATTGAATTTGCAGGATTTCCGATAAGAAGGTTGGTCCCCGGATCCATGGAGAAGGTGCCGGTAGCATTTCCTGTAATCTGGAACTGGTTTGTAAGAAGAGTTGAATTACCGGTGATTGCAAGATTGCCGTTGATTGCAATTGCACCCTGAAGAACTTTAGTCCCTAAACCTGATGTAATAAGGTTATTGTAAGTTGTTCCCTTTATTGTCTGACCGGCAGAACCATTATAGTTTACGGTTCCTGTTCCTGAATTGAAAGAACCGTTCATGGTATTGTTACCGGCAATATTCAATATACCTGATGTAAATGAGATCGTTCCCGCACCAGTCAGGTTGCCGGCCATCGTAAGAGTATTCGAAGAAATATTGAGGGTACCCGCTGTAAGTGTGACATTTCTGACACTTGAAATAATGTTCGTATTCAGAGTGACTGTTATCCCGGCCCCGTTTAGCGTAACATGGTGTATTTCGGCCTCAAATCCCGGTTCACCGGGGTATGTTGCAGTTGAGGTACCTGCTTTGGTCCATGTAATGGTTGTCCAGTCACCTGTTGTATTTGCCGTGAATGTTGTTGTTTGTCCGCTTAAGAGGGATGAACTCAGAACAATCGCTGTGAATGGCAGCAGAGCGAATTTTTTCAGAAATGATCTCCCCGATTCAGCCGATGACATAAATTTATTTTCAGATGACTCAGTAAGGCGGGAAAATTTGAATAAAGGGAATAAAATGAAGTCAGAGAACGAAACACTACTCTTGCAGCTCATACGGGTCAGGTTCAATTTTTTCTTGTCAGATGCAACATCCAATATATCAAATAAATACAAGTCTGATGTTTATTGATTTCTCAAAAAGCAACAGAACTATAAGCTTGATCGCCCATTTTGGTAAAGCGAATGTATGAATTTTCCATTCCCTGTAACTTACGATTTTCTGCGTGTTTTCAACATATTGGGATGACTTGTTAATATGTTTTATAGTTGCATTAATCTGGTTTTGGGGAAGGCAGCCTTTGGGTTCACTTTGTATCCCTGGTGGTAAAATTAATTACCTTTTTTACAAATAAAAAAGCACTCGCCAACTGAAGTTCGGAAGTGCTCATATTGTGTGGGTGGGCGATGAGGGATTCGAACCCCCGACCCCCTGCTTGTAAGGCAGGTGCTCTGAACCAGCTGAGCTAATCGCCCATATAAACGTTTGCAAATATAGCACATTTTCGATTCCACCAAAAATCTTTGCCTGATTGATCATCCTGCTGAAGAATTTAAAGCAGTATCAAAGCGTTAATTAAGCATTGATCGCAGCAGGTGCGCTATGTTTCGATGTTTTGATTGAAATTTTATTGAAATGGTACATTTTTGCTATTTGCCCATTCAGTAAATTTCTCTTTGAACTTTGGTATCCAGGCCAGCGGTAAGCGGTGAAAACCACGGCCGCTCTGGTCATAAATCACTAATATAACCGCTCCCAGAGATTTTTCAAGGCTGACTGAAATCCCGTATATTTTATCAACGATTTTGGTATGAGGGTCCGGATCATTTTCCGTTGTGAATTCTTCAAGCTCACAAATGAAAGTGTAATACTCTTTCGGCGTACCGCTGTATATAGTAATGGTTCTGGTACCGCTATCATCAGCATTATCACTCCCTGTCATCCTGATATTGATCGTACTATCAGGCAGGAATATTGCCTCCAGTAATTCATTACCTGCAGACCTTTGACATATCTCAATTGAGTTATCCTGAGCAAAACAATTGATACTTGTGAGAAATAAAAAAATTATAATTGTATCTCTCATATTTTTAAATAAATATCTAATTCTCAAAGTTATATTTAGTAAATGATTTATCCTAAATTATTTTAAGTCTTCCAGCTTATTTAAAACTGACTCAATTTAGAGATAATTGTAACGCGTTGTGGAGTTAACCATCTTCTCTGCTTTGTTTTTCATGTAGTCATCCCCTCGACCCCCTTCTCTGCCTTGTTTTTCATGTACTCATCCCCCCGGCCCATGAAAATTTTATTGTCAGGGCTTAAGTAATTTCAATACTATGGGATTTATATTCTGGCTTTCTTTTGAAGTGAAAACTACAGCTCCTTTGCTGACATCCAGGATATAGGTAAATGCATTTTCATTTGCAACTTTTTCTATGGCTTTGATTATCTTATCGTAGATAGGCTGCATGAGTTCCACGTTTCTATTTTGCAATGTTTTAGAGGCATTCTGTTCAAATTCAGCTATTCTTTTTTGTATGTCAATAAGTTCTGATTCTTTAGTTTTCTTTACGAGTTCAGAATAACTCGAAAGTCCTTTTTGATATTCATCAAACAGCTGGTTGTAGGCTACGGTCATTTCCTCATACGTTGATTCGATTTCTTTGGTTTCTCTGCCTAAGATAGCCTGAGCTGTATCTTTTTCCGGAAGTGTGTCCATGATTTCATTAACATTTACATGGCCGATTTTCAGTTGTCCCTGGGAGTAAGAAATCATGCAGACAGAAATGAATCCTGCGACGATAATTGTTTTTAAGTTGCTTCTCATAGAGTCAGGTATTTGGTAATTAATTCAGTGGTGGTGACTTAATCCTGAAAAAGTGGGAATAAATCTTAAGCGAAATTACAACTTCAGACTCTATGATCAGGTTAAATGTGAGTTAAATGTCTGTTAATGAGAAGTTAAATGATTTAGAGAATACCGTTATGGTGCTTTTCATAGCATTGTATTATCAACCCCCCAACCCCCCAACCCCCCAAGGGGGGCTTAGTAAGTATCTGTTTATCAATAAGTCCTTCTTGGGGGATTTAGGAGTGGCTGATCAGAAAAGGGCTTTTATGACTGCCTCTGCGAGGAGTCTGCCTTAAGAGGTGGCACCTTACCAGATCCTGCCCTGACCGAAGCTGAGAGTATTGACCAGGTGAAACGAGCGTCAGTACGAAGTGGGCGTCAGGTTGTCGCGCCGAGGGCCCTGACCGAACCTGAAAGTACTGTCCGAGTGAAACGAGCGTCAGTACGAAGTGAGCGTCAGGGGTACAATGCTGATTATGTGTTGATTAGTTGTCACCTTATTGTTATTTTGTTAACAATACTGGAGCGGTCCGGGTTTATCTCCCTGATGTTTCCTGTCTAGGAAGCAGGACTAATTTGCAAAAACTGTAACGAGTTTATGAACTTTATTGTCTGTTAGCAGTAGTCAATTTAAGAAACGAAATCTGTTAATCCCGGGTTAGGCAGTATTAATCTAAGGAGTTTGTTTTTGCAGTTTAAGTGTAATTAATATGCCAGGCTGGCGTAATCGCGGTACAAACTTACTTAGTGGACGGAATTGTATCATGGTGCTGAGAACTGGTAAACGGACACTGGCGCAGTGTCGCGGTACAAATGTTGAACGGAGCCAGTTTTGAGTCACGGTGCAGATGCTTATTCTACCATCGCTCTTTCGGAATGTGCCTGACAGCAGACGGGACGGTTTGGTTCGATTGATCCATGCTTTTGCCACGTCAGTCACAATTGATCACACCTGAATTTGTTACATCAAAAGGCTGACACAGACATTTTGTAGTAAAAAATTTATGTAATTATTTTTAATTTTTTGTTTAATCAGGGTTATAATGTGGGACTGGTGAATAAAATTCCGGGGGAAGGCTCAATTGCAGCAGACGATTGTACTGAAAAAGTAAAATTACCTCGCTACGAATGGGCCTTTTCTGTTTGGTTTGACCTTCAGGTAAGCCTTATTAAGCGACTCCCGTGGTAATTGCAGGTTAAGAAGCATTTTCAGGGTTTATAGACGAATAAAGTTAGTAAAGGAAATCGATAATCAAAAAGAATAACAAGAGGATGGCAGCAGAATGAGGTCTGAAGGTTTCTTGTTTTTTATTATTAAATTTAAAAGAAACAATTATTATAAGATATTAATTTAACTCAAGTTGCAGGAGGTTAACTAACAAGTAAATTAATTGTTTCAAAAGATAAAGATCGTTTGTGGATCGAAAATTCCCAAAAATATTCTACCCACTGAATACTTTGATTTATAGAACCAGAAAATGCCAAATAAATTTTTAATAAAAGGTGATGGAAAAGAAAACGATTGATACCAGGAACAAATTAGATGAGGGTTTGCTTTTTATAATTTCCCGATTTAAAGAAAAAATAAAAAAGACGTCACCTCATAAACATGAGGACTACTACGAACTCATATTTTTAAGCGAAGGCGAAGGCTTTCACTGGATTGAAACCGAAAAGTACATGGTGTCGCCACCTGAGTTTTATTTTCTGAAACCAGGTCAGCTCCATTACTGGCAGTTTACATCCATTCCCAGAGGATTTGTTATCATTTTTAAATCTGAATTCTTCGATAACCTGAAGGAAACGGATACAATCAATTTATACCGCCAACTCACGGATAGGTTCAGAATACCTGTTCCCGCCAATTATAATCCTGTTACCTTACTTAACGAACTTCTTACCGAATATTCCACAGGTTCTATTTATTCAACGCATGTCATACACGGGTATTTAAAAGCCATTTTTGCAAAAATGCTGCAATTGGCTGAAATACAATCGCAGGAAAGCAATGTGCCAATTTCGACATTTGAAAGATTCCAAGACCTACTGGTAAAAGAATGTCCCCGAATACATAAGGTAAATGACTTTGCAGGACTATTAAATACAACACCCCAAAATATTAATGCAATTTGTCGTAAACATTCCGGCAAAAGCGCCAGCGAGCTTATCACTTCTCAGCTACTGCTGGAAGCCAAAAGGTATATACTGCATACAGAAAATACAATCAGTGAAATAGCTTTTACGCTTTCATTCAACGACCCATCCAATTTTGTAAAATTCTTCAAAAAACATGAAAATTTAACTCCTGTCAGGTTCAGGGAAAAATATTTTCAATAGTACCATATTAGCAAGTTTTTTTACCATCCCGGTTCTGATTAATCATTATAATTTTGGACCAACAAAATCTAAACGATATGAAGCCAATTGTTATACTTTACGTTTTTGTATTTGCTTGTTTATATTCCTGCAATGCCAGCGAAGAAAAAAATCCATCAGGTATTGACGGATGGTTGAAAGGAGACGTGAGCCAGAAGTTCGAAACTATTGCGAAACAATTAAGGGGATTCGATATGGCAATGGTAGAAACAGGCTATCGTTACCAGGAACTGTTTTGGGCAGGTAAGGACGAAAACTGGGAATATGCAGCTTACCTATCAGAAAAAATAAAAGTTGCCATAGAAAACGGCCTGGAAAGAAGGCCTAAAAGAGCTGCTTCCGCACATAATTTTTTAAATTTCGCATTGCCCGAAATGGACAGTGTCATTATAAGCCGGGACACTATAAAATTCAATCAGGTTTTCATGGCGCTAACGGCAAACTGCCTGGCCTGTCATGCTTTGGAGAAGGTAGCTTTTATTAAAGTTATGACCCCGATTGAAAGACAATCCCCGGTAAGAAAATAAGAAAATACAATGTCATTTTAAGATCGAAAAAAATGGGAACTAAAAAAAATCTTAAAACACTTATTTTGAGCAGTGTTGCCGATAACAGGGCGATCTTACCCAGGATAATTGTCGGGTTGATTTTCTTGTCCGAGGGTGTCCAAAAGTATTTGTTCCCGGAATTAGTCGGCACGGTGCGTTTTGAGAAAATTGGTTTCTCAGATCCAGCATTCTGGGCTTATTTTAACGGAATGTACCGTCCGCACGAATCAAGGGAAGATACTGTCCTATTCCCGGCAATCCGGAAAATTGTGTCCAGGAATGAATATTTTGCCCTGGGTGAAGATTTCGAACATAAGGAGCATGAACTCTTTGGAGAAGACGGATTCGACTCGATGGTCGGGAAAGTTGCCGGTATTGAAAAACAGCTTGGAATTTACGATTTGGCTCAATTCACACCAAAAATGTAAATAGTTATCACAATTATCAAAGAGAAGATAACTTAAAAACAAATGGAATGGCGTTTATTCCGTCATTGCAGCAGCCTATCCAGTGCAGTTTGCCTTATTTATAAAGCAAATCCACATTTCAAGGAGCCTTATACCTTAACCCTGTTATCTATGAAGCATATTTTTAGTCATGATCATTACATGGCGATGGGGTTAAATAAATAACGAAAGGAGAATGGAATATGAATGTATTTAAATGTTTACAGTTGGTTTATTTAACGGTTCTTCTTAGCATGTTAAACTATCCTGTTTTAGCTCAGGATAATTTGGCGGGTTTCGATCATGGATTCTACATCCGTAGTAAGGATGGGTCATTCGTTTTTCGTCCATTCGGACTAATTCACACTGATTTTCATTTGATCCAAAGGGGCGCACAAATAAATACTGATGATTCGCAAGCATCAACCTTCCTCACGCGTCGTCTCCGGCTTGGTTTTGAGGGTCAACTCTATGAGAAGATTGATTATGACCTGGAGACAAATGTTGGTATTGGCGGCGCTGAGTTGATTTTTGCCTGGATGAATTTTGGTTATATCCGGTCTGCGCAAGTACGAATAGGCCAATTTAAGGAACCTTTCAATTATGAAGTTCTACTGCCAGAGAAATACCTTGATTTTATTGAACGGTCGATAGTAGCAACTGTGATTTCACCAGCAGAAGACATAGGTGTGATGATCCATAATTTTGGTAATCCGATAGGCAAGGTTCTTGAATACGGAGTTGGAATGTTTAATGGGCTTGGTGGCAGCGTGAAAACTACGGATAAAACCTTTGAGTATGCAGGACGAATAGCCTTATACCCTTTCGCTAATTCTACCGGATGGTTAAGGAGCACACGTTTTGCAGGTTATGCTCTATTTGAAGGTAAACGTCCGGAGGGAATAGGCATTCGTCCACGTACCCCGCTAGGGTTCGAATTTTTCCCCCGAATAGCCACAAAAGGAACGCGTTTTGCGATGGGAGGAGATTTTCAATGGATTCAGGGGCCTTACTCTGTTAGCGCCGAATATATCCGTAATGTTGAAGAACGATCATCAAACAGTACGGATGCAGTTATACAGGGCTGGGATGTTGATATTACTTATCTTATAACAGGGGAGGACAAAGTCCGGGCAATGGAAAATGGCGTTGAGGTTGCTGCAAGGATTGAGAAACTTAAAGTAGATGCTGGTTCACCGGTTACAGCAACCGGGTTTACAGACGCATCAGGAAATCCGGTTCTTCTTCAAAAAAATTCTGTGACAACTTTAACACTTGGACTCAATTACTATCTGAACTATAATATAAAGTTTCAGATAAATTATCAAAATGATTGGTTTGGCAACAGTAGCTATACTCCATCGAGCAGAGCTGGCAATATATTAAATTCTGCAGGAAACTCCAGAAAGAAATTGCTCGTCAGAGTTCAATTGTACTTCTAAACATACTGGAATCTTCAACCTTGTAAAAATTCCTGAATAGATGATTTTCCTGTAAAAGTAAACGATGAATTACCAAGGTAATCTTATTGAAATTGCAAAATTATTCCTGAAACTGGGGACAATTGGTTTCGGTGGGCCGGTTGCGCACATTGCCATGATGCAGGACGAAGTTGTGAAGAAACGGAAATGGATGGATGAACAACATTTTCTTGATTTAATAGGAGCTACAAATCTTATCCCTGGTCCTAACAGCACCGAAATGGCAATTCACATCGGGCATGAAAGGGCAGGTTGGAAAGGATTGATTGTTGCCGGTTTGTGCTTTATCCTTCCTGCCGTTATAATAACAGGAATTTTTGCAGTATTGTATAAAAAATACGGTCAATTGCCGCAGATACAACCATTCATTTACGGGATAAAACCTGCTGTTGTTGCTATTATTCTTGCCGCAGTATATCCACTTGCCCGAAAATCACTAAAGACAGTTAAATTGCTGATAATAGGAATTATTGCACTTACTCTTAGCTTATTTGGTGTTATCGAAATTTTTATCTTGTTCGGTGCAGGCTTTGTTGCTCTGGCATTGGCAGCCTTACAAAACAAAAGAATCATGACGGCCAATAGTATATTCCCTTTTACCTTTTTTCAGTTTTCTGTCACAGGGCTGTTAAATCCAGGTAGTTTTAGCCTGTTTTTTACCTTCTTAAAAATAGGCGCAATCCTATATGGTAGTGGTTATGTGCTGTTTGCTTTTCTTGATACCGAGCTGGTAGCAAAAGGTATTATCTCCCGTCAGCAATTAATAGATGCAATAGCTGTGGGCCAATTTACACCTGGTCCGGTCTTTTCTTCAGTAACATTTATCGGTTACCAAATCAACAACATTCCGGGAGCTTTATTGGCCACCATAGGAATTTTTCTGCCATCATTTTTGTTTGTTGCCCTGCTCAATCCTCTTGTCCGTAAAATGCGAAACTCGAAGCTCGTATCGGTATTTTTAGATGCTGTTAATGTTGCCTCGGTAGCAATTATTATTGCAATATGTTACCAAATTGGTAAAGATACTATTTCCGACTGGCGCACCATTGTAATTACGGTTGCAAGCTTTGCCATTGTATTTGGTTTTAAAAAAATCAATAGTGCATTGGTCGTTCTTGGCGCTGCGGGACTAGGTTTTTTAATGAGCTTTATGTAAAAAGTCTAAGTAACTTAATGGTAAGTTTCAGTCCTAATTCAATTATTCAATATATTTATTGAATGTTTGAATTTTCTTTTTATGTTTGCAAAACCAATTAAAGTTTGTAAACCATGAAAGGCAGAGAATTCAAAGATGCTATGTACGATGGGCTTTCAAAATTGCTTAAAGCCGTGGCAAACCCATCCCGTTTAGAAATAATTGAAATTCTTTCGCAAGGTGAGAAAAGTGTGGAAGGTATTGTACAGGTTACCGGTATGAGTATTGCAAATGCTTCTCAACATCTGCAGGTAATGAAGAATAATAATATTGTAAGAGCAAGGAAAGCAGGGCACTATGTATATTATTCTTTAGTCAATGACGAATTTTTATCCTTGTACCAGCACATTACAAAGTATGCGGGAACGGAAATAGCTGAACTGGAAAAAATACTGAACCGTCAGCGTGAAAACAATAAATCCCGCAATGCTGTGAATCTTAATGAATTGGAAAGTATGATTGAAAATGAAAATGTACTGCTTCTCGATGTACGCCCTTCTGCAGAGTTTGAATTCGGGCATATTACTGGTGCAATATCTGTTCCAATTAATGAACTAATGAAACAGCTGAAAAACATAAAAAAGGATAAAAGCATTATTGCTTATTGTCGTGGTCCATTCTGTGTGCTTGCTGATGAAGCAGTGAGAATACTTAGTGAACAGGGATATAGTGTCCGAAGACTTGATGAAGGATACCCGGAATGGAAAATGAAACAAGTTGAATTGAACCAGTAAGATTAGCAAACAGAAGAGTGATACTGACTTTCTATCAGGCGGGCTTAATTACTATCTCAAAGGTCATAACACCAAGTTTAACTTAGATTATACTTATGTTAACCACCCGGATACAAATGATCAAAACATTTTTACAGTTCAAGTAGCCATTGGAATATAATATTTAAGAATTGAAAAAACCTGTATATCTCGATTATAATGCTACAACTCCCATAGATCCGGAAGTTGCTAAGGAAATGCTGCCATATATCCATTCCTCCTATGGAAATCCTTCCAGTTCATATTCAATTGGCAGGATGAACCGGGAAGCGATTGAAAGGGCAAGAAACCAGATAGCTGACTTAATAAATGCCAAACCTGAAGAAATTGTTTTCACCAGCGGCGGTACGGAATCTAATAATCATGCCATACGGGGCGCTGTATTTGCAAATAAAGAAAAAGGAAAGCATATCATTACATCGTCCGTTGAACACCCTGCAGTTACAGAAGTTTGCAGGTATTTAAATTCACTGGGTTACGAAATTACCTATGTTCCTGTTGATAAACATGGAAAGGTTAATCCGAATGATGTTGAAAATGCTATTCGCTCTGATACTGTGCTGATTACCATAATGCACGCCAATAATGAAGTGGGCACAATACAACCTGTAAAAGAAATTGCTTCCTATGCCAGGAGAAATAACATCTTGTTCCATATGGACGCTGCGCAATCCGTCGGGAAAATTGATACTGATGTTGCTGTTCCCGGAGTTGACCTGCTTTCAATAGCAGGACATAAACTATATGCCCCTAAAGGAATTGGAGCATTGTATATAAAACAGGGGACTAAAATTGAAAACCTTCTTTATGGTGCTGGGCAGGAAAAAGGTATCAGGCCCGGAACTGAAAATGTACCATACATTGTTGCCCTGGGCAAAGCATGTGAAATAGCACAGAGAGATCTTAAAAAAAATAACGCACATATGTATCGGATGAGGGAGAGGCTTTTATCCGGATTGCGACAAAAATTAGGTTCAATAGTAAGACTTAATGCTGATTTAGAAAATTGTCTGCCAAATACCCTTAGTATCGCTTTCGGGAATGTCGACGCCCATACCCTTTCATCAATAATCGGCAGTGAAGTATTTATTTCAACCGGCTCGGCTTGTCATGCAGATTCAGTTGAAATATCATCCGTCCTGAAGGCGATGAATATTAATATCAAAACAGCTTCAGGCACTGTTCGTATTTCAACAGGTAAATATACAACAGATGAAGAAATTGACCTGGCTATTGGGGCCATTTCAGATAAAGTTCTGAAACTAAACAATTGAGAATCAAATATTAATTATTGTCATTATGATTAAATCAATTAAAATATTATTTACTATCAATTTTCGAAACCAATAAAAATGAAAAAAGTTTTAATCCTCATCAATGATGCTCCCTACGGAACTGAGAAGGCCTATAATGGATTACGCCTTGCAATGCAGATTCAAAAAGATTACGAAGCCACAGATTTGTGTGTATTCCTTATGGCTGATGCAGTTACAAGTGCCCTGCCTGATCAAAACACCCCCAACGGATATTATAATATAGAAAGGATGCTGAAAGCTGTTCTTATGAAGAAAGGAAAAGTAAAGCTATGCGGTTCATGCGCTGAAGCCCGTGGAATCAAAGGATTGAAACTTGTAGAAGGCGCTGAGCTGAGCACAATGAAAGAGCTTACACAATGGACAATTGAAAGCGATCAGGTAATTACTTTTTAAAATGGATAATCCTTTCGATATATTCGCCACGGAGTATGAAGGATGGTTTATTGAAAACAAAATTCTTTTCCGGTCAGTACGGAGCGAGCGTCAGGGGTACAAACTATCTCGGAGCCAGAAATTTATCACTGAGTAGGATTTTAATGGTTGGCAGATGCACGCTTTGCCCAACATAGCGAAAAATGAAAATCAGGCCAAGAGTTATTTCAAGATCTGTCTATTTACGGAAAAACGAATTCTATTCACGGAAAAACCATAACATCACACTGAACCGTTTGATGACCATGGGCAATTTCAAATTTGTACGCATGAATTTTTCTATAAGCTGAGAGTATATATATTTGATGTGAATAATGTAAATTTTTAACAAAGTTATATAACACTCATCCGGTCCGGAATAATTAAAATTGGGGCTGAAATTTATCTGATTAAACATTCTCTGTTTTCTTTAACCATCGCTGATGCAAAAATTTTCTTATAAAGAGCAGAAATTCATGAAGATAGGACCTTCCATTATTAACGAATCGTTACACCTCTTAAAATCCCATCTCTGGGAAAAAGACCTCTCGCAAAAATATGCTGATGGAGAGCCTCCGCTGCGTTCGGAATTATTCAGTACCGAACAGATGGAGCAATATGGCAGTATATTAGCAGGCTTACATCTCCTGGGGCCAAAAGTTGAGCCTGAACAGCATCTTCTTTCCCGACTTGCAGAAAACGAAGCTATACTCCTCGAAGTACATGATCTCATATCAGAAGCAGTAAAAGCAAGCCGTCAAATTACACCTGCAGGTGAATGGTTGCTTGATAATTTTTATTTAATTGAAGAACAAATACGTACAGGAAGAAGACATTTGCCGAAAGGTTATAGCAAGGAACTTCCGCGTTTACTCAATGGTCCATCTGCCGGACTTCCCCGCGTTTACGATATTGCAAAAGAAATCATATCGCATGGAGAGGGACATATTGATCCGGAAAGAATACGCCGTTTTGTAGCTGCATATCAAACAATTAATCCTCTGAAACTTGGTGAATTGTGGGCTATTCCCATAATGTTGCGATTGGCTCTCATTGAGAACCTGCGACGAGTTGCAGTGAGAGTGGCTGCCGGCAGAGTAGAAAGAGATCTGGCAGATACCTGGGCAGATAAGATGACAAAAACAGCTGAAAAGGATCCAAAGAGTCTGATCCTTATAATTGCTGATATGGCAAGGTCAAATCCTCCAATGTCGCCACCTTTCGTCTCAGAATTTGTCAGACGATTACAGGGTCAAAGTCCGGCCCTTGCTTTTCCATTGACATGGATTGAACAACGTCTGTCTGAATCAAATCAGACAACAGTGCAGTTGATTCAGTATGGAACCCAGCAACAGGCTGCAGATCAGGTTTCAATAAGTAACAGCATAGGCAGCCTTCGTTTCCTGAGCGGATTGAACTGGCGCGAATTCGTTGAATCGATGAGTTTTGTAGAAAAAATCCTGCGAAGTGACCCTATCGATGCATACAAATTAATGGATTTTAAAACCAGAGACCATTATCGTCATATTATAGAAAAGGTTGCCAAAAAAAGTAATTTTTCTGAGATTGAAATTGCCCAAAAAGCTATAGACCTGGCCAAAAAAGGAGCTGAGCTGAATGGTCAGGAGGACCGTAAAGCTCATGTAGGATTTTATCTGATTGGCAAAGGTCTTTCTCAGCTTGAACACATTTCAAAATCTAAAAGGTCCATCAATTCCATTATAAAAAATATGATTGCCCGGGCTCCTCTCTTTTTCTATCTGGGTTCGATTATTTTATTAACAGTTATCTTCTGCTGGAGCCTTTTGGAAAAAGCTCAAAGTAATGGAATTGGGAACTGGCATCTCTGGCCCCTTGGTATTCTGCTGGCATTTTGTACCAGTTATCTGTCAATAGCTATTGTGAACTGGTTGTCAACCCTGCTTGTTAATCCTTTTCCATTGCCACGACTCGATTATTCAAAAGGGATACCACCGGAATCAAGAACAATTGTTATTATTCCTTCCATGCTTTTAAACAATCAGAATATTGAAGACATGGCAGAAGCTCTGGAGGTTCGTTTTCTGGCAAATCAGGATAAAAATCTCCATTTTGGGCTTCTGACTGATTTGAAAGATTCAACACATGAGAAACTTGAGGAAGATGATCTTCTTATCAATTTGATCAGTAAGAAAATTACAGAACTAAACGAAAAATATCATGGAGAAAACAGGGATACTTTTTTTCTCTTCCATCGTCCGCGAAAGTGGAATCCAAATGACAGGATATGGATGGGTTATGAACGAAAGAGGGGAAAGCTTTCAGATTTGAATTCTCTGTTACGCGGAGGCCCTGAAAAATTGTTTTCGGTTATCATTGGGAATACCCGGTTTCTAAGAAAAATCAAATATGTGATTACACTTGACTCTGATACGCAATTGCCCCGTGATTCAGCACGACAGTTTATCGGGGCAATGTCGCATCCTCTGAACAAACCGGTATACAACGCAAAAAAACACCGTGTTACAGACGGATACACTATTCTTCAACCAAGGGTTGCTGTTAGTTTACCCGGAACAAACCTTTCAAAATATGCAAAGCTTTTTGGTAATGAGCCAGGAATAGATCCTTATACCAGGGCTATATCGGACGTCTACCAGGATCTTTTTGGTGAAGGGTCTTTCATAGGTAAAGGGATATACGATGTTGACTCCTTTGAACAAACTCTCAAGGACCGGTTTCCGGAAAACAGAATACTGAGCCACGATCTTCTTGAAGGATGTTATACACGATCCGGTTTGCTTAGTGATGTTCTCCTGTTTGAAGAGTATCCTTCAAGTTACAGGACAGACGTAGCCCGCAGATCGCGCTGGATACGAGGAGATTGGCAATTATTACCCTGGTTATTTCCAATTTTACCCAGGATAAATGGTTCCTCCCGAAAAAACCCTTTGTCACTGTTATCGTGGTGGAAAATTCTGGATAATCTCAGGAGAAGCCTTATTCCCTTAGCATTGACATTACTTTTATTATCAGGCTGGACTATTTTGGCCTCACCATGGTTCTGGACTCTGGTTGTGATCGGAATTATTTTTATTCCTTCATTAATTACTTATGTTGTTTACCTGTTTCAAAAGCCGGAGGAAGTTAACCTGGCACAACATCTTAAGGCCTCCGGACAACTGGTTGTCCGGCAAATATCCCAGGCTGCATATATCCTTCTGAGCCTTCCTTATGAAGCATTTTACAGCCTGAAAGCTATCCTGATAACATCCTGGAGATTGATTATCTCAAAAAAACGACTTCTCGAATGGAATTCAATAGCAAATGGTGAATCCCATGTCAGGGTTAAACTTATTGAATCATTCCGAACCATGTGGATATCACCATTTCTGGCTGTCATTTCCGCAATTTTACTTAAGATTTTATTTCCTGTCACACTTTTAATGGTCTGGCCAATTTTAGGATTATGGATTCTTTTTCCGGGTATTGCCTGGTGGATCAGCAGACCTATTATACCACATGAGGCAAAACTGACAAAAAGACAATTCAGCTTTCTAAGAAGTTTATCCCGCAAGACATGGTCCATTTTCGAGACTTATGCAGTCACTGATGATAACTGGGCGCCCCCCGATAACTACCAGGAAAATCCAATTTCAGTAACAGCCCACCGGACATCTCCAACGAATATTGGTCTTTCTCTTCTTGCAACCCTTTCAGCTTATGATTTTGGTTACATACTTACCGGTGAACTTATTGCCAGAACCTCAAATACCTTCAGCTCAATGAATTCGATGGAAAGGTTTCGGGGCCATTTCTTTAACTGGTACGATACTCAAACTCTAAAACCACTAAGACCACTTTATATTTCATCAGTTGACAGCGGAAACCTCGCGGCTCTCTTGTTGACACTGCGACAGGGATTGCTCACTCTTCCGGATCGAATAATACACGGACCAAGGATGTTTGAAGGGATTTTTGATACCTTTCAAATTCTCCTGGAGCATTCGGGAGAATCAATACCGGTTCAGCTTAATCAATTCCGTATGTATTTGAATGCTATTTTAAATGAACAGCCGGTTACACTTGCCTATTTGCGAAAATGTCTGGAAAAGCTTACAGAATCATCATCTGAAATTTTAAATATCTTAAATGTCAATTCTGATGAGCAATTCAGCATCTGGGCAAATAAGCTGTCACAACAATGTAAGTCAGCCCTTGATGAATTAACACACCTGGTTCCCTGGATCTTTCATCCGGGCTTTCCTGAATTACTGAACAAAAATCCGGAAATAAATAAAATCCCAACGCTACGGGAAATATCCATCTCTTATTTACAGGAATCTGACAATTCTGCTCATCTGCTATCCAACCTGACTAAATCAGAGATATCAGATATGGATGATGAGTTTAAGAGACAGGTCAGACTTGCATCCGAGAATGCAAAGAAAAGGATTGAGGTGATCGAATCGCTGGTCAGTCAATCGGGAAAATTTACACGAATGGAATATGGTTTCCTGTACGATAACTCCAGTCACCTTCAATCAATAGGGTATAATGCAGAAGACCTGCGGCGCGATTCAAGTTATTATGACTTACTGGCATCAGAGTCACGATTATCAAGTTTTGTGGCTATTGCGCAGGATCAGCTGCCACAGGAAAGCTGGTTTGCATTGGGGCGTCTTCTGACAACAATGAACGGGGAACCAATACTTCTTTCATGGAGTGGTTCAATGTTTGAATACCTCATGCCTCTCCTTGTTATGCCATCCTATGAAAATAGTCTTTTATACCAGACTTGCAGAGCGGCAGTGCGCAGACAGATAGAATACGGAAGGCAACGAGGTGTGCCATGGGGTATTTCTGAATCAGGTTATAACAGGGTTGATGTCCAGTTAAATTATCAGTATCGTGCATTTGGAGTGCCGGGTCTTGGGTTCAAAAGAGGATTGAATGAAGACCTGGTTATTGCTCCATATGCAACAGCCCTTGCTCTTATGGTAATGCCGGAAGAAGCTTGTGCTAATCTTGAACGCCTTGCCGACGAAGGATTTATGGGGATCTATGGTTTTTATGAGGCTATAGATTATACCCCACTTCGGGTACCCCGGGGACAATCAAATGTTATTGTACGTTCATTTATGGCGCATCATGAAGGAATGAGTCTGCTTTCACTGGCCTGTGTACTGTTGGACAGACCGATGCAAAAGCGGTTTGAGTCCGATCCATTGTTTCAGGCAACACTTTTGTTACTCCAGGAAAGGATCCCAAGGGCTACATCTTTTTTTACTCATACTTCCGGTGTCTCAGATATTCGCACTGCAAATAATAATAAGGAGATGCCTCTTCGCATTTATAATACCGCTGACACACCTTTTCCTGAAGTCAAATTATTATCAAACGGAGGCAAGTACCGGGTAATAATTACAAATTCTGGCGGAGGATATAGTCTTTGGAAAGATCTGGCAGTAACAAGGTGGAGGGAGGATACAACCTGTGACAACTGGGGCTCTTTTTGTTATCTGCGTGATACAGAAAATGGAAATTTCTGGTCAACCACATTCCAACCTACCCTTAAACAACCGTCGAAATACGAAGTAATATTTTCTGAAGGACGTGCAGAATTTCGTCGGAGTGATTATGATATCGACACTCATACAGAAGTCGTAGTTTCGCCGGAAGATGACATTGAACTGAGAAGGGTCAGGCTGACAAACCGATCAAGAACGAAAAGAATTATTGATATAACCAGTTATGCAGAGGTTGTTCTGGCACCAAATGGATCTGATTTAGTACATCCGGCATTCAGTAATCTTTTTGTCCAGACAGAAATTATTAATCAGCGCCAGGCAATCCTCTGTACCAGACGGCCAAGGTCAGCGGAAGAAAAACCGCCCTGGATGTTCCACCTTATGGCAGTGCATGGCGCCGAGATCAGAAATATTACATTCGAAACAGACCGTATGAGATTTATCGGAAGGGGTAACACTCTTGAATCACCGTATGCGATGACAAATCTCACCGGCCTGTCCGGGAGTCAGGGTTCAGTACTTGATCCGGTGGTTGCTATACAATACCAGATAATACTGTTACCCGAAGAAAAAGTTACAATTGATATGGTGACAGGTGTCAGTACATCACGCGAGGAAGTATTAGTACTGGTTGAAAAATACCAGGATAAGCAAATCGCAAATCGTGTTTTTGAGCTTGCGTGGACACACAGCCAGGTTATATTAAGACAGATCAATGCCAACGAAACGGATGCACAATTATATGGTCGGCTTGCCAGTTCTATTATTTATGCCAATTCCCAATTAAGGGCAGATCCCGGAATCCTTATTAAAAACCGTCGCGGACAATCAGGGCTTTGGGGGTATTCCATCTCAGGCGATCTACCTATTGTCCTTCTGCAAATTGAAGATACTGCCAATATAAATCTTGTACGTCAACTGGTTCAGGCTCATGCATACTGGAGATTAAAAGGATTGGCAGTCGATCTGGTAATCTGGAATGAAGATCACGCCGGCTATCGTCAGCTACTTCAGGATCAGATATTTGGGTTAATTGCAGCTGGATCTGAAGCCAATACTATTGTTCCCGGTGGAATATTTGTACGCTCTTCGGACCAGGTATCAAACGAAGAACGTATTCTTTTCCAAACAGTTGCCCGTGTTGTAATCAGCGATAAGCGAGGAGCTCTGGAGGAACAGATAAACAGGCGCGGTTATCAGGTATTATCAGGTTCAGTTTTCAAACCGACACGTGCATATAAACCCATACCTCAGCCGGATGAGGTATTACCCCGACTGGATCTGAAATTCTACAATGGTATCGGAGGGTTTACATCAGACGGCCGGGAATATGTAATTACTACATCAAAAGGCAGAATTACTCCGGCACCATGGGTTAATGTCCTGGCAAACCAACAATTCGGGACTGTAATTTCCGAGAATGGTATGGCATACACCTGGGCTGAAAATTCTCATGAGTTCCGTCTTACGCCCTGGATTAACGATCCGGTAACCGATTCCAGCGGAGAAGCCATGTATATCCGCGACGAAGAGACAGGGCACTTCTGGTCTC
>Ga0105095_10000258_pt1 | contig 24741 bp, 22 predicted proteins | sample PPLLak2March2015_2_FD_79180 | JGI IMG/M metagenome (GOLD analysis project Ga0105095, IMG submission 79180) | Freshwater sediment microbial communities from Prairie Pothole Lake near Jamestown, North Dakota, USA - PPLs Lake P8 Core (3) Depth... | ecosystem: Environmental > Aquatic > Freshwater >...
AACAGGCAGTCTTCGCTGGAGATCTCCGCCGCATTGGGCACAGTCGCGCTGGGCCGCTGCGGACAGATCGCAAGCTGAGGCCGACGCACACGGCGATCGCCGATGACGCGACGACCTGCCGCCAGCGCACCTGCGCGTCGCCGCCGATCACGAATCTCCGGATCTCGAAGCCGTCCATGGGTCAGCCTCGCATTCTCGCTGTGGAGAGTCTGTGACCGATCCTGCACGAGTGCAACCGCCGAAGTCAGGCGCGTGGGTGGACAATCCACCCACGTGGCAGGCTCTCAGGTGCAGAACAGGAACAGCAGGACACGAGGCCGCCGTAACGTATTGACTGTGAAGGAGTTGTGATGGTGCAATCAACGCGGGCACTCGGCCTGTGAAACAGCACGAGGGACGGTGCGCTGGCTGGTGAGCGTCGCCGCGGTGCTCTACGTGCGCGGCGTGCAGCTGCCTACGTTCGTGGTCAACGTGCCGTTGAACAACGCGCTGCAGCGCCTGGATCCGACCGTCGACGCTTCGGAGCAGGCACAGGAGCGGGCACGCTTCGAGGCGCGCTGGAACCGCTGGAACGCGGTTCGGACGCGGTGCGCGGTCGACGTCACGGTGCTGCTCGTGCTGGCCGCGCGAGCACCGTCTGACTCACTCTAGGGACGCTCGGCCCTACCGGTGATGATATGGACACGAGCATCGATCACGACCGCACCCTCCTGCTCAGGCACTTGCGAGGGTGGTAACTGGCTTCAGCATGGCGATTTCGTTTCTGCATGAACGAACGGTTGTTGGGTGACAGGAGCAGACGAGACGCGCGGGCGGGCGAGCAGCATGAGGGCGAGCGCCGACGCAATCAGCAGGGTCGCAACCGCCAGCGTTCCGCGCATGCCGGCAGCGATCGCTTCCCCACTCGCGGACGACAGCTCGGTCGCGCCCGTGGCGTGCAGGAACACCGCGCCCATCGCCGACGCACCGGTGATTTGCCCGACGTGGCGTGACAAGGTCAGCAGCCCGGCGACGACGCCGCGGCGATCACGGGCGCCTGCAAGGGCAGCGGTGTTGTTGGCCGTCTGGAACGTGGCGTATCCCGACGTCATCACGACGAGCGGAACGACGTAGCCCGGGATTGCGGCAGCAGAAGGCAACAGTGCAAGGAGAGCCCCGCCGAACGCCATCACCATCAAGCCCGCGACCGCTGCGCGGGTGGCGCCAAGGTGTTCGACGAGCCGGCCGGCCACCGAGGCGGTGATGGCCGCGCCTGCAGGACCCGTCGAAAGAACGATGCCGGCGTGGGTGTCTCCGAGCCCCAGTCCACGGGACAGGTAGAAGGGCCCGACGATGAGGGTGGCCGTGACGACGGTCGCCACAAGCGCGCTCGTCGTCAGGCTGACGGAAAGGACCGAATCGCGGAACATCGCCACCGGGACCAGCGGCGATTCCGCACGGGACTCGGTGAGAACGAAGGCACCGGCGCCGACGATCGTTCCCACCAGCAAGGTCGCGTTCAGGGGTGTCCACGGCCCGCCGCCACGCGTCACCGAGAACGCGTAGGCAAGGAGACTTGCCGCCAGCAGCAGCGTGCCGGCAGCATCGAACGAGGCGCTCTCGCTGGCGCGCCGGCTGTCGCGTGGCACGTAGCGCAGCGCCAGCGCGAACGCCGCACTGCCCAGTGGCACATTGACGAGAAAGATGACGCCAGGCGGGAAGTGCCACACCACGCTGCCAACGACCGGACCGAGGGTCGTGCCGATGGCCGACATCGCGGCCAATCGGCCCATCACCCGCTCAGGCCTCACCTTTGGGATGTCGCCGACGAGCGCGAACGCCAGCGCCATCATCGCAGCCGCACAGGCGCCCTGGACGGCGCGGGCAGCCACCAGCCACCACAGGGAGGGGACCACGGCGCAGATCGCCGAGGTCAGGGTGAAGAGCGCGACAGCGGTGAGGAATAGACGGCGCCGGCCGACCACGTCGCCCAGCCGTCCGGCCACGACGGTCAGGGACGTGACCGCAAGCAGGTAGGCCAGCACGATCCACTGCGCGTTCGCAAACGAACCGCCGAACGCGCGCGCCAGTGCCGGCAGGCTCGTGTTCGTGAGGCTGGTGTCCAGCGCGGTCATCAGCAAGGCCAACGACAGGCTGCCCACCGCCATCCACTCGCGTCGGGACTCGAACAACTCGAACATGGGAGCCAGCGTAGCGGGCCGGCCAGACATGGCGGAAGACGCAACGTTTGCACTTCAGGAGTGCATTTGACGCACGTCATCGGACGTGCCATGGTCACGACATGGCGAGACCTGACCTGAACCAGCTCTTTGTGTTGAATGCGGTGCTGACCGAGAACAGCGTCGTGCGCGCGGCGCAGCGCCTGCACCTGAGTCCTTCGGCCATGAGCCGCGCGCTCGCGCGCGTGCGTGAGACCGTCGGCGATCCGATCCTCGTCAAGGCGGGCCGGAAGCTCGTGCCCACGCCTCGTGCGACTGAAATGCGCGACCGGGTCGAGCAGCTGATCCAGGACGCGCAGTCGCTTCTGCTGCCGGCCAGGGCACCCGACTTACGGCGCGTGGTTCGCACGTTCACGCTCAGGACGAGTGAGGGTTTCGTCGAAACCTTCGGCCCCGATCTCGTCAGGTGCGTCATGAAGGACGCGCCCGGGATTCGTCTACGTTTCGTCTCGAGGCAGACGAGGGATGCTGCCGGCTTGAGAGATGGCAGCGTCGATCTCGAGACGGGCGTGGTGGATGCGACGACGAGCCCTGAGCTGCGGCAATTGCCGCTGTTCACCGATCGTCTGGTCGGTGTGGTGCGTGCCGGTCACCAGCTGCGCAGAGCCCGCATGACGCCGGCGAACTATGCAGCGGCCGCGCACGTGGGGATCTCGCGTCAGACCGTCGACAAGGGGTGGATCGACGATGCCCTCGCAGCGCTCGGACTCGAACGCGGCGTGATGACCACGGTGAGCGGCTTCGCCACCGCGATTGCGGTGGCGCGCGGGTCCGATCTTGTCGCGACGGTCCCCGAGCGGCACACGGCGGCGCTCCGCGCGGACATGTATACGTTTGCGCTGCCGCTCAAGCTGCCGTCGATCATGGTGTCGATGATCTGGCATCCGCGCATGCATTCCGATCCTGTTCACGCGTGGCTGCGTGACTGCGTTTTCAAAATAGCAGGAGACCAGGAGGGGAAATCGCAATAGTCGACCTGGTTGCACCTGGGACTTCAGCGGCTTCGTCGGCTGCTATCTCCGCGACGCGCCCGGTGTTGCACCAGGGTGCGCGGCGAGCACAAGCCTGTCAGCCTGCCACCCCCACGCCGGTCAACGTACCTTTGCATTGGGGGCACCATCACAGACCGCGCAGGACTCACCCCGCCGGCGTCGTCGCCAGTCCCGGGCCGCACAGATCAGTGTGCTGACCGCCGCCCAGGCCGCCGCTTCGGCCCCGGCGGCGCCGGGGGCGTGGCCGCGTGCGACGCGCGTCGCGGTGATGGCGACAAGCGCCGCCAGGAACAGGGAGGAAGAACGACGAAATGTCGGTGCGAGCCTCATGTATCTCCGACGTGTCGAGCGTGTGATGACGTCCTCGGTGGCCAGTCGAATCGGGGCTCCCGCCATGGTGCCGGGAGCCCCTCCACGCTAACGACGTGCGCGCATGACCGCGGCCGCCTCCCCCGTGCTCCAGACATCGCTGGCGGTCAGCCGGAAGTTGACGAACGCCGCCTCGTAGCCATCGAATCCGGGCAGCTTCGCCGCCGCCGTCGCGTCGGTCACCGGCACGACCTCGAAACCCTGTTCGAGCAGCTCGCGGAGGTGCGACTCCACGCAGAGATTTGCCGACATGCCCGCGAGGATCACCTGGTCGATCCCCGCCTTGCGAAGCTGCAGCACCAGGTCGTTCGACTCTGGGCCGAAGACCTTGTGAGGACTCGTCACGAGAGTCTGCCCGTCGTTCAGGTATGGCTTGTATCGATCGAGCCAGTCGGCGCCCGACCCGGCGAAGCCCTCCTGCGTGAGCGCCCCCTTGCGGTCGAACATGCCGATCTTGTGCATGAGCGCTTCGAGCGCGCCGCCGAACTTCCATTGGTGATCGTGCGCGTAGTAGTAGTGCGGGCTCACGAAGACCGGGATGCCTGCGGCCTTGGCGGTCTTCAGGAGCGTCTCGATGTTCTCCACCGTATGATTCTCCTTGACGCTCTCCCCGACGACGCCCCAGGCCACGCCGTCTGGGCTCAGGAAGTCGTTCTGCGGGTCGGTCAGGACCAGGGCGACACGGCCGCTCTGCAAGTGCATCCCGGGGCGCGGCACCGGCGCGTCTGCGCGAGCACCGGCAAAGTGCGCGATGGTCGTGCGATTACCCTGCTCGGCCGCTACCACTGCCATTGCGAAGACCAAGGCGGCGAACGTAAGAATGCCGCGGTTGGCTACAGAAGCATCCGCAGCGCCCCGATCAACACGAGTGCGCCAGCCCCAAGGGCCGCCATTGCCGGCGCGCCGCGCCGGTGTGTGGGCAGGAAGAAGAAGAGATCGGCGGCCCGCATCATCAGGGCCATCGGCGGGGCCACGAGCCAGGTGTCACGAACGGCGCCAGGGCCGGCGCCGCGCATCACGCCACTCATGTAGCCGACGGTCCTGGTGATCGCACGAACCGTTCGCGTGACGGTCGTCCGTGCTGGCTGCGTTCCTCGGGCCACGGCGGCCAGCGCCTCGTCCAGGGCTTCGGTGTCGTTCGCCCACTGGGCGCGGAAGAGAATGGTCCCGCCCGGGTCGACGATGAACGCGCTGTTCGGGCGCGCGCCGAGGCGCCGATGGAACGTTCCGTCGAGGTCGTCGACGGCGACCTCGAAGCGGAACCGATGGTGCTGCTGCAGACCACGCGCGTGGACCAGCTTCTCCTCGAACGTGCGAGGCTGCGGGATCACCAGGCCCGGGTGGGCTTCGCGTACCTGGACCATGACGAAGCGCACCCGGGTTCCATAACGCTCGTGCAGCCCGGGAAGACCCTCGGCAGCACTTTCCGTGACCGGGCAGGTGCGCGACCCGAACACAATCAGGGCAGGCCGGCCGTCGCCGGCGAGTGTCGCGTCGGAGAAGCTCCCGCCGCTGATCGTGTCCAGCGCGAAGGCTCCGAGGTGATCGCCGGGCCCGAGCTCACCCTTGCGGATGAACATGTCGTGCATCATGTCGGCGATTCGAGGATGGTCGAACCGGTACGGGCGCGAATCGAGTCCCGTTGCCGGCATGATGTCGATCACGGAGTTCATGGCGTTCTCCTTACTTCCCGCCGGCAGCGGCGAGGTGCCGGAGGCTGTCCGCCGTGACCGCTTGTCCGCCGACGCCCCAGGCGCCCTCGGGCACGTCCTCGACCGTGACCCACGTGACCTGACGCAGGCCTTCACCTTCGACGGCGAGCACGGCGTCGGTGACGCGGCGGATCATGTCCTGCTTCTGGGCGAGCGACAGGTAGCCGCTCACACCCTTGATTTGAACGAGTGGCATGGCATTCCTCCTCAGGCCTGCGCAGCGAGTGCGCCGGCAAAGACGGCATCCACCGGCGTGCCGGCGATGTGGTTGGTGAGGACGTCGAGCACCTGCTGGTCCGAGTAGCCTGCGGCACGGAAGGCCTCCACTTCCTGGTCCGTCGGGTGGCCGCGCCTGGCGGTGACCGCCGTCGCGAAGAGGCGGAGGGCTTCGAGCCTGGCGTCGTCGATGGCCCGGCCCTCCCGCGCGGCAGCGATCACAGCGGCCGGCACCCGCTGCATCGAGGCGATGGCCGTGTGCACGGCGACGCAGTATTCGCAGCCGTTCGTCGCGGACACCGCGAGCAGGACGACCTGCCGTTCGCTGGGCTGACAGCGACGTCTCATCGAAGAGCCGCGTCAACGTGAGATAGGCCTTCAGCAGCGCCGGAGACCCCGCCATCGTTCCGAGCAGCTTCGGCACGAACCCGAAGGCCTTCTGCGCTCCAGCCAACGTGTCCCGGGCATCGCCCGGCGCACTTTCGACGGTGTGAATCGTGAACATCTCAATCGTTCCTCTCTGCGAGTGGCATGCCGACCGCGTTTCTGTTTGGAATGAATGTTCCAAACAAGACCAAAAAAAGGGGCCGCCGTCAGCCGAGGCGTTTCATGGCGTCCCTGACCACGGCGTCGAGCACCTTGCGCTGCGGCCGGCTCCTCACCAGGACGAGCAGGCCGAGCAACGTGGCAAGCAAGCCGCTCGCGGTGCTTGCCGCATGCAACTGCCGGCTAATCTCCCCGCGCGCCTGCCCCGCCTTCACCATGCGTTCGAAGAAGGCCTCGAGCTGCTCCTGGGCGGTGGCGACCACCTGACGCGCCTCGCGGTCGCGGGCCGCCAGCTCGAGGGCGGTGTTCGTCATGAAACACCCCTTGTTCACGCCGTCTTCCACGACCGAACTGGCGAAGGCCTCGAACAGTTGCTTGATGGCCGCCTTCGGCGATGGCCCCGCCTCGAGCCTCGAGAGCAAGGCGTGCCGCTGACGTTCGTCGTACATCCGCAGGGCCTTGAGGAACAGGGTGTGCTTGTCGCCGTAGGTGGCGTACAGGCTGGCGCGGTTGACGCCGGTGCTCGTGACGAGGTCGTGCATGGTCGTCGCTTCATAGCCGCGCTCCCAGAACGCCTCCATGGCCTTGTTCAGCACGGCGTCGACGTCGAACGATTTCTCCCAGGGCATCCCAAGCAGCTCCGGTCATGAACATAGCCGAGTCTGGAACGACCGGTCAAGACAAATCTGACGAACCCTCGCGGCCTAGCGCTTTACGGTGCTGAGCTGCTCTTTGAGCGTTGGGGCTTACGAAAGACGCGTGGCATGCGGCGACTGCCGCGCGTCGAATCCTCGTCGTATGGCATTTCCGAGAACTGCGCCAGTCAGGACCGACGTGCCGTAGATGGACACCGCCATGAGCGCGCGAGCCCGGCGAACTCGAATCCGAGGATCCCGGTGCCGCGAACGGCGTCGGCCTCCGCGAGTGCCGCAAACAGAGCGATGAACCACCCCATGCGAGGGTCCCTCCAGGGTCAGGCCCTCGGCCATACGATGCAAACATAGACCTTAGCGGATTCTCGGTTCCCCCAGATCCGCCAGAACCGCTCGAAAGCCTGGGGAGACGCACGTATTGCGCACGTCGCGCCATATACACGGCGTATATGGCATAATGATCCCGGAGGCTTCAGACCATGCCCCGAACCGCCAAGGTCTTCATGACCAACCGCAGCCAGGCCGTGCGCCTGCCGAAGGAGTTCCAGTTCGCCACCGACGAGGTCCTGATCCGGAAGGTCGGGGACGACGTGATCCTGTCGCCCCGCCCCCGCGACTGGAAGTCGTATCTGGAAACCGCCCCGGTGGCATCCGACGCGTTCATGGCCGACGTCGAGGATCTACCCGTCCAGGAGCGGGAGCGCTAATGCCCCGCTTCATGTTGGACACCGACACCTGCTCCGACATCATGAAGCGGTCGCACCCGCTGGTGGTGAAGCGGCTGCAGTCGGTGCCGGTCACCGACGTCTGCATGTCTGTAGTCACCAAGGCCGAACTGCTGTACGGCGTCGAGATCTCGCCCCGGCGTGCGCAGGACGCGGCAGCCTTGGCAGCGTTCCTGCCTTACGTCGAAGTCCTGGCACTCGACGGGGACGCCGCCCTTCACTACGCCGAGATCCGCGCCGACCTGAAGCGGCGAGGCGCGATGATCGGCGCCAATGACCTCTTCATCGCAGCGCACGCAAGGGCACTCGACCTGACGTTGGTGACGAACCACACGACAGAGTTCGAGCGTGTGCGCAACCTCACACTCGAGAATTGGACGGTCCACATACGTCGCAGGCGGTGAACCGGAGGAGCGCTTCAACGGATCGGATGCCACCCACCGTCGGACCGCCTTTCGGAGCGAACACGCAAACTCCATGGTGACCCACGTCGACACGGGCACGCCCTTCAGCACGGCCGGTTGACATCGCCACGAGCCGATCGCCTCCACTGCTTGGGTGTCCAGCCCACACCGTCGGTCGAGTGGTCGCACGACGGTGATGTCCGTGCACGCGCATCACGCCCTGCACATGGGCGGTCCACGGTTGCTCCAACTGCGCGAGGTGCTTTCGCCCCCGAGCAGTCACGCGGTAGTACCGCGCCCGTCGATTGAGCGCCGAGGTTCGCCACTCGGACGTGACCCATCCTGCCGCTTGCATCCGATGAAGCGCCGGATACAGGGATCCCTCCTCGACGCGAAGGATGTCACCTGAAGTCGTCCTGACGCACTCGGCGATGGCATAGCCATGCAGGCCTTCGCTGTTCGACAAGATCCGCAGCACCAGGAGGTCGAGCAAACCCTGAAGCGTGTCTTTTCGTTGACGCCTAGACATCTATGTGAGGTAGTCGCGCGCGAGGCGGACCGATGGCGGCATTCGTCACTCACACCTATCGTCGCGAGAGCACGCGCGCACACGTCGCCAATCTCGGCTCTTTCAAGTAATCCCTTGAGATCGGCAGTCGCACGCCACAAGCGGCATGTCACGTGTCCGAGGACTGTCTCCAAGACACTTGCACCTCCACCTGCGGCGCTGCCACACCTCTCAAGTTTTTCGCGGAGGCGAAGAACTCGCGACAACAGACCGCAAGTGCTGATCTATGAATGGTGTGCAGAATGGCGGAGAGGGTGGGATTCGAAGCCTCACAGCGCCTTTAGAATCTGTCAGTTGCAGAGAGCACGATGCCATGATTGCCACGTCTGCCAGCAATGCCGCCGGGCATTGCCCGCCATTGGCCGCTGGCGGTCGCCACCCGTGGGACGGACGGCCGCGCGCCGGTCCAACGCTGCCACGCCCTCAGGTCACCTCCCCCGCGGGCGTTCGGACCGCGTCCACCTGTTAAAACAAAGAACTGGGCGGAGGGCAGCACAAGACCGCGCAGGATGTCAGTCAGCATGATGTTGTCGTACGCGAGCTCGGCGGCGGGTTCACGCATGAGACGATCATGACGACTACCTTAGGCGAAATACGCGCCCTTCGCGCTCTCGCAAATGGCGACCACTCCTGGGTGGCGCAGCCGCTGCTCGACCGAGATCGCGTAAAAGCGATTCTTCAGCGAGGGTATCGTGCCCACAGTGCGCAATCCGTAGCGCCGTCGCGCGTCGCCCTCCATAACGCTAGGGCAGGCATACACGCCATACCCGCCGGCGGCGAGCACCTTGGAGAGGCTGCCATCATCGATCTCCGCGACGACCCGCGGTTGGATGCCCTGTGCAACGAACCAATGCGCGAGCCCGCGCCGAAGCGCCGCGTTCACGCTTGGCATCAGGAAAGGCGCTCCCTCAAGGGACTGCGGGAAGCGCTTTCTGAGCGACGCCGCCACGCTGGGAGAACCAAGGATGGTCGTCCCGCACTCACCCAGCAGGTGGTTGAACAGCTTCACTGGTGCACCGGTGCCCGCGGGTTCGTCCGACAGCACGAGATCGAGCGCATGAAGAGACAGTTCCTTCAGGAACTCCTGCAGCGAGCGGTCCTCACGACAGATCACGTAGGGCGGTGGCGCCAAGTGCAGCGCGGGTTCGAGTAGCCGCTGCACGATGGACTTCGGGAGGCAGTTCATGACACCGATGGCCAGATGCATGGACTGCGGCGCCGCCCCACGCTTGACGACGGCCATGAACTCACGGCCGAGACCGAAGATCTCGCTCGCGTACCGAAACGCCGTCTGACCGACGTCAGTCAGCGCGAGTCCTCGGCCAGCCCGCTTGAACAGTTTCTCACCGATGATGCCTTCGAGTTGATGAATCTGAGCGCTGACCGTCGGGTGTGTCAGACGAAGCTCACGGCTTTCCGCGGCCACACTCCCTGTTCGCGCAACCACCCAGAAGTAGTACAGGTGGTGATAGTTCAGCCACTCCATGCACGATTACTATACGGCGTCGCCTCGACGCCAGGCCGTCGATTGTTGTGTCCGACACCAACCTGCATCCCACCGCAGGCTCGGGCCTCGGGTCCGGCGCCAGGGTGAACTCACGCCCACGGTTGCCCGCCCACGGAGCCGTGCGCATCACGCAAGTCGATGGACGACCGTTGCGGTACCCCCTGGGCCTGTTTCCTTATGGCCTGCGGCCGATGCGCCCGGGCACCTTCAACGGCTGACATGTGGCCATTCGCGTGCATCGCCGCAATGAACAGGGCGATGAAGGCCTCGTCGACGCCCAGCGCAGGGGCGCGAACGGCAGATCGTCTCTCAACCTTCACGGTCTCCCCCCTGCCGTCCCAGTCACAACCCGCCTTCCGTTCGCATCCACGACGGGCACGATGCCGCAATCGTGTTCACACATGATCTGCGCGACGCACTCGAGATTTGTATCCGGCTGGCAGGTGCACACATTCACGGTCATGACGCCCCTGGCTTTCCTGTCTGCCTCCGACCTTCAACACTGGCCCTTCAACGAGAGGCGTCCAGTCGGAGCGACGCCGGTATTCCGACGGCAGAACCGACTGGTGCGCGACACCTCGTCCCTAGGGCACCACGAATACCGGGACCGCGCTTCTGTTGACCGCGCCCTCGGTGGTACTTCCCAAGAGCCCCTTTCGGGGCGCGTTCTGGGACGTCGCACCGACTACCAGCGCATCGGCACGCGTCTCGTCCACACTGCGCAGGAGCTCATAAAGCGGGGCGCCGGCTCGGACCTGCCCGCGCACGCGCCAACCGGCCTTCCGCAGCTGGTCAGCCCTCCGCTGCTGGCGGCGGTCGGCTGCGGCCAGATTCTTCGCCCCCTGCGCCAGGACGTCCGCGCGGAGTTCCGCGGTGAGTCCTCGCAACAGCGGGTGGCTCGGTATCGGCTGGTTGTGGAGAACGGTGACAAGGGTGATCGACCCGCGCTTCGGCACAGTGCCGCGCGCGAGGAATCGGATGGCTCGGTCGGACGCGGCCGATCCGTCAACACCCACCACGAGGTGGGTGACACGAGGGATCCCGCGCCGCACGACGAGCACGGGTGTCTCTGCGCGACGAAGCACCGCGCGGGAGACGCTCCCCATCAGGAGCCGTCGAAAGCGTCCGTGTCCTCGCCACCCGATGACCAAGGCGTGCGCATCCCAGCCTTTGGCCTCTGCGAGGATCCGATCGACGGCGTCGCCGTCCTGCACGACCGCCTCTGCCTCCGTCCATCGTGCGCGCAACGTGCGTGAGGCGGCCGCGGCGGCGCGACGTGTGATCGCCTCGGACCGTGCCCACAAGTCCGCATTCGGTGGGAGGAACAGCCCCGGCCTGACGACGATGGCCCGCGCCTCGCTGGGGCCTGGCCACGGGAAGGCGGCGGAGGCGGCCATCGCGGCACGAGCGGACGCAGAACCATCGGTGGCGTGGAGGATTCGGAACCGGCGTGGTTTTGCCATGACGTTGCTCACTCTCCTTCGATCGCGGTTTCAATCTTTTGCCGGGTTGACGACAAGCACGGGACGACGCAGCTTGGCGACGACCCCTCCGGCCACCGATCCCAAGACGGCCCTGGTCATCCCCGCGCCCTTCGTGCCGACGACGACCACGTCGGCGTCGAAGCGCTCAGCCTCTTGACAGATGCCGGTCACGGCATCCTCACACTCGACGACCGCGGCCTCGGTCTCGAGGCCCAGTTCCTGGGCGGCACCTGGGCGAAGCGCCTCCAGCCGACGACCGAGCGCACGTACATGGTCCAGGTGGCGGTCCGTCCGCCCGAGCGTGCTCTCGAAGGCCCCGCCGCTGATCGCACGCGGATGCGTCACGTGTACGATGCGCACGACACCTCCGAGCCGAACGATGCCGCAGGCGTAGGCGATGGCGCGCTGACTCTGCCCCGACAGGTCGGTCGCGGCGAGGACACGCCTGACTTTCGGAATTGGCCGCATGCGATTGGGGGTGGCGGCCACGGGCACGACGGCCACCGCGACCGGCGCCTCGCTCAGGACGCCTCGCGAAACCGATCCCGACCAGAGACGCGCGAGCCCATGGCGTTGGTGCGTGCCGACGACGACCAGATCGGATCGAGCTTCGACGGCCATGGCGACCAGAGCGAGGTCGGCCCGGCCCGCGTGCTGCTCGACCCGAACCTCGACCTGCTCCTCCCCGAGCGTCGCCTGAACGCGATCGCCGACCTGCCGCGTGAGAAGTTCCTGCAGGCGCGGCGAGTTGCCCGAGGCGGGTAGCCGGTCCAGGACACCGAACCGGCGCTCGTCCCCTGGTGGCCAATTGAGGTGGCCCACGGTGACCTCACACGGGCCCGCGGTCCTGATTTCCCGGACCCAGTCCGCGGCGGCTTCAGCGGTCACCGTGAAGTCGAACCCGAGGAACACCCGCAACGGCCGCGTCCCGCGCAGCCACTGCTCGAGGGCCGCAGCCTGACGCACGATGAGTGTGGGCACCGGCGCCATCTCGGCGGTGCGTTCGGCGATGCTGCCCAGGAAGCGCTGCGTCGGGGCCCGCGTGCCCAATGCGCCCACCACGATGAGCACCGCGCCGGTCTCACGGGCGCGCGCAGCCAGAATCTCGTCCGCGTGGCCGCGGTGCAGTTCGGTGGTCACCGTGGCGCCGAGCGCGCGCAGTCGCGCCGCCTCACGCCGCAAGGCGTTGTTGGCGCCTTTCACCTCCCCGGCTCCTTCGCGCACCTGCCGCCCACCCGCGGGCGTTGCATGCACGAGGAGCAGTGGGTGGCGCAGGGCCACGGCCAGCCCGGCCCCGACGCTCGCGGCCGATGCCGCCTGCACTGTGAAGTCGGTGCCGCACACGATCGGATGCCTCACGCGACGCGACGTCTTTGCCATGACCTCCCCCTCCTTGTTACGACCGCATGAGATACACGAACCACACGGCACCGGCGTACACCACGGCAATGGCGCCGGTGTCCCACGCGACGCGGAAGCGCTTCGTCAGCACCTGCTGGGTCAACCCAATCAGAAAGAGCGCGTTCATGAGTACAACCGCCAGCACGGCAATGAGATGACTGGGATCGACCGCACTCAGTAGCGGCCCAGGGGTGTAGAAGACGTCGTCAATCCCCAAGATCAACAGATTGAACAGATTGCTGCCGAGGACGTTGCCGATGCCCAGATCCAGCGCCCCCATACGGACCGCGGCGACCGCGACGACGATCTCGGGGAGCGACGTCGCGATCGCGATGAACAGACTGCCGACGAACGCCTCGCCGAGACCTGTCTCCCGCGCCAGCGACGCGCCCACCACGGGTAAGTACAGTGCCGCGCCCACGACGAAGACGGCCGCCACGCCGTAGCGGACGAGCGCCGATTGAAGGCTGACGTGCGCATTCGCAGGATTCGCAGTCTCCAGAGGGCTGTCGGACGACCGCCGACGCCGTTCATGGATGAACAGGACCCGCATGGCCACGAAGTAGAGAATGATCAAGAGAGGCGTATAGAGCCCCACCCAACCAACCTCCGGCCAGTGCGCCGCGCCGGCCAGTCCGATACCCGCCAAGGCCATCACGACGAGGCCGAATCCAATCGCGAGCGCATGGCCCTGATGGGCGCGCGCGCTGATGCGCTCCGGTTGGATGGCATCCATGAGCGACAGAATCAGCAGGTTGAACATGCAGCTCCCGAGCACGTCGCCAACGGCGATGTCCGGCAAGGGCGTGAGTGCCGTGGCCCCAAAGCCGGTGAACAGCTCAGGCAGACTCGTCGTGGCGGCGAGCAGCACCACGCCAATCCAGCTGCGTCCAAGACCGCTCTTCTCCCCGATGACATCGCCGTATCGCGCGAGTTGCACACCCGCGACGACGATGACGGTGGCGGCGATCGCGAACAGCAGCCACGTCACGGGTGTCCTTTCCGGCGCCAGACGACACGCGCGAGCGCCCATGAGAAGCCCGCGGCACCGAACACCACTAGCCAGAGCGCGGCGCAGCGGATGCTGATGGACAGGTGACTCACGCCTGCCCGTAGCCGGGGTCTGGTTCCGGCGAGCCCTTACCTCGCGGCCGGACCACTTCGACGGAACACCGCGCTCGTGCGGTGACGGCCGTTGACACGGAGCCGAGGAGAACCCGCTCCAGCGAGCCCTTCCCGTGTGACCCCACAACGATAAGGTCCGCGTTCCAGGCGTCCGCTTCTGCCAGGATGGCATCGGAGGCACGGCCTCCGCGCACCGCGGTGTGAACCGACACGTCGGACCTGGACGTCGCGTCGAATTGCGCCGTGGCCTTCTCGAGCGCATGGCCTGCCGAGTCCAGCAGGGATGGTGGGAAGCCGTGGGAAGCAGGGGGGAGCACTCTGGTTGGCAAAGGCTCCGGTCCATGCTCATTTACGTAGAGAATCCGAACGAGCGACTGCGGCGGCCACGGTCGGTTGGCCACCTCGCGCGCGGCTGCCATGCTGCCATGGGAACCGTCGACCGCGACCAAGATCCGCATGGGCGATGGAGTCGACATCAGACCACCCTCTCTCAATGGCTGCGCGCGCTCCACCGCCACATCAGGTGGCTAACGGCCTCGGCCACCGCCCACGTCAGCAGGACGCCACCGGCCACCCAGATGAACGCGTCGACACCCAGCGGTTCGAGCCCCAGGAGCAGACGGAGGCTCGGGACGAGCACCGTCGCCACCTGCAAGACGATTCCGAGCACGACGGCCAGGTGCAGCCATCCATTGACCAGCGGGATGACCTGCACATGGCGGGCGGGATACGCGAAGACGAGCTGGGCCATGGATTCGAAGAGGAAGACCAGCGTGCGTGTCACCGCCACGCTGAAGCCGTAGAGCGGCAGACTGAAGAGCAACGCGCCGCCCGTCGCGGCCTTGACGACCCCGGTGACGACGATGAACTGGAGCGAAGCACGGTCGAGCAGCGGCGCCTTGGGATCACGAGGGGGCTGCTCCATCAGGCCAGGATTGCGATCGAGCGCCAGGGCCAGCGCGGGCGGGCCATCAGCCACGATGTTGATCCACAACAGTTGCACAGCGGTCAACGGAAGCAGGAGGCCTCCGGCGGGATCCTTCAGGTCTAGCCAGTAGGAGCCGACCACGCCGCCTACCACCAGCAACACGAGCGCGAGGTTGGTCGAGAACAGGAATCGAACGAACTTCTGGATGTTCTCGTAGATGCCGCGGCCTTCCTCGACGGCCGTGACAATCGTGGCGAAGTTGTCGTCCAGGAGCACCAGGTGCGCGACTTCGCGGGACACGTCGTTACCGCGCAGTCCCATCGCCACACCGACATCGGCGCGTTTGAGCGCAGGCGCGTCGTTGACGCCGTCGCCCGTCATGGCCACGACTTCGCCGGACGCCTGCAACGCCTCGACCAGCCGGAGCTTGTGCTCGGGCGCGACGCGGGCAAAGACGTTCGTGCTGTGCACGGCGCGCTGCACCTCGTCTGGTGACAACTGCTCGAGGTCGACGCCCGTCATCACCCGGCTCGGCGGGATGCCCACCTCGGTCGCCACGGCCAGGGCGGTGGCGGGGTGGTCTCCGGTGATCATGACGACACGAATGCCGGCCGCCTGAGCACGGCGAATCGCGTCCGGCACCTCGGGCCGCGGCGGATCCCACAGGAGGACGAGGCCGAGGAACTCGAGGCTCTCGTCGCCGTCGCCAACACGTGTGGCGAGCGCCAGCACCCGAAAGCCCTCGCGCGCATAGCCGTCTGCCTTCTCCTCCCAGCTGCGTCGCTCCGCGGTGCTCACATCGGAGCGCGCCAGCAGGACCTCGGGGGCTCCCTTGAGGAAGCTCACTCGGCCTCCGGCGTCATCCACCGTGACACGCATGTATTTGTGCCGACTGTCGAAGGGCAGCACTCCCCGTCGGGGATGACGCTTGACGATTTCTCCAGCATCCAACCCCTCGGAGCGTGCGTGGTCGAGCAGCGCAAGCTCGAGGGGATCGCCGGCCCCGGTCGCCAGGTCCGCGTCGTTGGCCAGGACCATCGCCATGAGCGCCTTCGCGCGGTCGACGGTGTCGAGGTCCTTCACGAACATCCGATTCTCGGTCAGCGTGCCTGTCTTGTCGGTGGCGATCACGGTGACCGACCCGAGGGCTTCGACAGCCGAGAGTCGGCGTACGACCGCCTTCCGCTTTGCCATGCGCTCCACCCCGAGGGACAGGGCCAACGTCAAGACCGCCGGGAGCCCCTCCGGGACGGCGGCCACGGCGAGGGCCACGGCGAACAGCAACACATGGCCGATGCCGGAGATGCCCTCGACATAGAGCCCTCCCAGCGTGATGGCAACCGCGAGCACCAGAACGGCCTTCGCGACCTGCGTGCCGAACACACCCAGACGCTGTTCGAGCGGGGTCTTGCCGGCCTCGATTCCGCCGATCATGACGGCCAGCCGGCCCATGGCGCTGTTGGCACCGGTACGGGTAATCGCCACGTAACCGTGGCCGCGGACCGCCAGCGTGCCGCTGAAGACTTCGCCCTCGACCTCCTTGTCGACGGGCACCGACTCGCCCGTCAGGATCGACTCGTCCAGCAGGATGCCTTGGGCTTCGACGAGCACACCGTCCGCCGGAATGCGATCACCCGCCTCGACCCTGACGACATCTCCCGGGACGATCTGTGTGGCCGGGAGATGTGCGAGCTTGCCGTCACGCAGGACCCACACCAGTGACGCGGCGAGTTGCTTCAAGCGCTGGAGCGCCGCTTCGGCCTTCCCTTCCTGATACACGCCGAGGCCCGCGTTCAGCAGCAGAATGGACGCGATCGCGATGCTCTCGACGGCGAGCCCCTCGGCGCCTTCCAGCGTCCAGATCCCGAGGTCGATGACCAACGCTACCAACAGGATGTAGATGAGTGGGCTCTCGAACTGACGGGCGAAACGTCGCCACAACGGGTCGGGCGCCGGTTCAGGAAGGGCGTTGGGTCCGGTTGCCGCCAGACGCGAGATGGCCTCGGCCGTCGAGAGCCCGTGCGTAAGCATCGTCGTCATAGCAATTCGCGAGCGTCCACGACGGCTCGAAGGATACCGTGAGACTCAGCGGCGGACTCGATCGGCTTCGACAAGTCCCGCAGCAACCCCGGTGGGCCGACGTCGGATGGACTATAGCAACCGGTTGCCTGAAATCCTCTATAGGAAATACCATCGCATCACGTCGGCACAATCGCCGTGCGACGGGCGTTCGGATCGATCTTCACGAGCCGCGCCGCCGCCCGTACTGTCGACATTCACGATATAACCATCGCCTCCGTGAGCGTTCGGGTTGTCGATGACAACGCCGTAATCCGGATCGACGCCGCTGCGACCCGCACGGTCGCGTCACGCCAGCAAGCGCCGCGGCCTCGCCATTCGGTCTTGCCGCACGGCTGGCGTCATGGGCCTCGTGAAGTTCATTTGTCCGAACGACGAGAACGTGTATATGCACGACACTCCGGCGCAGGAGTCGTTCAGCCGGACGCGCCGCGACTTCAGCAACGGGTGCGTCCGTCTGGAGAAGCGCCTGGCGCTTGCGGAATGGGCGCTCACAGAACAGCCGGAGTGGACGCGTGACCGGATCTTGGCTGCGATGAATGGCCGTAACCCTCGGCGTGTGGACCTTACGCAGCCGATTGAGGCAATTCCGTCACCGCGGCGGCAATGCCGGAGGACGGCACGGTCCGCTTCGCCGAGGATATCTACGGGCACGATAGAAAGCTGGACGCGGCCCTTAGAGGCGACGGACGTCCCACCCTGCGGGGATCCACCTGGTTCGCGCCCGGGTCGTCTCGCCGGCGGCTGCAAGGCTGGCAGGACGCGTGGCGAGCCGTCGAGCGGCTCTACGGATTCCGCCGAAATTATCGGCTGGCCCGGCATGATGCGCCAGCGCCACGATTGAGCGTCGGATCGGAGTTCCGGCCACCTCCGCACAGGCGGTTCGCGGTGTTCACGTCTACTCGTGTTCGAGAGGGAGTTCCTATGCCCGTCGCACTCGTCGGCTTTCATCAACCGTCCTCGACCGCTCCCCCAGAGAATGGCTACGGTCAGCTGGTGCGTCGTGTGCAGTCCGAATATCTCGAGATGCCCGGGTTGTGCCTCACGTTCGATCAAGCATGTCGCTTATGGGCACTCGATAGCCAGACCTGCAGCCGAGTCTTGCAGGATCTCGTGGCCGAAGGGTTTGTCGCTGTCTCCGAGCGTGGCATCTATGGGAGGCGGACGACCGCCTGAAGGGCTACACGGATGTACCACGCAACGACCAGCACCCCTGGGACTGACCTCTCCGACGGCGCGCAGCGGGCCGACACGCTCGTAGCAGCGTCTGCGGCCAGGAGGATGTCGACGTGAAGTTTGGCGTGCTCGCGCTCGACTACGACGGCACCATCGCCATCGACGGCACCCTTGATCCTGACGTGCGTGCCGCCATTGCGGAGGTGCGATCTGCAGGAGTGGTCGTCGTGCTTGTGACCGGCCGGATCCTTGACGACTTACGGCGTGTCGCTGGCGATCTGAGGTTCGTGGATGCCGTGGTCGCAGAGAACGGAGCCGTGCTCGCCTATCCCGCGACAGGACATTCGATGGTCCTCGGCCCGCCGCCACCGGTCCGATTCGTCGAGCAGTTGAGGCAACGCCAGATCGAGATCGCACTCGGGGCTTGCGTGATCGAGGCGAATGCCCACGATGCCCACGCCGTCCTCACGCTGGTGCGAGAGATGGAGCTGCCACTGGTGCTGCTCTTCAATCGCGGCCGCCTGATGATTCTGCCCGAGACCGTCAGCAAGGCGGCCGGCCTTCGCGAGGCCCTGGCTGGCTTGAGACTCTCCGCTCACAACGCGATCGCGGTCGGCGACGCCGAGAACGATCACCGGCTACTCGAGATGTGCGAGATTGGCGTGGCCGTTGGTTGGGGAAGCGGCGCGCTGAAGGCCGCCGCCGATGAAGTCCTCGACGGCCCGGGCCCGTCGGCCGTGGCCGACTACATTCGGCGTGCGGCAGCCAGCCCCAGCCTGTCGCCGGCGCGTATTGGGCGACGCCGCCTCCTGCTTGGGCACGAGGCTACAGGCAGTCCCGTTGAACTGGCCGTCCGCGGCGGCAACGTCCTGGTCGCGGGAGACCCGCGGTCCGGAAAATCCTGGGCGGCCGGGTTGATCTGTGAACAACTGATCTTCTATCGGTACTGCATCTGCGTCGTGGACCCGGAAGGCGATTTCACAGGGCTGGAGCAGCTGCCGGGCGTCGTGGTCCTGGGAGGCGATGACCCACCGCCGCGCGCACGGGAACTCATCCGCGCTCTCCGTCATCCAGACATGAGTGTGGTCATCGACCTGTCGCGACTCGGACATGTCGAGAAACTCGAATACATGCAGTCGCTCCTCCCCACGTTGACGATGTTGAGGCGGCGCACCGGCCTTCCACATCGGATTGTGGTGGACGAAGCACACTACTTTCTCAGTGGCGCAAACGTCCATGAACTGCTCGACCTCGAACTGGGCGGTTACACGCTGATCACGTACCAGGCGGCGAATCTGCATCCAGATGTGCAGGCCGCCAACGAGACCACGATTGTGACGCTGGCCACCGATCCGCGCGAAGTCCAGGCGTTTGCCACGATGAGCGGCCTGCCTGACCGTCACCTGGAGTGGGCATCGGTGCTTGGACAGCTCGATCTAGCCGAAGCCGCGGTGCTTCCGCATCGCGAAGACAACGCAGGACACCTCCGCCGGTTCAGACTCGTGCCACGGCTGTCGTCGCACGTGCGCCACCGAGAGAAGTATCTGGACGTGCCCGTTCCGGCGGGACGCGCTTTCGTTTTTTGCACCGATGGCCGGCCGACGGGCTGTCGGGCGAGCACGCTGAAGGAGCTGCTGGAGGTCGTCGCGACGACTCCCCTCGGAGTACTGGATGGCCATCTGCGGCGAAGCGACTTCTCGCGCTGGATCGGCGATGTCTTCGGCGACCACTTCCTGGCGTCGCAGGTGTGGAAGCTCGAAGAGCAATACCGCGTCGGGTGGGCTGTGGATGTGAACGATCGGCTGGTCGAGGCTATCCGCGAGCGCTATGAGCTGCCGGACACCCTGTCCGTGCATTTGCCACCGAGCTGAGGAGTCACCTTGCCGACGATGCACCCAACGACCATGACCTGCGGGACCGACTTCTCCGACGGCGCGCGGCGGGCCGCCGTCGTCGCCGCGGCCCTTGCAGTCCGGCTTGGCGCGCGCCTGCAACGTGTCCATGCCGTCGACGACCTCGGCGCGGAGCTGACGTTCGCCGAGGGTGACCTGAGCGCGTACGAGCCGCGGCGTCAGACGCTCGAAGCGGACGCCGCCGAGCTTCGGCGCGCATATCCCGTCAGCATCGACACCATCTTTGTTGCTGGCGTGGCCCGCGAGCACCTGGTTGACACAGCCCGGCACGCACAGAGTGCCCTACTGAATGGCTGCCGACGTGGTCGTCGTGGGCACCAACAGCGCGCAGGCCTGGCAAGGGCGTGGCAGGGTTCCGTATCGCGGCACGTCTTGCACGCCGCCGATGGAGATGTGGTGACGGTGCCGGCGTCCTCCCGTCGGATGACGAGTGTCTCCCGACATGAGCGCGTTCTCGTCGCGACAGACTTCTCCGACTTGGCGAATCGTGCCATCGGCGTGGCCCATGGCCTCGTGCCTCGGGACGTCGTCCATCTCGCCCACGTGACAGGGGCATCCGATGACACAGGAGCGAGGTCGGCTCGTGAACGGCTGGCTGCGCTCGTCCCCACCGATGCCAGTGCGCGCGGCGTCGTCACGGTGCTCGAGGTGGTCGACGCCACGGACGTCGCGGACCTGTCTCGACGCGCTCGCTGGCAACGGCGTCAGGCTGGTGGTCTTTGCGCTGCGCTGGCTTCAACAATGTGGACCTGCATGCCTGGCAGCATCGAGCGATGTGATCAGCCTGCATGTGCCGCTCACGCCGGAGACGCACCATTTGGTCTCCCGCCTCCTGACCTTCCAGGACGTGCTCATCACCGCTCACCAGGCCTTCCTCACGCCCGAGGCCCTGAGCGAGATCGCCCGCGTGACGGTCCAGAACGTCGGCCGACTGCAATCCGGTGACGCCTTCCTGGACGGCACCACCCTGTGACGACGTCCATGAGCGCCGCGCGACAATCAACAATGGCGACGACATCCAAGGGAGGACGTACATGAACACAACCACCTCACAGACCTTCATCAAGTGGTTTGCCGACATCACCATCGCCGACGTCCCGATCGTCGGCGGGAAGAACGCGTCGCTCGGGGAGATGGTGCGCGAGCTGGCGGGCAAGGGCGTGAGGGTGCCCGACGGATTTGCCGTCACGGCAGACGCGTTCCACTACTTCATCCGCGACGCGCACCTGGACGAGTTCATTCGCGCCACCCTGGCCGATCTCGATACGCACGACATGGCCAATCTCAGCCAGCGCGGCCACGCGGTGCGGCAGGCCATCCGCAGTGCCACGCTGCCGAAAGACCTGCAGGAGCAAATTGCGGCATCGTATCGGCAGTTGCAGGGCGACACCGCGTTGCCGCTCGATGTGGCGGTGCGTTCCTCGGCCACGGCCGAAGACTTGCCAGACGCCAGTTTCGCCGGGCAGCAGGAGACCTATCTCAATGTCCAGGGCGTGGCGGCTCTGCTGGAGACCTGCACGCGCTGCTTCGCGTCGCTCTTCACAGACCGCGCCATCAGCTACCGCGTGGACAAGGGCTTCGACCATTTCAAGGTCGGGCTCAGCATAGGCGTCCAGCGCATGGTGCGCTCGGATCTCGCCTGTGCCGGTGTCATGTTCACCATCGACACCGAAAGCGGCTTCCGCGACGCGGTACTCATCAGCGCCGCCTACGGCCTGGGCGAAAACGTCGTCCAGGGCTCGGTCACACCCGACGAGTACACCGTCTTCAAGACCACGCTGAAGACGGGTCACCGGCCGATCCTGCAGAAGACAGTCGGCAGCAAGGAATTCAAGCTCATCTATGACACGGGCGGCGGGAAGATGGTGAAGAACGTCCCGGTCGCCCCGGGCGACCGCGCCAGGCTGGCGCTCACAGACGACGAGGTGCTGGAACTCGCGCGCTGGGGCTGCATCGTCGAAGACCACTACTCAGCCACGCGTGGCGCCGCGGCGCCGATGGACCTGGAGTGGGCCAAGGACGGCAACACCGGCGAACTCTTCATCGTGCAGGCGAGGCCTGAAACCGTACAGTCGCGGAAGAACCCCGATGTGCTGGAGACCTACCGGCTCGGACAGCGCAGCGCCGTGCTCGCCAGTGGACGCAGTGTCGGCGACAAGATCGCAACCGGCCGCGTCCGGGTCATCACGAGCGCGCAGTTCATCGGCCGGTTCCAAACCGGCGAAGTGCTCGTCACCGACAAGACCGACCCGGATTGGCAGCCCATCATGAAGAAGGCCGCCGCCATCGTCACCAACCGTGGCGGGCGCACCTGCCATGCTGCGATCGTGAGCCGCGAACTCGGTGTACCGGCCATCGTCGGCACCGAGCGCGGCACGGAGGCACTCGTCGACGGCCAGATGGTCACCGTGAGCTGTGCCGAGGGTGACGCCGGGTTCGTCTACGAAGGCGCGCTGCCGTTCGACGTGGAACGCACCGACCTGACCGCCCTCGGCCACCCCCGAACCAAGGTGATGATGAACCTGGCCAATCCCGAGGAGGCGTTCTCGCTGTCCTTCATTCCGAACGACGGCGTCGGCCTGGCGCGGATGGAGTTCATCGTCACGACGTACATCAAGATCCACCCCCTCGCCCTCGTCCACTTCGACCAGCTCAGCGATGCCGCGGCGAAGGCCGAGATCGCGCGGATGACCGCAGGTTACGACGACAGGCCGCAGTTCTTCGTCGACCAGCTCGCCCAAGGCGTCGGGATGTTGGCGGCTGCCTTCTATCCGAAGGACGTCATTCTGCGCCTGAGCGATTTCAAGACCAACGAGTACGCCAATCTCATCGGCGGCAGCGCGTTCGAGCCGCACGAGGACAACCCGATGATTGGCTTCCGCGGCGCGAGCCGCTACTACCACCCGCGCTATCAGGCCGGCTTTGCGCTGGAGTGCCGAGCCGTGGCCACGGTGCGAGAGGAGATGGGGCTGACGAATCTCAAGCTGATGATTCCGTTCTGCCGCACCGTCGAAGAAGGCCGCCGCGTGCAGGCGGAAATGGCGACGCATGGACTGCGGCGCGGCGACAACGGGTTGGAGATCTATGTGATGTGCGAGATCCCGAGCAACGTCGTGCTGGCCGAGGAATTCGCCGACATCTTCGACGGCTTCAGCATCGGCTCGAACGACCTGACTCAGCTCATCCTCGGGGTGGATCGCGACAGCGCGATCGTCGCCCCTATCTTCGATGAACGCAACCCGGCCGTGACACGGATGATCGCGCAGGTCATCGCCACCTGCCGAGCCAAGGGCCGCAAGATCGGCATCTGCGGCCAGGCGCCGAGCGACTACCCGGAGTTCGCACAGTTCCTCGTCGAGCAAGGGATCGACAGCATCTCGCTCAACCCCGATACCATGCTCAAGACGACGCTGGCTATTCTAGAAACGGAGGCCTCGTTGAAGGAACACCCGACGACCTTGCCGGCGGCGTCCAAGTCGTAGCGAATTGCCAGCGGCGCATCCAGCGTCCAGCTGACGTGTCGGAGTCCATTGAGCAGCGCCTGTCGATCGTGTTTAGCAGTCGTCATGATGTGTGGGTGCCGGCGGTATGCCGCCCAACGTCGGCGGGGGTCCCTCGCAGGGAAGATCTGACGCGTGGATCTGGACCGCGGGGCAGGACTTGCGCGTGTGGTTACATCCGCGACGCCCCCGAGAGGACGTGCGGGGAGTTCCGAGCAACATCACAGATCCGTGCGCGGGCCTTCATCAATGGCCCATATGTCGGAGGTAGATGCGCTCCTCCTTCACAGCGCGGGGAGCTTCAGAGCTGATCCAATTGCGAATGGCGGGATAGGAACTCACATGGGCTAAGACGTCCACGTCGAGGCCCGAGGCGATCCTGAAGTTCCCCGCGCGAGTCGGACGAGGTCGAGAAGGGACCGGTCATCGTCCACCTCGACGAGCAGATCGACGTTACTGTCGGACCGATCCTCTCCGCGCGGCCCGCTCCCGCTGGATCGCCTGCTGCAGATCCCAGTCGGCCTGAAGCCGCATCCACAGTTGGGGCGATGTCTTCAGGAACTTAGGGACGAGAACTGGCTCGGGCCCGCGATCCATCCAGGGGAGATCCTCTTCGAGGAGTATTTGAAGCCGCTGGGCGTGGGGCAGGTCGAGGCAGCGCGGGCAGCTGGGCGTGTCGTTGAATCGGCTGAATGAGATCGTGTTGGGGAAGCGTGGCATCACGGCTGACACCGCGCTCCGGCTGGCCAGTAGTTCGCGAGGGATTCGCCGGGCCACGCGACGGGCGACTGCGGCCGGCCTCCTGTCGATCATGCCGTTCCAGACGCGCCGCGCTTCGTCGTACCCGGCGGCACCTGGCAGAATGGGCGGCTGGCCGAGGCTCGCAGTGAGCGTCTCGAACGCGGCTCGTGGCAAAGGCTTGTCGGAGCCTGACAGAGTTCGCAGGTGACACACGCCATTCCAGCCCCCTTCTGCGCGACGCTCATCGGTGCATGTGAGCGGCCTGGATAATTTCGGTTTGCCTCGGGTGAGCACATTCACCGAAGGCTCCTCATTCGTGCTGTACGAAAGTGGAGGCTTCTATCTGCAGCGAACGAGGGCATACACCGGACGCGATTAGTGGACCGTGCTCATGGGTCCTTCTTTCTGTGACATGTCTGGTCGCATGGTCAATCCGGCGCTGCTCCCGTTGGAACTGACCAGGCGGTGTCGGCACGACACTAG
>Ga0105095_10000259_pt1 | contig 24704 bp, 17 predicted proteins | sample PPLLak2March2015_2_FD_79180 | JGI IMG/M metagenome (GOLD analysis project Ga0105095, IMG submission 79180) | Freshwater sediment microbial communities from Prairie Pothole Lake near Jamestown, North Dakota, USA - PPLs Lake P8 Core (3) Depth... | ecosystem: Environmental > Aquatic > Freshwater >...
CGCTCGATCCCCTTCACGATGTGACGCAACTCGGGAGACAACACCGCAAGCGCACCGAAGGCACCGTCCGCGTGAAACCAGAGACCCTCCTCCGCGCAGAGATCTGCAAGGATGTCCAAAGGATCGGTGGCGCCGGTATTCACCGTTCCCGCACACCCGACAATACAGAGCGGGAGCAGGCCGCTCTCCCGGTCCTCGCGGATTGACCGTCTCAACTGATCCACGTCGATCGTGAGGTCCGGCTTTACCGCGATGAGCCGTAATGCCTTGCGGCCGAGGCCAAGGAGCTCCATCGCCTTGTAGACCGAGCTGTGCACTTCGGTGGAGGCGTAGACCCGGAGAGCCTTCGGCGCTCCCCCGACCCCCTCCTCCCTCACGTCGCAACCTGCGCGACTGTTCCGAGCAACGGCAAGTCCGAGGAGATTTGCCATCGATCCCCCGCTCACGAGCAGGCCGCTGGCGGAAGCCGGGAAACCGAACATTTCCTTACACCAGGAGATCACCTGCGATTCCACCAGGTTCCCCGCTTGAACTAATCCCCCCTGATTCGGGTTGAAACCAGCGGCGAGCATATCTGCGAGCATGCCTGTGACCGTGCCGTTGCCCATGACCCAACCCCAGAACCGGGGGTGAACATTTCCCGTCGGATATGGCAACACTTTCTCCCTGAATGCCGCATAGACCTCGTTCAGCGGTCGCGCGGCATGCGGGAGAGGTCGCTGGAATTCCCCGGGGAGGTCCTGAGGGATCGGCTGCCAGACCGGGCGTTCTCTGACGGTCCGGAGATATTCGATCATGTCGTCCACCATCTGCTTGCCCAACGTACGCACCTCCTCCCAATCGCGAGGGTCGAGGGTTTCTTCTTTTGTCAAGGTTCTGTGCACGGTCACAACCACTCCTTTGGCTTTGAGTGGAGAATGTCTTCGTCTTCAATCCTGTAGTTCGATAACACTCGTTAGGTAGGTTTTGTTTCTCATCCGGCGCGGGGTCGCCACAACAAAGACCCCTACAACGCAAATTGCAGGGGTGGGGCGTGACATGGACACGAGCACTACTCGCAACTTACTGCATCCGGGATACAACTCCGATTGCGCGATTACGGTGCCACAAATCCGTTCAGATATTCCACGGCTCCATGCGGATTGGGTGACGTGAAATCGGCACCAATGCGAGTGCAGAATTCTTTCGTTATAGGAGCGCCGCCGATCATTACCTTTGTGTCAGGGTACGCTTCCTTGATGGCACGAACGCTCTTTTGCATATTGGGCATGGTTATCGTCAGCAATGCAGAAAGCCCGACGATACAACCCGGGTGCTCGGCAAGTGCACCCAGGAACTTGCTGGTCGGCACGTCCACGCCGAGATCGATAACTTCGAATCCACCCCCTGTGACAATCATGGCGACGAGGTTCTTGCCAATGTCGTGCAGATCGCCGGAGACGGTTCCTATCACGAATTTTCCTTTACGTTTTACCTCGCCGGATTCCAGGAATGGCTTGATGTGTTTAAGTACAGCATTCATCGCCGCGGCAGAGATGACCAGATTGGTCACCGCCGCTTTGTTCTCGCTGAACTCTTTCCCGATTCTGTCCATTCCGAGCATACAGCCCTCCAGCAGAACACTCGGCTGAATGCCCATCTTCAACGCGTCGGCGGCAACCTCGTCGGCACCGTCCTGATCTTTCATGTCAGGCGGATACGGAGCAGCCCTGTTTACTTTCCCTCGTGCAACGCACGTGGCGATTCGGTCGACAAATTCCTGCATTATCCTTCTCCTCATTGTGCAACATGGAGACCCGATTCTCTGACTATCGTTGGAGTGATGCTCTCCCAAAGCGATGGCATGATGTGGATACCGCGAACGCCACGCATGCTCTTCAGCACCCGAATCAGTTCCACCGCAATTTTGATCCCTTCTTCTTGAGGATCGCGCGCCTGGCTCATCCTGCTGATGTATTCATCCTGTATCCTGATGCCCGGCAATTTTTCTTTCATCCAGAGTAAGGTCTTCACCGAGCGCACAGGCATGACTCCGGGAAGAAGTGCGGCTTGTTCGTGAAGGCCCATTTCGATTGCCCTTTCCATCCAGCGGGTAATAAGCCCCAGATCAAAGACAGGTTGTGTTTGTATGAAACGTGCACCGGCCGCAATTTTCTTGTGCAGACGTATCAATCGCATTTCAAACGGTTCCGCAAACGGATTTGCCGCCGCCCCAATGAAGAATTCGGTGGGCTTTTTCATTTCAGATCCGGATGGCAGGAAGCCGGTATTCATGGTGGCCACGGCAGCGATGAGCTGTATGGAATCAAGGTCGAACACTCCTTTGGCCTCGGGCTGGTCGCCAAATGTCTGATAGTCTCCTGTCAAGCAGAGCACATTGCGGATACCCAACGCCGCGGCACCGAGGAGATCACTTTGCATCGCCAATCTGTTGCGATCCCTGCACGTCATTTGCATGATCGGCTCAATGCCCTCGTCAAGGAGTATCCGTGCTGAGGCAATGCTCGACAAGCGGACGATGGCCCTCTGATTGTCAGTGATATTCACCGCATCAACAAATCCTTTGAAATGCCTGGACTTGTCCCTGATGACGTTGCCGTCACAGCTTTGCGGCGGGCCGATTTCCCCGCATACGACAAACTGCTTCGATTCAATTTTTTCCCGCAGCCCCATCAGCGATGATATCCTTTACCCTCTTCTTGTCATGGCGAAGAAACAGCGTGGCCCCTTTCGTGCGCTTCGTGAACACATTCAGCCACGCCGATGTCCCCTCAAAATTCCAGTTGTGGATGCTGTTCATCCTGTAGAGTAAACTGATTCGATTCAACAGTCGTGACCGCTGGTAAATTCTGTACCATACGCACTTCCGATCGGGAAACACCTCACACATTCCCCCCTCGCCGGTTCCTCCGCACGGACCATTACGCAGACGTTTCGGACAATTCTGGGAGCAGATGAACGCCGTCGAGGACAGTATACATTCACCGCAGCGCTGACAGCGAAACAGCGGCACTTTTATGAGGTTCTCAAAAAAGAGCATAACATGGGAGATCGTTCGCCCACGCGCTGAAATGGGACGTTTGTTCAAAGTCGCCAGGTCTTCCAACAACGGAGACTTCCAGGAATCTGCCGACGGGTTACGGGTACTATCGTGAGCGTGTATGAAATGCATTCTTCAATCCGTCCGCTCTGATTTCAAACAGCCAACATCGATGGGAGTCTCGCTCCTGTCACGAGAGATACAGCATCACTCTCATGACTGCTTCAACACCTTCCAGCTTCAATACATCTTTCAAACATTGCAGAGCGGGATCCTCATCCGTCACGAGAGCGTATTGTCGTCTGGTAGAACCGATGATGGTATTCAGTCCCAGCGGCATTGCCATCGTCAGAAATGCGCTCTCAAGCGGACCTTTCGCCGGTGAACCGTCTCCCCTTTTGGGAGGAAGCATCGCAGTGAAGTTACTTAATCCTACCGACATATTCACACCTGCGAGATCTGCGTCCTTATGAATCAGCGCCATCGCATCCATGAGACGAACAAAATCTCCCTTTGAATCACTGCCGACCGGCATGATCCCCGGGTCAAGAATGATTCTGTCGTTGGTGATATGCGGTATGCGTTTTCGTGCGGTGTTCACCATAGACCTGGCAGTCGCATGGATGTGGCTGGCTGTCCTGTTGAGCATTATTTCACCGGATTCATTTATGCCCTCGGTGACGAGCAGGATGGGGATGAATGGGTGCTTTGTGTACATGTCAAACATCTCCAGCCGTGCTTCAGAGATGGAGTTTAGAACCGGGATGTGATTACCGGCACGTCCCGCGTCATATGCTTCCAGCGCTGCGGCCGCAATGGCCGCATCAGGAGTGTCTATAGAGAGCGGAATCGTGATGTGTTCCTGAATTCTCCGAATAACCGATGCCATAAACTCCGGGGAACGGGACCCAACATTTACATCGATGTACTTCGCACCTTTTTCCGCTTGCAGCCTGGCCACTTCAACGATGCCGTCAAGGTTGTTCTCTTCGAACAATGCATGAGTGGACGGGACAGAGTCATTAATCGATTCACCGATAATGGTAAGGCCGGAGATACTCATTCACTAACCTCTCACTCAATCGTGCATGGAGGAAAACGCTTATGAACGCAACGTTAAACAATGTTCACGCGTGTCTTCCCCTCAATGCCATCAATGACGGAAGCAACAAGAGTAGATCCGCTTTCAGAAGGAACATACTGGTGGCGCGCGGAGGTCGCCTTCCCTCCGGGGAAAACAAGTGCTGGGGCGAAATGTCCACCGACAGGATTTCCGGTGTGTTCACCAGATGATCGTTGAAGAGCCGAGCAGCTAGCGATTTCTCGCGGCCTCAATGAAAGCCGCGATGTTTCTCGAGTCAACGCCCGGCGGCATGCCTCCGCCGCAGGACAGAATTACCCTGCTTCTGTCCCGCAGGGAATTTACCAGCTCTGTTGTCACACGCTTCACATCCTGAGGGGTGCCGCTTGCCAGCACATCCCTCGGGGGGATATTCCCGAGCAAAGCGACCTTGTTCCCCGTCAGGGCTTTCAACTCATTCAGGGTGATATCGAACCCCATATTGAGGAGATTGACCTCCATTTCCGGAAGGAAGGGGGCCGATACCCTCACCTGCGCGTCATTATGGAGGAACCTGACGGAAACGTCTGTGGTGAAGAGCTCTTTGAAGGCGGGAAGCCCGAAAGCACGGAACTCCGCCTCTCCGAGAAACCCGATGATGTCGTCCAGCAGGAAAATGCCGTCAATCGACGGGAATGTCTCCCGCTGCAGGTCAAGCCACTGCTTCAGGAAGAGAGTGATTTTCTTGATCAAGCTCTCCGCCTTCCCGGGATCCAGCATTAACATGGTAAGAAACTCGATCGTCCCCATCAAGTAGCAGGCAATATTCAATGGCCCGCGGGCCACGGCGAACCTGATCTTGTGCCCTGCTGCTTCGATCCGTGGTTGCGCCAGTCTGAGTCGATTTAGCACCAGGGGCAGGAGCCCGTCCGTTCTGGGGTCCGGTGATGGCAAGGAGTCAATCTCCCGTTCCGAGAGGAGGACTTTGTGCGCATGGGGGAATTCGTTCCGAGGGAAGGTACATCGCACGCCAAAGGCGGACGGCTCTGTACACATACCGTACTCCGACCAGAAACCGGGCAGGAACATCACATCGGGAAAATCCCTGATTGCCCTCAGGTTTGCAGAGAACCAGATCTCATCGTTCGAAAAATAGTCCAGGATGGGGGCGCCATACCAGTTTGGCAGCCAGGGACTATCAATGATGAATGCGACCGGCAGGGGTGTTGAGATCTCACCTCTGATAGTCTTCAGAAGAACTTCCCACTGCTGATCTGTCATTCCTCCTCCGATTGCGGGATTCCAGCAGGCAATAAGTGTTCATTCCGTTCGCGAGAGAAGACGCTCCAACTCTCCCACGTTCGCGCTGTTGGGGAAAAACTGGTCCCACCACCTGGCACACCTGTTGGCATCAAGCGGAACTCCAATGACCGGGACTCCAGCTTTCATGCACAGCCGCATACCCCTGACCAACTCCGGGATACACGCGATCCCGAGCACTCCTACCACCTTACCCTGTTTACGTAATCGTCGAAGCAACGATCGGAGATTCGCTGTCATCCAGATGTACGGTGTTACGTGATGCCGGCGGAGGAGTTTGCTGACTGCATTCAGAACGCAGTCCTTTGAACATCCCTTGCACACATGATCCTCCCCGCGAATGACCGATTGACAGGTGACCGTTACGTCATGCAGGCAGTGCGGCAGAAATGCGAGGCGCATGTCGCACGCCCGGAATTCGGACGCGTTCAGACGATTGACCAATTCTATTTCGAGCATGTGGAAATGATACTGTTCTTCGCTGGTGGAGAGCACCCGGTCCCAGCGGTGAGCCAGCGAGAGTTCCGCCAGATGTAACGCAACGTTCACGGTGTATTGGGATAGCTGCTCCCGCAGAGCCCGGGCGAGTGATGCTTCTTTTGAAACGTCCGCCTCCCGGCGTGCCAACGATTTGAGGTGACGCTTGCTTCTGCTCTCCCTTCGGACGCTCTCCAGTGCATGCTGGAGATCAGCCTCCTGCTTTTCAAGATTATCAGCCAGAAGACGGATGCGATCGTAGTAGGCACTGGAATCGCAATCATCGCCGAAAAGCGAGTAGGTTTTGCCTTGACCGGGTTTTGGAGCCGTTTGCGTATCCTTGGTCATCCGGGATTCTCATCCTTTGCGCGACTACGTCTTTACCTTCTCGACGTACTCTCCACTTATATAATACTGAATCCGAATCGAAGCCGGTACTCCCGTGTAGCAACGCTAGCCTGACGCCGCAGCCGCCCAGGTGTGGGCGTACTCCTCCACCAAACGCAGATAGACCCGATACTGCTCCAGCGAGACACCGGGTGGAGTCTGGTGATCAACACTCGGGATGAATCCGCCCGACCTCGCCAACGGCGTGAGGCGATCGAACTCCGCACGCAGCGCCGTCTCGCCCCGGGGCATGACCATCTTGTCGAAGTGACCGATCATGCGCAATGTCGGGAAGGAGTGACGCAGCGTCATCCCGTCGACTCCCGCCTGCCGCTCCAGAGGAAGTACTCCGTGAATTCCCAACGACTGAATCCAGGGAACGAGCCTGGTCACATCACCGTCGGTATCGATGAATGTCACCATGCCCATTTCGCTGGTGCGCTCCAGCAGACGGCGGTAGTAGGGTGAGAGAAATGCGTCACAGATCTCCCGTGAAATCATAGGTCCGTTGTTGTATGACATGTCTTCCGCGACGGTCACAAACGTTGGTCTGCCAATGCTGCCAATCTGGCGCAATAACCGGAGATTAAAGTCCAGAAGATCTTGATTGATCCGATGGATGAGTTCGGGTTGATCGAAGTAGGCGAGCATAAGCTGGATGAAACCCATGAGCGTCCGGGGGAACCAGAAGAAACCCTCAAGGGTAATCCACACCACGGCGTCGCCTTCTGCCTGGCGCCTTAACCAGGGGACCATCTGAGCCAGCGCCGCGCTGTGATCAGGAAACAGATCGCAGTATATCCGCGAATAGTCGTCCATGTTCGACACGCATCCTTCCACATGGTGCGGCGCGGCATCTATGGTTGGATCGGTCGTGCTGAACCAGAACTGCTTGTAAGGATCCAGACCGAAGTATTCGTGAATCGCGAACACATCTTCTCCCAGGCGATCGGGAAGGCCCTCGCTTCGCCAGCGCGCGAGAGTTTTATCCCACCACATCGCCCATTCCCACTTCGGCAGCCGGTCCACCGGCTGAAAAGCCATCACTGCTCTGAATCGCTCTACGTGATTCACGGCGTCATTTCTGTGTGGTGTCGCAACAAATAGTGGGATACAAGTCGCCGATCATGGGTACCTCACTCGTGTCTGTATGATTACTCGTGAGCGAGAAGCTAACGGCACGGCGGTAAGATAGCGGTGAGTCGATCCAGAGTCAAACAGTGGCTACCACACGATCTCAAGTCCCACCACTACAAACCAGCTGTCGGTAAAGAGGTTAAGGGCGTACACAGACACCGTTCCCTGGGCCGGCGTCAGCTGAACGAATGGACCCCCGTCGAGCTCCAGCGGCTTCTGGGAGCTTTTTGTCCACTGCGTCATTGATCCAAGACGAAGCAAGTCGAAGGGAGCAATACCGAGTTCCAGCCATGAATAGAAGAAGCCCTCAGAGGGCTCGTCGACATCGAGCAAGTACTCACTCTCAACGTAACAATCAAACACGCCGTACTCAAAAGATGCCTCCAGAGCGGGAACAACCCCGGTTGTCCTGCCAAATGCCACTCCCGCCATCGGGGTCAATGCAAATGCACAGGACTCCCCCATCGAAAACGTCCACCCGGCGAAGATCGACGCTGACTTCAAGTCCTCGTAATTGTAACGGCTTTCGAGATGGATGCTCCCGAAGTCTGCCGTCGCTGTCAGGACAGGCACGTCCTCGCCGACAGGACGGACATAGGATAGGGCCTCCATGGAGAATTCCCAGGGAGGTCCGTCACCGGGCACCGCCGTGGAGTCGGGCGGTGCCGCCCCCCCGGTTCCCGGGAACAGTGCTACAAGCAGTACCGGTGACCTGAGGAGTACCTGGCACACAACGTTGAGCAGCGGCTTCAGGAATTTCATATGCACGCCGTAGCATCGCTCAGCCCAGGCTTCCTGTCATCGAGAGAGTCATGATGAGCCCGAACAGAAACTCTGAAAAACCTCTCGACCGTGCTCAGGAATCCTCTAATGCTCGTTTCAATCGTGGGCATGGTGAAGCGTTTTCCGGAAATTGCACGCGGCAGGGGAAGGCGTCTCATGCGTGTAGTAAGATAGCCAGTGGCTCCACTATTGTCAACGATATCAGGTGATGGAATGGGAATTTGGTGGGATGAGAATTGATGAGAATCTCACTCACACCCTTGCACTTCGCGAATCATTCCACTACTCTCTCTTTGAAGGAATTCTCCGGATCCTCCCTCGTATCACGGATATCAAGATGAACTCAGCATCCGCAGAAGTACGCACCCTCCAGGTAGAGTTGCCCATCTCCGTCCGCGCCTATGACGTCGATGCCCTGGGTATCGTCAGCAACATCGTCTATGTGCGATGGTTTGAAGATCTCCGGACGGCTTTTCTTGAGGTCTACATGCCGATGCGGGAGATGTTCGCGGAAGGGTTTTCACCGATCCTTGTGCACACGGACATCCGCTACCATCGTCCTGTTACCCTCACTGATAGGCCGGTGGGACGTGCATGGGTTGAAGATCTCGGGCGTGTGCGCTGGAGGATGGGGCTGGAGATTTGTGTCGGGGAGAATGTTTGCTGCAGCGGCAAACAAGAAGGGCTCTTTGTGGACATCGTTCGCAAACGCCCGATTCCTGTCCCGGAGAGACTGGTGCAGGCGTTTGAGTCCTACAAAGGCTCCTCCCACTGATCGGTCAAAATCCGGTTCCTCGGTTTCGTCAACGAATGTGGTTCATCTTGAGCATCCCGATATAAGAGGGTTCTTTCCCGTTTGTCGGCACTGCCAGCATCCGGCCATAGTATGTCCCGGATGCAAGCCGTGAGGCATCCAGGCGCACCGTGTGCTCTCCGGGGGCCGTCTCCTTGTTAATAAGTGTGGCTACTTCACGCCCCAGCAGGTCATAGATCTTCAACGTTACGACGCTTGCGGTCGGGATTTCGAACGCTATTTCGGTGCTAGGATTGAAAGGATTTGGAAAATTTTGCCTGAGGACAAATGCCGCCGGGGTCGTGCTTCCCGAAGTGATGGCTGCCGTCGTGGGCGCAACGTGCACGAGACGAACTTTGCTCTCGGTCACCACCCCGTTGAGTCCGGTCACAGTGAGCGTCACGGTGTATGTGCCCGAATTCTGGTATACATGGTCAGGATTGGGCGTGGTGCTTGTGCCGCCATCTCCAAAATCCCATAAAACAGATTCCGCTCCTTCCCATGACCGGTTGAAAAAGGAAGTACGCAGCGGCGCCTTTCCGGAGATCCTGTCCGCATCGAACGCCACGTGCGCGTGGAGTTTGCCCACGAATATGTCTCCGTATCTCGGAAACGCATTTGGATCGGGACCGTCTTGCTTCCAGAGCACCCGCTCATTATCGACATACGGCTCCGTATTAGGCGTGAAATCCCCGGAGTTCGTCAGCCGGCTGATGACGTTCCCATCGAAGACCCGGATCTCGTTGTCCTGTGACCAGGCTATTCTGCCGTTGCTCATCCAGAGCCATCGGAACACCGAATTGCGCTCGCGGGCCACAGTGGTCCTTTGGCCCGAATCCAAATCGAGGTAGACAATCACTTGAGATTGCGGAAGGTCTTCGAACCAGGCTATTCTTGCTCCATCGGTAGCGGGGCCCTCACAGTTTGCCAGGCCGCTGGTGATCTGTGTTCTTGTTGCGGTGGACGGAACATACATCATGATCTGCATGATCCCGTTTCGCTGCTCGCTCCAGACAATTCTCCCGTTCCGGTAACAGAAGGAAAAACCCACCAAGGAGTCTGAAAGCCGTTTCCTCGTCCCCTTCACATCGAGCATAAGCATCGTCTCAGTGGGTGTGGACCTGTACCAGCAGGTCGTATCGCCGTCCACCAGAGTGATACCATTCATGATTGTGAGAGATGTGTCGGTCGTGAGTTGTTTGAGTTCACCGGAATTGGTATTGTAGGTCCACGCCTGGTTCACAGCCTTCGCCTCAGCGAGCCGGAAGCCGTGAAATCCGATCATTCCGTTGGCGACATACATATTTTCGCACTGCAGGCTGTCCAGAACTTTTTGCGCCGGTGCTGATCCCTTTTTCGACCACATGGTATGAGAATCCTCCCGCCAGATCATAACACCGTCGTTTGCCATGAAGAAATCTTTCATGAAAAGCGAATCCGTCAGTCGGGCTATCGATGCTCCATCCCATGCCATGACGCGCCCACTGGTCGAATTTGTGAAATCTCCCCAGAAAGCTGAACCACTGTCGACAGTCTTGAACCGTGTTTGTGCCCAACCGCTGACGACACCGGTGGTCAGGCGCTGGTACGTTACCGGAACGCGCATCTCGACGGCGTCTCCGTTTGTCCACGCGATGACTTCGTCATCGACCTCTGGATTCTCTCCGGTGCTGACATCTTCGGTGATCCCGCTTGCCACCCTGAACGTCTTCAACCGTTTCGAACTACCCACCCCCGACTGCCAGACCACCAGACCATTGTCGATATGGAGACCCGACACTCCTGCATCGTCGGCGATCGTATCGACGACTCCGTTCTCCCCGTTGAAGACGGCAATTACGGAAGTGAGGTTGACCGTATCGGTGAGGGAGGCTACCGCAATCCCGCCGCTCAGGTCATAACCGGTCACACGGGTCGGTCCGACAGGTGCCTGCACAAGCGTGACAATCGAATCGCCTGTGAAGACTCTCACTCTCGTCATAACAGCCGACAATTCCAGCCAGGCCAGGTGGCCGTCGACGAGGACAGGCCCCGCGCAGCGAATTCCTGGGGTGTTCGAAAACGTGCGCGTTCCGAGACCGTCGTAGTAGACAATCGCGGACGAAGCGGATGACGACTCTTGTTCAGCCGAGACCCAGGCAAGCTGCCCATGGCTCACGCGCGGCTCAGTGTTCCAGAGACCCGCGCGAAACACTGTGTCGATACCTGAGTCAAGCCTGCGGAGAGCGATTTCCGTCCCCTCGCTGCCTCTGCGCGTGTATGCCAGAAGCCCATTCGCGAGAGCGACCTGTTGGGTGGAGCCCTGGTAGTACGAAGCGCCTATCGTCCCAGAACTCCATGACCGAAGATTGTACAGTCGTACTTGCTCCGCAGATTCATTCCATACGACGTAGTCGCAATCGATGGCAGAAGTAAGCCCGAGGAGATTGGAGTCAAGCTTCATGATCTCCGCCCCGGAATAGTACTTGAGGTTATGCTTCCCTGATACCGGATCAGTATCTGTCCAGATAATTCGCCCCCTGTTCAACGCCAACTGGGAAGGAGCCTGTGTATCGAACGTAATGTTCATGATCCGGTAATCTGTGACTTCCTGACCGAACAGACAGAAGGAAGGTACTATCATGAACCCGACGAGAAGGTAGGGGCAAAGGAGGGGGGGTGAAGCGATTTTTCGAGCAGGAGACGACGAACAGACCCGGTTGTAGTCCAGGTCTTCTGGAGAACCTTCCATGATGACTTCTCCTGGAAAATCGAGCCGAAAGCGGACTGATTCTACAACACTGTTTTTCCTAGAAATGGTTCCAGATGGACAAGTTAAGGTGTTCAATTTTTGGGACCTGACCCATAGCAGACGCCCGGTCTACGGGAAGCGCAACCTTGACAAACGTCCGCCGCTACACTATACTGTCACTCAACAGTACGGATCGTACAAGAGGAGTTCATGCAACATGAAGAACGCGTATGAAGTGCAGAACCCCGACTTTGACGTCAGTCCATTTACCGGAATGACGAAGAAGCACTATGTTGAATGCGCCAAGTACCTGTTGTCAAGGGCCTTCACCCACGTTGACTCGCTTGAAACGCCGATTTCGTTCCCTGGCGTCCCCGGCAAATCGTACCCTCAACCGAATGCCCCCGCATGGCGTCACCGGTCAGCGGAGTTTGAGGCGTTGGAAAGGACATTCACTCTTGCGGGGCCCCTTATCCACATAGATCCCGAAACAAAAGTCAGGGATGTCAATCTGCGAGACTATTATTGCCTGCAGATATACAACGCACTCACACCGGGGCATCCGAATTCACTGCCGCTGCCTGAAGATCTGCCCGACTCCACGTACCAGTTCACCTGCGAGTTTGGCGGACTGTTCAAGACATTGCTGCTGATGCCCGAAACCCTCTGGCCTCACTTCACGCAGCAACAAAAAGACGAGATGGCTGTGACCATTTCAAAATGGGCACACCACCGAACAACTCAGAACAATTGGCGACTCTTCAACATCATCACGCTCTCTTTCCTCAAGAAATATGGATACGAGATCAATGACGAATTGCTGAGGAGCCATCTCCTGTGGGTGGCTTCCTATCACTCTGGCAACGGTTGGTATCTCGAACAGACGTACAACTACTACACGATCAGTCTATTCGTCGTGTACGGAACAATCTGGAACAGGACTTTTGGCGATCAATACTACCCGGAGATTGCGGCTACGATCGAAAAATCTGCTCACGAATTGATGAAAACATACACGAGCTTCTTCGCGCGCGACGGATATATCAACATGTGGGCGAGGAGTATTTGCTACAGAACTTGGATTTCCGGAGGCTTCCCGGTTTCTTTCATGCTGAAAGAAGCGCCCCCACTGGATCCCGGTTGGGCCAGAAGACTCTGTTCAGGGTCACTGCTCCAATTTGTCACACGGGAAGAGTTTTACGAAAACGACATACCAAGTCTTGGGTTTTACGGACACAGGGAGTTCGTGCTGCAGAACTACAGTTGTGCAGGAAGCCCTTTCCTCATGTTTCTGCCGTTCATATGCCTTGCGCTACCCGATGATTCTCCGTTCTGGACCGCAAGAGAAAATGAAGGGATGTGGGAAACTCTCCGCAACAAATCGCACAAGGCCATTCTGGACAAACCCGGACTGGTGCTTGTCAATCACGGCAAAACGGGCACCTCGGAGATCATTCCCGGCAAAGTGTACTACAACGATCAGAACTATTCCAAGCTTGCATACAACACCCATTTCCCCTGGGAGGATCATAACCCTCAAGGCGGGACATCGATGGAGTACAGTTTTCGGAGTCTTGACCCGAGAGACGTTCGAGGCGATGATGTCAACTTTTATCTCACCGGCCTCACAGTCAACAATAGCCCCGCGACCAGTGCCGCGTTTGCCACTTCCCAGAGCATGCTGTATAATGGCGTCCGGAATGATGTCCTCTACAGGCAGGCGATCATGCGCAAACCACCGAACAACGGCGTTGGCTACATCATCGATCTTGCCGAAATCACCATTCCCGGCGGCGTCATTCGTGTAGATCGTTCCCGTTTGGCATTCGAACATGAATTGACTCTCGGCCACTACGGCATGCCGCATCTTGACGGCAAAAGTGCAAAGATTGTTCAATTCGCAGACGGAACCAGGAAGGTCATCACCGTATCAATTCCGGGGAGAAGACTCGCGCTGATTACCTATAGCGGTTGGGATAGGGTGGACAGTGTCATCCATCAGGGGAGAAATGCAGAGGCGCATGAAAGTACGGTTTTGTATGCGTACAGGAAAAGAACGGCAAAGAACCCCGCCATGGAATTGATGGTGACGGTCCTGTTGCACAAAATGGGCGACGGTGCATGGACGGAGGAGGAGTTGTCACCGATAAAGCAGATTGCCATCATGGACATTACCCCGTCATATTCGGCTCTGGGAGCAAGGATTACCCTGTTCAATGACGAAGAATATCTGATTGACTTCAAAGACATGGACGGGTATAGATCCTGTTAGGCATGGTCACGGATTCTGCCAGGCATGGTAGCAGATTCTGCCAGGCAATCTGCAGGAGCACCCGACGAGCGCTCTGAGGACTACGCCTCTTCCAGTTTGTCATACCAGCTCCGCTTCAGCAGGTACGTTGTAACGATCGCTACCCCCAATGCGATCCACATGGATGTCCATCGAAACACAATCAGAAAGACGGGGACCAGCACCAAAGAAGTCTGCCAGACGACGCCGACGGCGACATTGCTCAAATCCCGGGCCGCCCCGGTGTTCTTCATGAACGTAGGATCATCACGCAGCACCTTCTCATAAATGGGCTGCCAGAACCCCCATGGACGAACCTGCCGGTAGAAGTGCATCAGTGTGGCGTCATCGTCGGGCTTTGTGAGGAGACTCGTGCTCACACTGGCGATTGCAGAAGCGGCAAGGATGAGCGGGAAGCTGTTGACAGCCGAGACGCCCGGGAGAATCTGTCCGAAGGTGATCGCAAACACAACACCGCTTATCATACCCGCGAAGTATCCGTAGCCATTGAATCGCCACCAGTGCCAACGAAGGATATTGGGCGCTGTGTACCCTCCGGCCAACCCGAACACAATCCACTCGGTAATGGCGTTGATGGATTGCGGTTGAAGCCCGAAGAGCACTCCCAGCAGCACCAGCACGATGGACGCGGCATAGCTGACGACCATGTATTGCCTGTCTGTGCCCCCAGGATTGATGTATTTCTTGTAGATATCATTCACGACATACGCCGCCCCGCAATTCACCGTGGAATCGAATGTGGACATGAATGCTGCAAGCAAACCTGCAAGTAACAGGCCCGTGAGCCCCACCGGAAGGAATTTGTCGATGACGTGAGGAAGCACCAGCTCAAAATCGATGTCCTGTCCCATGGCCCTAATCTCGGGGCCGAAAAAGACCACCCCTAGAACAGCCACCGCAGTCACTATGACCCAGCGGGGAAGATTTACCACGGAGACGATGGCGCTCATCAGGGCGGCCTCTCTCGGTGTCCGGGCCGCCAGCATGCGCTGCATATCGTATGTCGGAATAGGACCCGCCATGCTGTTGAGGATCCCCTTGAACACGATCATCATGAAGAAAAGAAAGAACAGTGAGTAGCCATCAGCGGCAATCCGGTCGTTGACGGCGGGAATCAGGTTGGACCAGTCAAGATCAAGCTGCCAGCCGAAGGAGAGGTCAAACCACCCTGCGGGAACGACGGATGTCAACATATCGGGGGAGACGCTCGTGAGGGCAATACCACCGATCATCAGCGAGGCCAGAACCATCAAGGCAAATTGGAACAGGTCGGTGATGACAACGCTGTACATCCCCCCCAGGAGAGTGTAGAGCATTGTGATCCCCATGAAAATCATTGCATAGGTGTTGGCCGAAAGATCCCAGGGGAGGAAAACCGCCGAAAATTTGCCGATCCCCTGAAAGGCATAGGCCAGAAATCCAATCACGCTCACCACAGCGAAGATGGTAACGCTCGCACTCGAGAGCACGCTGCCTCTGCCTGTGCCAAACCGGGTCGCAATCCATTCGGATCCCGTCAGCACATTCGAACGGCGGACCCAGATGGATATGTACACCATGAAAAACACCTGGTTGAACGTCACCCACATCCACGGCATCCAGACCCCCTTCAGGCCGTACACGAACAGCATGTACACCATCCACATGGTGCCACTGAGATCGAACATGGATGCTGCATTGGAAATGCCGAGGAAATACCATGGCATCGATCTTCCCCCCAGGAAGTAGCTATCCAGGTTTTGCGACGCACGGCGAGAGAAATACACTCCGGTGGCAACGGTCAGAACCAGATAGATGACAATTATGGAGAGATCTATCGCATGCATCAATGTCTTTTCCCCGGAACGAATTCTTTGGGGATCAAGATAACGCGGTGGTCCGGGATAATCAATGGCGCGTCCGTGTACCGCGGCGGAGTCGTACAGCGGCGGAGTGTTGAAGCTTATGAGAAATGTCAGGTTTTGTGCACAGTCCTCCCTCGTTCGAAAAAGGCGGGATGCGACGAGGCTTTGAAAAACCGACAAAAAACCATCCGTTCCATCGAAGATAACCCAAAATTTCCTATTTTTTTGTTTGCATTTTCGTTTGCTTTGTATTATAATCGAAATAGCTTGTAATCGAAGGCAATCATCGCAACTCCAAAGCCCTGAAGGAAGGGGCGAAAACGACTTCGACGGGCCGTCACCGACCCATCGGAAGTACTACTGTCAATTCTGATCGTGCTAGTCGCATTTGCTTAAACGTCTTTGGCCAGCCAAACGCCAACTGGAAGAGCATCCCGGTAACCTATCCCCAACTACTTGTCGTCAAGTCATAGGGAGCTGAAATGACAAAGGGTTTATTCGTTCTAGGCAAAAGCGGCATCTTGGTCTTGATATTTGCGATCGCTGCGTTCGCACAAAACAGTGGCAAGATCTCTGGTACTATCACCGACGTCACAACCAGCGAACCACTTGTCGGCACAAATGTGATGGTGTTGGGAACGAATTTGGGTGCCTCTACAGACTTGGGGGGCAGCTACTTCATCTTGAATGTTCCACCAGGCAAGTACGACCTTCAGATTTCCATGGTCGGGTACGAAAGAATCATTCAGCGTGGACTCATCGTCAATTCAGGCCGTACGACGAAGGCTGATGTGAGATTGAAACCCACACTGGTTGAAAAGGAAGAGGTTGTTGTCGAAGCAACGCGTCCAGATGTGGAGCCAGACAAGACATCGACGAGTATGATCATTCGCACAGATGACGTGCAACAGCTTGCCGGTATGCGCAACATAGGCGATGTCATCGGACTTGCTGCAGATGTCATGGACGGGCATTTCCGCGGGGGTCGCTCGAATGAGGAGCTGTATGTATTGCAGGGAATGGGTATCACGAATCCCTTGGACAACTCCCGCGCAATCGTTCCCATTATGAGCGCGGTGGAAGAGGTGGAAGTGATCACCAGCGGCTTTGGCGCACAATATGGCAATGCGCAATCGGGTGTGATCAATATCTCGATGAAGGAAGGGAAATCGGATAAATGGAGAAGCTATACTGACATCCGGTTTCGAGCGCCCAGCCGTAAACATTTTGGGCCCAGCGCTTATGATCTTGATGCGAATAGCTATTTACAAACTTATTCAAACATTGCCGAATGGGCCAAGCACTATGGCACTGTTATTCAGTCTCAGCTTGGCCAGGATTCATTACTCAAAATTGCTGCTGCCAGGCTAAGCTGGGAACAAGCCCGGCGGGGAATTAACCGCACCTACGGCGATCAGATAGATTATTCGGGCGAAGTCTCCACGGGAGGCCCGATTAATGAACACATGCGCATGTTTATTGCACTCAGCAACAACACCGGCTATCCCACATTCCCAACAGAGCGTCCGGATGTCAGCAATCAGGTAATGGGAAATATAGTCGCAGATTTGGGCAACAGTGCGTCATTACGATTGAGCGGGGCTTTCGCACAATCAAAAACCAATTCCATGGATGTCGAAGACTACCGTGACTTCTTGTGGAATTCGGTTCTGGGTCTGGGTTCCGGCACACGAACGAACTTCCAATTGGGGCTTCGGTTCACACAGGCTCTCAGCCCGCAAACTTTTTACGATATCAAACTCAACATACTCAGTCTCCATAGCCGGTCGGGCAGCGGCGTGTATGCCCCGGACTCGGTCCTGAACACAGTGGTTGGAAACTGGATCGGGAAGCTCAACCCGCAACCTGATAATTTTTCGGAGGGACCGAGCGGCGGCGGTCTACGAGATCAGAATACCAAGACCTATTCCTTGGATGCTTCTCTCACGAGTCAGGTTACAGCTTCCCATCTGCTTAACGCGGGCATCCAAGCGAGTATCTATGACATAGCGGTAGACCAATGGGCCAATCGCGGTATAACCGGGACCGTCCGGCCGTTGTTCCAGGGATATGCCGCGCAACCCGCGGAAGCAGGCTTCTTCATCCAGGATAAGATGGAGTTTCAAGGGATGATCGCTAATGTCGGTTTACGTTGCGATTTCTGGGACAGGAATATGGATTATCATGCCAATCCCTTTGTGAATCAATCGATCGATTCAGGGAAAGTGAAATCTTCTATCATTGGCCGTGTACAACCAAGGGTCGGCATTTCATTCCCCGTGTCGGTTTCCACCGTGTTTCATCTGAACTATGGTACGTTTATGCAGCGCCCATCGTTCCAACGGAGTTTCCAGTTTGAACCCGGACGGTCGGCCCCAGGATCAGGAACGTTCGGCAGTCCCACGTTGAAACCCGAGGTATCCTATATGTATGATGTGGGCATAACACAAGGGTTAGGGGAAGGATTTACGTTCGATGCAAGCGGTTATTATAAGAATGTGAAAGACCAGGTTGAAGAAGCCATTTACTATTACGACTACAGCTATACTCCTGAGGGAGTCCCCATCCCCGGCCCCACATACACGACCTATATCAACCGCGATTACGCAGATATCCGCGGGTTTCGCCTCGCCGTCTCCAAACGCAAGGGAAATCTCACGGGGGATATCAACTATCAATTTAGCGTTGCAACAGGAAAGAGCTCCGCGGTGGGAAACGCAGCTCCGATTATTGGCATCAATAGTGAAGACACGAAGAACATTCCCAAGAAAGATATCCTTTTGAATTTTGACAGGACACACAATCTCATCGTCAATCTTGGCTATCGCACCGATGCCGACTGGGGATTCACGATAGGCGACACCTACCCTCTTGGCAACATCACGCTCGCAGTCAGCGCACATGCACGAAGCGGCAGGCCGTACACCTACAATCCGACAGCAAGTACCTCAACAGGCGAGTCCGCCACGATGAACATGCGCATGCCTGCGGAGTACAACACGAACATCAAGCTTTCAAAGCGGTTAAACAACTTCTTTGGCGTGCCGGCTTCGATCTATGTTGAAGTCTTTAACCTCTTTAATAATAAGCAATTGAATTACGACTACATCACCGGACTGGGCACGGCGTATTTGACCGATTACCATACGAAACCGATTGATGCACCCGACGGAATACTCTACAACGATGGAATCATTAAAGGAAATATGCAGTACGGCTTAGACCATTCATTCATCGTGTATGAGAACGACCCGCGGTCAGTCACGTTCGGCATGACCGTTGATTTCTAACCTTTTACTTTTGCAGGGACAGTTATGAACTCATTGGCTAAGCTGTTGTTGATTGTTCTTGCGTGTTCCCCTCTTGCTCTCGGTCAATTGACGAGGGATTCTCGGACCCATACGCGCGGAATGCTTTGGGAAACTGTCTTCAACACCGGGGAAATCGGCAGAGCGTACGATGACGGCGCCTCGGGAAGCCTGCCAGAGCATCATTCCATGGAATGGCCGGGGAATTCCGCTTTTAGGCTTGGGGATGAGAAATTCGATGGATTCTACAATGCCTTCGGCGGCGGCATCTGGATCGCCGGTGATACCGGTAGAGCAGGAAATAGAAAATTCTACACACTCCCGAACGGCGGTATTGCGCAATGCGGCATGGCTTCTGACAACAATGGAAACGCGGTTCCCGTAGAAGGAATCTATAGCTTTCCAATTTCAATAGAAAAGAGCACGAATTTCCCTTTGAGCGCAGATGGGTCAGTCAATTCAAACTATGTCCCCAATGAAGCGGAAGAGATCATCACAGCGAAATGGGATACACCGTACGGGGTAACGGTAACCCGCACCAGCCGTGCCTGGAGTTTCCCCGATTACGATGATTTCATCATCTATGAATATGAATTGGAGAACACCGGCAATAGGCTGCCGGCAGGCGCTTCGCATGATACGCTCTATGAGATGACCGTTACATTTGGATATGCATTCTGCCCCTCCATGGTTGCCTATCAACGGCAATATGGAAAGTGGTCGTCCGGAGATATGAACAGTGAAGATATGTACGGGCGGTTTGACCTGAAGCGCTGGCTCTGGTACGGTCACAATCGAACCGGCAAACCCGATCCGGTCTATTTTTCACAGTGGGCAAGCACAGGTGAACATGGAGGCGGGCTCACAGGCCCTGCATCTGTCGGGTTTATGCCGTTGTACTATGATCATGATCATCTTGCGAAGTTTCGAGAGACTCCCAGAACTCAATTCTATGTCAATACGCTTGATGGAATCTCTGATCACGCATATATCTGGGACAAGAAGCTGGCGAATGGTATTACCCCTGCGAATGACGCACGTTTTAAACAACCCTATCTCACACGGACTGAGAATACAAATATGCAGGCAACAAAGCCTTCTGATTGGCTCAACGGAAAACTTATACGAAAAACATCGCCGTTTATTCCCGGCAGACTCCAACTGAAAGGTCAACTGTATCAAGACACCGCCAAAATCACATCCTATTGGTTTGGCAGGGCTCAAATGGTGGTTACTCAGGCATATACACAAGCAAGTGCAAAAGCATATGGCTTCGGTCCGTACGTATTACCGCCGCACGAGAAACTCCGGTTCGCAATTGCCGAGGTGGCAGGGTACGGACCGGGTGTCGCATCGGATAGTGTCTATAAAGATTTTGGCGGAGGAACAGGAGATACGCCGGTAGAACCGGGGCCATTCTTCCATCCCATCCCAAGCTGGTCCAGTACATTGACGTATGAGTATCTCAACAAGACACCGGGATTGTCGATGGGGAGCACCTATTTGCAGAACTATCCGCTCCCTCCTTATGTGAATTCAAATGTCATTTCGATGCGTCAAGTTGCAGACCGTGCAATTCAAATGTATACGGGCGGGCCTGTCATAAAATATGATACACTTCAGTTTGAGCCCCTGAATTCTCCCCCAACAGGTGTGTATGAACCTCTCACACTCCCCTGCCCCTCTCCCGTTATTACGATCACTGGAGAAGGAGCTATCGTGTCGCGGATTACCTGGGGGCCTCAGGTGGAATCCATTACCACTTCGACGCCGGGATTCGCCAGTCTCCGCGCTCCCTTGAGTCATTATAGAGTCATGCGTGCTGTCAACCCGATCGGTCCCTGGACGGTTCTTGATAGCATGGTGAGCCGCCGCGATAGCCGGTATTTTGACGCCACGGCAAACAGGTACGTGTACAACGATCTTACCGCGCATCTGAACACGACGTATTACTATGCAGTGGTTTCCATCGATGCTTCAGGCGCTAAGGGCGGATTAACCAATGTGACACGACATGACGCGCAATCTACTGCCGTGACTACACTGGGTAAAGTGTATGCGGCTCCGAACCCATTTATTGTGTCTTCGGGGTATTCTGACAATGCAGACAAGATTGGCATCTACGGATTACCGGCGCATGCAACGATCCATGTCTACTCCTATGGCGGTCAACTTGTTCACACGCTTGAGCATGATACGGATAAGTATTCAACTGCCTGGCTGCAAATATCACGAAACAATCAATGGATAGCTTCGGGTGTGTATTACTTCACCGTCGAAGACCGCACCACGGGTGAAAAAGCCTGGGGCAAGTTTATCATTATTCATTGACAAGGAATTGAGGACAATGAAAACAATCACGCACATTTTCTGTTTTGTGATAGCAGCTTTGTTGCTGGTCGCATTACCTGCGAGCGCGCAGAAAGTGGGCTCGACCTCCATGCAGTATCTGAGCGTCATACCGAGTGCACGCGCCGCAGCCATGGGGAACGCCTATGCCGCACTTGCCCATGGCGCCGACGGTGTCTTCTGGAATCCTGCGGGCATGGCACTCACACAAGGCCAGGAGTTTTCAACAACATACATCCGCTGGATCTTTGACGCGCGACAGTATGCACTTGCGTATGCCTTGTCGCTGGGCGACTTGGGATCGCTTGGCGTTCAGCTTCAATATGTTGATTATGGCAGTTTTGACGAGGCGATCGTAGGGTCAGGTGGTAATGACATTTTCCCGGGCCAGGAGTATCCCTACCTGACCGGAAGAACGTTCAAACCTTATAGCTACGTTGCCGGACTCAGCTATGCCACGCAGCTCACGGAACGTTTCGCCACAGGCATTACCGTCAAATACACACACGAGTCGCTCTTCGACCAAGCAGAAGTATTTGTACGAGAAGATACGGTTCGTCAGTCCAACATGAATACCTTTGGCAAAACGCTCCTGTTCGATATCGGCATACATTACAGTACGGGTTTCCATACGATTCAAATTGGCGCATCCGTTCAGAATTTCGGCCCTGATATTCAGTACGCGAGAGATAAGAGCGCGGTGCCTATGCTCTTTCGAGTCGGCATGGCAGCTGATCTCTTGGGCACGAACGGTCTTCTCATCGAGGATTCCAATAACCGGCTTGGTGTGGCCTTTGACATTTTTCAATCAAATGATTATGACCAGCAACAGCATGTTGGCATCGAGTATGAATTTGCGAATACGGTCGCTCTTCGTGCCGGATACAAGTTCAATTATGATATCGAGGGTTTCACCTGTGGGGTCGGCGTCAAACAACAACTTGGCTCTTTGGCAATATCGATTGACTACAGCTATGGGGCGATGGGGTCAACCGTGGGTGCCTTCGGCAATGTTCACCGTATTGGCGTAGGAGTTGGAATACTATGAAAACGATATGGACGCTCCTTGCCGTAACACCACTGCTCATTGGCGTGACCTGTCCGTACGTCTATGCACAGGCATACAATGCGCCTTTGACAATTCAAGCGCTCAATCATACTACATCGCCATCTGCCGCATCCCGCTCGATGGGAGGACTAACGCTGTCATCTCACAATGACATCACAACGATGCTCGCAAACCCAGCCGCATTACAGACATTGGAAGGGGTACAATTGTCGGTGGGCGGACTCTGGGAATACAAAACCAACGAGCAAAGCCAGCGATGGTACTCACTCGATTGGATGTCCATGTTCGATCTGTTTATGGAAGGAAAGACCGCAGCGTTGCGCGATCCGATCATTGATACCATCAGGGTACGCAATCCGACCTACCAGGATTCCGTTCAGCGTAATGGACGCGATCCGAATTGGAGCAGGAAGGAGAACCAGTTTATCCCCTTGCGCTTGTTTGCTGCAGCACCTTTCACAATAGCCGGGATGAAATTTACGGTTGGGCTTGGTGTTGTCGAATATGCAAATGTCAACTACTATTATGCGAATAAAACTGCTTTCAATAGAAACCTCGATTATATCACCCTGCCGATTTCCACCGATCCCAACCCCGTGCGGGCCGATTGGTGGGCCGATACACGCTCACGCGAAGGGTCGATCCCTGGTTACGGCGGTGCGCTAGCGGCTACCATCGCAGAAAATGTTTCCGTCGGAGTCAGCGGCACGTACTTCTCGGGAACTGTAGAAGACCGACAGAGCAGAGAGGGGTATGGGCAACTGTACTTCTTTTCTAAGGATTTTCGGTATTCGGCCAATCCGTACAACATGACATGGCAAAGTACATCGACCGTCAGTGGTCTGGAGCTGACATTCAGCAGTGTCTATCGAACAGAGAAGGTCGTGTTCGGAGTGTCCGTCACACCGCCGACGAGCATCAATCGTGATTTTACCACAACCGGAGACAGCACGAATGGCACAACGACAGTAGTACTGCCCGTCGATACAGGAAGTGATAAATTGAGATTACCGTGGCGTGGATCGATTGGCCTTGGCATTACTCTACGATCGAATGTATTGCTTGGTGCGGAATATGAATACAAACCATATGAGTCGGCGGAATATACCGATAAGAACGGCATGGTGACAAAGCCATGGCTGGATTGCTCCAGCTTTCATTTCGGTCTGGAATATATGCCGGTTGACGTTGTTTCGGTGCGATTGGGGTATCAGACAACATCTGAGGTGTTTGAGCAGCAAGGAAATGCATTGCATGGTGATCCGGTTGCTTATTCAGTGTATTCTGCCGGTGTTGGACTTCGTGTGTTGCAGAGCATCCAGCTCAACCTCGGGTATGAATATACAGCTATGCATTATGAAGATAATTGGAACCTGAATACCAACGTGAATCGCGATATCCGAAATACACTGTTTGCCAGTATGTCATACACACTGCACTAACAGATGGACAGATTCCACTATTCACCGATTCATTCACTTTTATACGGGAGTACTATTATGAGAATTGCACAACGACTATTCTCAATCCTGTTCCTGATTGCCGTATGCGCGAGTGTCCTTTTTGCACAAGGTGCCGGGGACTATCAAACAGCGGCGTCCGGCAATTGGAATGCTGCCGCTACATGGCAGATGCATAACGGCTCTAGCTGGGTTGCTGCATCAGTTCCACCGACGTCGAGCGACAAAATGGTTTCGGTTCTTGCCGGACATACTGTAACCGTAACAGCGGATATCGCCGTTGATTCTGTTTACGTCAATAACGGAGGATCGATCATAGTTGCTTCTGGTGTTACTTTAACAATCGATTCTTCCGGCAGTCTCGCCAGCTCAACGGGGTTGGTATTACAGGGCCTCAATGCTTTGCAGGTCAGCGGAGTATTGAAAAACCAAGGCAACATCACAGGCGCTGTCGCCGACAGAAATGTTGACTTTGACCCTGGTTTGGATACGGCAGTCTTTAGATCCGGAGGTGTGTATGATCATGCAAGAAATGGCGGGACCCCTATCGTCGCCAAATGGGAAAACGGTTCAACATATCTGATCACGGGAATAAGAGGAAATTACCCGAATCGTAAATCGCAGAACTTCTACAA
>Ga0105095_10000261_pt1 | contig 24643 bp, 21 predicted proteins | sample PPLLak2March2015_2_FD_79180 | JGI IMG/M metagenome (GOLD analysis project Ga0105095, IMG submission 79180) | Freshwater sediment microbial communities from Prairie Pothole Lake near Jamestown, North Dakota, USA - PPLs Lake P8 Core (3) Depth... | ecosystem: Environmental > Aquatic > Freshwater >...
ATGGTTTTCCTCTTCTCCTTCCCACTTGGCTGTGGTCGGAGAAAGATACCATGCCTTTCCCTTTCAGGCTACCTTGCCTGGCTTTTCGCTACCTTGCGCTGTAATACTTATGAATGACAATTTTCTCGAACCCTGCCCCGGCTGCGGGGCGCGCCTGCCGTTGAGCGATGGACCGCTTCACCGCTACATTGGCGCTTCGGCAGCCTGCTGGGCGATCTACACGTCCATATCCAATGCCGGCGAGCCTGCCCTGGCGCCTGTACCGATCAACGCTCTGCTGGTGGATGCCTACGCCGCCCGACACCCCGGCACGCCCTCCGACCAGTCCATCCAGTCGGTGGCGGTACATTTGCTGGCTATGTACGGGGTCCTGGTGCGCGGCGAGGCGCCGGCTAGGGCGCTGTGGATCCGCCAACGCGCCGTGCGACCGGGTAATCCACCCAAACACACTCGCTATATCTGGCTGGAGCCGTCTTCTTTCGATAGCTGCCTGACAGTAGCGGATATCGTCCAGGCCCCCACGGCTCCGGAACGAACACACCTGGTTGAGCGCTATGTGCGGTCCATCTGGTTGCGCTGGGGACCGCTTTACATCCAGGTCATAGCCGGTTGGTACGAGCGCTACGTCCTCTTGCCATAGAGAAAGTCTCTATCGCAAACGCTTATCTGGCATCGGCATGCGGCGGATTCCCCGCGGCTGAGCTGATCGTGTTGTTGCCTCAGCCGGTCAACCCGCTGCAGGGCTTCCCGATCGGTAAACAGCTATCAGACCTGTTGGCGCTAAGTGGAGTTCCCCCAAAATAGAGTACAAATACTTGGCGAGAGAACCACGAAGTTGTGCGGTAGAATCTGGATTAGCTTCGCGCATACATCGATCAAGGATAGTATTATCCGAGGAGGTATCCTTTGGCCAGACCGAGACGTTCGGGAGCTGAGGATGTCAAATCACAAGCCACCATTAGCGTGGCGAAGATTGGCATTATTACGGCGCTCATTGCCGTGATAGGGGTGATCGTCGCGGCAGGATGCAGTTCTCGGGGAAGCGGCTCGCAGGTCGAGCTGCCCGTCAGGTGGACCCAGACCCCCGAAGCCAGTCTGACCCAGGCTGTCCTCCAGGCCACGCCCGAGCCTTCGCCTGCATCCACGAATGCTCCAGTCCAGATTACAGGAACTCCTGCACCTCCTGCTGCAACGGATACAGCACTCCCTACCCAGACGTCACCCCCGGTTTTTTACGAGCCGGCTGCCTGCTGGCAGCCGCCTGACGATTACACCCGCGTGAGCGTCAACGGTTACACCCTCAACGCCCGCACCTATGCCATGCTCCACCAGGCTGACCTGCTATATGGCGGCGAGATTGATGTGGCTGGAGAAGCCATCATCCAGGGCAGCTACAGCAACGACCACCTGGACGACCCTGGCGCCCATCTCGGCGGCGGCGCAGTGGATATCTCGGTTGTCCGCCCCAAAACACAATTGGTTCTTTTTACTGAAATTGAGCCGCTCATCCGGGCGTTGCGCACGGTTGGGTTCGCTGCCTGGCTGCGCGATGCTGACGAGATGGAGCCCGGATCGGGGATGTACATCCATGCGATTGCCATCGGCGATAACGATCTCTCGCCTGCCGCCCAGGAGCAGCTCACCGGTCCCGCCGGTTACCTGCGCGGCAATGACGGCCTGCCCGTTGCCTACGGCGATCCCGGGCTCGACCGTCACGGCGGCCCGCTGATTTGCCGCTGGATGCTGGATGCTGGTTACTCGGATATGCGTACGCCCACGCCTATCCCAACTCCTGGCCTGGCCTGGCAGGAACGACTTCGCCAGGCTGCCATGGCTTACGAGGCAGAATTCCCCGAAGACGCCGAGCAGATAGCCCGCAGCCTCAATTTCCTGGACGGTAAGAGCGAAGCTGCGGAAAATATATGCGGCCCACTGGCCGCGGCTATTCTGCGCGATGCTGGTCTGCTGCCCTCCCAGGTCGGCCCGGTGCAGGAGCTCAAATCATACTGGCAGGCCCGCCCCTCGGAAAATGGCCGCCCCTGGAGCCTGTTTCCCGAGAGCGATTACGAGGTTTTTCGCTTTAATACCCCCCTGGCAGAGTTTGACTTCAATGCCTGGCCTTTGCAGCCCGGCGATTTTCTGTATACCTATGCCATCGCTGATGGTTTCGAACACATGTTTGTCATCACCGAGGTGGACGCTGAGGGGCGTGCCTACACCGTCACCAACCAGTATCAGGCTTGGGGCAATGAGATCTGGGGCACGATGTTAATTATGCGCTATTTGCTCTACGATCCGAACACCCCTGGTGCAGGGATTATTTACAACGAATGGAGCGATCGAAAACTGGGCAGGACGGGTCACAACGGCTTCGAGGTGCTGCGCAAGCGCGGCTCGGAGGCAGGCACTCTGTACGCCTACACCGTGCGCCCCGGCGATACTCTGCCCGACCTGGCGGCCCATTTTGGCGCGATGCCGGAAAGCCTGGTTCAGGCCAATCCTGGCCTGGATCTGGCTAATCTGCAGGTTGGCCAGCCGCTCACGATCCCCATCCCCCCTTATCCCTAGGTCACACCAGAGCTCGTGCAAGGTGGAGTTCCCTACAGGAGCGCCAGGCCGCCAGTGTGCGCTCCATTCACTATAAGTGAGGCGAACCCTCCACAAGATTGTCAGGCACTCAAGTACCCTGCTTATCCGTAATCCCTGAAATTCGCGTTCTACAGGTGAAAATTATGGGCTATAATCCCGGTATGCAGAACAAACGAAAAAAGATTTTGGGGGCCATTATCGCTGTGGTAGTCCTGCTGGCAGTGGTGATGAGCCTGCCCCCGGTCTGGTCAAGAATAACCTATCATTCCCGCGTGGCTTATAGGACGGTCAAATATTGGTTAAAACCACCCAGTGAAGCGGTCTTCGTTCCATCCGCCAATAACGATGATTTCGGGGCCACCTCGGTCTCAGCCGCAGTCACTACGGATACCCCTACTCCTCAACCCACAACTGAGCCTACCGCCATCCCATCCCAATTTACCCCTGAAGCCACCTCTCTGCCCACCTTTACTCCCACTCCGACCCTCACTGCTACCCCAACTCAAATTCCCCTGCCATCTTCTGTGCTACTGACCGGCATACTTTGCGAACGCCAGTTTATGAACAACTGCGGACCGGCTACTCTTTCCATGTATCTATCCTTTTATGATTGGGGCAAAAATCAGCTCGCTTCTGGAGCGGTGCTCAGACCCAATGATAAAGATGTGAACGTGATGCCTTACGAGCTGGTGGATTTCGTCAACGAACACACCGCACAGAAAGCCCTCTGGCGGTATGGCGGTGACCTGCAGACCATCAAGGTCCTGCTCAATGCAGGTTTCCCAGTGATGATCGAAAGAGGTTTCGAGCCGTATTCTTTGAGAGATGACGGCTGGGTGGGGCATTACAACCTGGTGGTCGGCTATGATGATGAGAGACAGACCCTCACCGTCCAGGATTCCTATCTTATGAGCTATCCCCCTTGGGGGGGAACGATTCCTGTGGACCAATGGGATACCTTCATTGGCTTTGATTTCTACTACAGCGAGTTGGAGCAGACCTGGCGATCCTTTAATAATGTAATCATTGTCGTTTACCCGCCGGAGAGGGAAAGCGATGTACTCAACGCGCTTGGCCCGCTTGCGACGGAAGAAGAGGCGTGTCGCATCGCTTATGACCGTGCCGTGCAGGAAACTACCTCGCTGACGGAGATACGCGATAAATTCTTTGCCTGGTTCAACGCCGGTACCAGCCTCGTATGCCTGCAGGATTACGAGACCGCTGCCAGTGCATTCGACACAGCCTTCACCATATACCCGGATATCAGTCAGGACTCTCGCCCCTACCGCATCCTCTGGTATGAGACAGGTCCCTACTCCGCATACTATCACTCAGGGCGCTACCAGGATGTCATCAAATTGGCGGATCAGACGCTGGGATACATGGCCGAACCGGTCCTGGAGGAAAGCTATTACTGGCGGGCATTATCCTACCATGAGCTTGGCGACACAATCCGCGCCGTTGATGATCTACGCACCAGCCTGAAATACCACCCGGGTTTCGCACCAAGCGTGGATATGCTCAAGCAGCTTGGTAAGTACCCTTAAGAACCACTATAATTCTAGGAGCAAATGACAGAGATGTTGCCGTATAGTTGCGAAAATTTACTGAGGTGCCTTAAGTGATCCCAACAACAGAAAAGTTACCACCCCCGCCGCGTAAAAATAGAACAATTCAACGCGGGATTTTTATCGTCAGTTTATCGGTCCTCCTGCTGATCACTGCAAGTCGGGTTACATCGACCCAGGGTTCCCCTGCACTCATGCTCGGGAATTTGCTGGCTGAGCCAAGCAGTACACCCACCGCGGCTGCCATAGCAGCCGCAACCGCTACTGGTACTGCAACCAGCCAACCAACGGCGACAAAAACCGCGGCTCCCACAGCAACCAGCACCAGCACACCAACGGCGACCAGAACCGCGATACCATCCTCAACTCCAGAAACAGCGGTTACAGTCTCCGGTGACTCTGTCAATCTGCGCACTGGCCCGAGTCTCAACTATTCAAGGGTCCGCAAGCTCCCTACGAACGAATCGCTGACGCTGTTGGGACGGTCGAGTGATAATGCCTGGCTTTACGTTAAAACATCCGACGGTCAGGAGGGCTGGATCGAGGCGAAATGGGTCGATCTGGCCGGGATAAACATTGATTACCATTCCATCAAAACGCCAACTCCCCCCGAAACAACGATTAAAGTAGGCGGTAAGTCTGTCAATCTACGCACTGGCCCGGGGATCAGCTATCTCAAACTCCGGATGCTCACTTATAACGAACCGCTGTTGCTGTTGGGCAAGTTGAGTGATAATTCCTGGCTTTACGTTAAAACTTCAGATGGCCTGGATGGCTGGATCATGACGTCATGGGCCAATCTTGGTGGGGTTAACCTGAATCGCGATGACCATCCCGTCCAAACGCCGCCCCCCACTGAGACCGCTACACCTGTGGTGTTGGAAGGCATTGAAGGTCCTTGGATTGACATCGATCTCAGCGAGCAGAGGCTTTATGCCTATAACGGCACTCAACTGGTGGACTCTTTCCTGGTTTCCACCGGGATTTATCGCTTCCCCACGGAGACCGGACAGTTCCATATCGATGTCAAGCTGCGCTACTCGGACATGCGCGGTGATGATTATTTTCTGCCCGACGTACCCTATACCATGTATTATTATGGTGATTACGCGATTCACGGCACCTATTGGCACCATAGTTTCGGAACCCCGATGAGTCGTGGTTGTATCAATATGGACACCGGCGATGCAGAGTGGCTTTTCAGCTTTGCTTCTGTCGGTACGCTTGTGAATATACACAACTGAACCATAAGCGTTCATCTCAATAATTGACGGTAAAAACCCCGCAAACGCTCATCTGGCATCGGCATGCGGCGGATTCCCCGCGGCTGAGCTGATCTAAATAAATGTGTTCCTATTTTTGGGGATGAGTGCGGCGCAGCCGCACTCATCCCCAAAAATAGAGTACAAATACTCGGCGAGAGAACCACGAAGTTGTGCGGTAGAATCTGGCTTAACTTCACGCTTACATCGATCAAGGATAGGATTATCCGGGGAGATATCCTTTGGCCAGGTCGAGACGTTCGGGAACTGGGGATGACAAATCGCAAGCCACCATTACCGTGGCGAAAATTGGCATCATCACCGCGTTCATTGCCGTGATCGGGGTAATCGTCACAGCTGTATTCAGCTATCTTGGCAGCCGCTCGCAGGTCGAGCTGCCCGTCAGGTGGACCCAGACCGCTGAATCCAGGCTGACACAGGCTGCCCTCCAGGCCCCTGCGACAACGCAAGCCCTGCCTGAACCTTCGCCAACACCTACCTCTACCCCAGCCGAGATTACCCAAAACCCTGCTATCCCTGCTGCGACGGATACGTCAATTCCAACACAAACGGCACCCCCGGCTCCGCTTGCCCGTATCACCAATTTTACGGTTAATGACTATGTCCCCAGATTTATCAGCCTGATGGGAGATTACCAGGAACCGCTAAATGGCAGACTATGGGTCTTTGTCCAGGACCCGAACAAGCTCTACTATCCCCAGTCGATGAGCCCATGTACCGGAGAGAGCACACCCACGGTTAGCGGGAAGTGGGAGATCCGAATCGGTGTCGGGCTGGACCTCAGCAGTGGAGTCTTCAACCTGGTGCTTACTGTCGCGGACGATGAAGCGCATGCATTTGTCGTTTCTTCTCTCGCCAGCGGGTGCAGCACAGGCAACTTTCTGGGCTTTCCACAGCTGCCTCCCGGTGTGACCGAAATTCAGCGCATTGCGGTTAACCGCACATTGGCGGCGGAACCCCAGGACAGCTATGCCCCTCCGCCGTCTCTGCACACTGGCAGCCTTCCGGGGCTTGTGTCTGTGGAGAATGTTGGCAACAGCGATCTGGTCAGTAACGAGGAGATCATCTCCGGGACGATATTCGGGGCTGGCGACCAGATTGCGGTGTGGGTGCTGGTACATACCTACAACGGGCGCTGGTACCCGCAGTCGTTTGATCCGTGCAAAGGGGTCCATACGGTAGTGTCGCAGGGAATTTGGAGCACCAAAGCGATCTTTGGAGAGGAGTCTGATCTGGATACTGATAACGACCTAGGTAAGCCATTCGACGTTGTCGTGGTCCTGGCGGACTCCAGCGCCAATGCATTTTTCGATATCAGACAAAGGGAGTGGTGCCAGGCAAAACACTATCCCGGGCTGCTGACCATCGAGCTCCAGCATGGCATTTCTGAAGGATTTCGTCTGCGGGTGATCCACGAGTGAGCTATGTTTGATGAACCATTTCTAACCGGCTATGACGAGCGCATCCAGTCCATTATCCTGCGTACCAGAGAGCTGCTGCTGGAGAGCATCCCGGGCGTGGTGGAGACCCGCGATAGTGAAAATCTTGGCTTCGGCATTAGCCCTGGCTATAAAGGTCTCATTTTTGTGATCACGCCTCACCGCGACCATGTAACCCTCGGGATAGCGGATGGCGTCGATCTACCCGACCCAGCTGGTCTGATGCAGGGCAGGGGTAAGCGCCACCGGCACGTAAAGCTGCGCCACGCCGCTGAGTTGGACGCCCCTGCACTCCGGGCGCTCATATCCGCTGCCGTGGCGATAAAAATAGGATGAATGGAGAGCCACCATGACCAAACGCCTGCTCATCGTCGCCGGAAACATCGGCGCTGGCAAGACCTCCCTTACCGAGCGGATCGGCGCCCGCCTGGGCTACCAGACTGCATTCGAATCGGTCGCCGATAACCCTTACCTGGCGGATTTTTACGCCGATATGCGCGCCTGGTCTTTTCAGCTACAGATATTCTTCCTGGGACACCGCGCCGCACAATACCTGGAATATGCCCAGAGTCCCCAATCTGCCATACTGGATCGCAGCATCTACGAGGATGCCTATATCTTCGCCCGCGCGCTGCACCACATGGGCAACCTCACCGAGCGCGACTACCTCTCCTACCGGCGCGTCTTCGACCTGGTGGTCTCAAAACTGCCCCCGCCTGACCTGCTGATCTACCTGCATGCGCCGGTTTCCGTGCTAATGGAGCGCATCCAGCGCCGCGCTCGTGATATTGAAAGTGGTATCAGCGGCGATTATCTGACGCTGCTGGAATCGTTTTATGACGATTGGATGAAGTCCTTCGATGTCTGCCCGGTGCTGACCATCCGTACCGATGACCTGGACTTCGTCCACAAACCCAGGCACCTGGATATTGTCGTCGGGCGCATTAACGATATGCTGGCTGGCAAAGAGGAAGTCGTCTTCCCGCTGAACTCGTAAAACCTGTCCGAATCGCCTCTCAATCCGAACGCAGCGAAGGTCATCGATCGATCCCTCGCTGCGTTTACTATACCGGCAATGAGATGGGCTGCCCGCTATCGCCCGGCCTGTGCGGCTAATTACCGGGGGGTGGCTGGAAGAGTGTGATCTGGATGCCGTCTGGGTCCTGGAGCCGGGCGTTGCGGTCGCCCCACGGAGTGACGACCGGCGGGTGGACCAGCTCGGCTCCATGGGCGAGCAAACGCTTGACTGCCGCAGTCAGGTCTGGCACCTGGAGGGCGAGCCGGATGCGTCCGCTGACGCGCCGTCCGGCCTCGATCTGGTCGATCGCCTGGGCCTGCGCTTCATCGAACAGCTCCACGGTAGCCTTGCCCATGTCAAGGAGCATCGCCTGACCGCCGTCGTTGCTCCACAGCTGCGCAGGCTCCAGCCCTAGGCCGTCACAGTAGAACCTGACCAGGCGCTGGTAGTCCTGGCTGGTGATTGCCACGCGTAACTGCATTACAGGCGGGTCTGTGATTGGTGCAGACGTATGTTGTACCTTTCTTCAGGCAGGGAGTAAGCCTGCCATCCATTTACATTCTTATTTTCGCAGCAGTCCGAGCTGATCGGTCTTTTCAGATCACCCTAGCCAGCATGCGGCAGACGGTCTCGACCTGCTGCTCGCTCATCACGCCTGAGAACGGCAGCGCCAGGCCGCGCTTGCCCAGATCTTCGGTGACCGGGAAGTCACCCGCCCGGTAGCCAAAGCGCTCCACCATGTAGGGCTGCAGGTGGATGGGCAGGAAATAGGGGCGGGCAGGTACGCCCTGCTGCTCCAGACGGCGGGCGATCGCATCCCTGTCAAATCCAGGCGCGAAACGCACTACATAGACAAACCAGCTCGCCTGGGTCGTTGAGGGGGCCATCTGAGGCGCCTCCACTCCTGGGATCTCCTCCAGCCGTTCCGTATACCACCGGGCAACCTGCTCGCGCTTGCCCAACAGCTCCTCGATGCGGCTGAGCTGGACGCGCCCCAGGGCGGCGCTCATCTCGTCCAGCCGGTAGTTGTAGCCCAGGTGGGTGTGCTGCAGCCACGTATCTCCAGGAGCGCGTCCCTGGTTGCGCAGGGCGCGCATCAAATCGGCAGCCGCATCGTCATCGGTTACGATCACGGCGCCCTCGCCGGTGGTGATCTGTTTGTTAGGGTAGAAGGCATACACGCCGTAATCTCCCAGCGTGCCGGTCTTGCGCCCGTTGTATTCTGCCCCCAAAGCCTCACAGGCATCCTCGATCACCTTCAGGTCGTAATCCCGTGCAGTCGCGCAGATGGCATCCATCTCAGCTGGCTGGCCGAACACATCCACGGGCAAGAGAGCTTTCAGCGCTCCCCCGGCCTCTGCCCCTCGCCTGGGCAGCCATCTGGCTGCCGCTCTCCCTCCGGCAAGCAGGTCCGACGCCGCCTGGTGCGCCTGCTGGGGGTCGATATTGCCGGTATGAGGCTCTACGTCCACAAAGACGGGCGTGGCGCGCTCGAACAGCAGCACATTTGCCGAAGCGACGAAGGAAAACGGCGAAGTGATCACCAGGTCGCCGTCCTGGATGCCCGCCGCCCGCACACACAGGTGCAGCCCGGCAGTCCCCGAGCTCACCCCCAGGGCATTGCGGCTGTGGGTATAGGCTTGGAAGGCGGCTTCGAACGCCAGGATTTCACCGCCCATGCTCAAATTAGGCGTGCGCAGCACTGCCGCGACGGCCTGGCGCTCAGCGTCGCTCAGGTCTGGAGAAGACATTGGGATTTCCATAGGGTCCGTTCTAGTGTTCGGGCTGCGTGGATTGGAGTACCTGCTCAGCTGGGATACACGCTGCCGGCGCGTACCACGCCGCCATCTGCTACGTCGCTCTTGACCGTGGCGCCGTTGCCGATGCGCGCCCCATTGCCGATCCGCACCAACAGGTTGATCGTCGCGCCCATACCGATCAGTGCTCCTTGCTCCACCTGCACCCCCCCAGCCAGGATGGCGCCGGGCGAGATGTTGGTGTAATCGCCCAGGGTGCAGTCGTGGGAGATAATGGCGCCGGTGTTGACGATCGCCCCAAAACCCACATGTACGTCGCTGCCTACGTAGGCGTGCGGGAAGACCTGTACGCCGGGTGAAAGCCTGGCGCTGGGTTCGACGGTCGCCGCGGGGTGCAGGGCTGCCGGGCAGGCGAAACCGGCCTGCGCCAGGCGGTTGAATATCTTGATCCTCACCGCCAGATCGCCGATGCCGCCCACCGCGTTGACCGCCAGGCGAACCCCCTGCTGGTAAATCTGGCTCAACATCTCGCCTCCACCCAGGAGCGGTGCGCCCAGGATTGATTCGCCCGCCGGAATGCCGTCATCCAGCACGCCGACAATATGGTAGCAGCCTAACGCCCGCAGCAGATCGATAACCGATTTGCCGTGCCCGCCGCCGCCGTAGACGATAATGGCAGTCGGATCGAACATCGTCGCTGAGGTGGGTGCCTTCTCGGACAGGCTGCGCACCACTTCTTCCGTCACCAGCGGCCCTACCGGCAGGGCTTCGAGCGGCACACCCAATTGGCGCGCCAGCGCAAGCGCGGGCTGGGTGATGCGCAGTCCAGGCGGGAGCTCACTGGCAGGCGGCAAAGCCGCTGCCCGGACCCGGGAATTATCTGCTTCTGGGGCCTTCCATGTAGGTGAATCTGCAATCGTACACAGCAGATCGCCGGCGCGCACCGTCTGCCCCGCAGCATAGCGTAAACCGACCACATAGCCGTCAGCTTCGGCTTCCAGATCCGCTGTGGATTTGGTCGTCTCTAACGTGCATAGCGGGCTGCCTTTCGAGACCTGTTGGCCTTCCGCCACGTGCAGGGCTGCCAGCAGCGCTTCTGGCTCGTTGGGATTCAATAAGGGAATGATGGCAGGGGATGGCATCGCCTTATTTTACCCGTCTCTGGTTATTTCCAGGCACTTTTCGACGATCTGCTCCACCGATGGCAGGGCTTTCGCTTCGAGGAAAGTGGAAGCCGGCACCGGCAGGTTGGCTGCCGCCAGGCGACGGACAGCCTTCAGGGGAACCGCCTGGGTCTCAGTACAACGGGCGATCACCTCGGCGCCCCAGCCCATGCTCAGGCTGCCTTCTTCGACCACCAGGAGACGGCAGGTGTGCCTCAGCGAGCCTTGCAGGGGATCGATATCCAACGGAGCCAACCGGGTAGGCACCACCAGCTCGGCAAAAATCTCGTGCTCGTAAGCTAGCTTCAGCATCGCCTGGCGCGCCAGCTCAGCCATGTAGCCGTAGGCGCCGATTGTCACCATCGCTGGCGGTGCGCCTCGCAGGGCAAGACTGTAGGTGGGCGTAGATAAGGTCCCACCACTGGATGTGTTAGTCTCCAACAGCTCAAACTCAGCCAGGCTGGTCTCATCTTGCACCGGCAGCAGATAGAGCAGCTTGTTCTCAACGAACAGGACCGGATCGACTGTCTCTAAGATCATCCGGCACAGAAGCTCGCCGGGGTCGCCCAGAAAAGTAGGTGCGACTACCACCAGACCAGGGACGCCCATGAACAGCTTCTCCAGCGTCTGGCTGTGTGTGGGGCCGTAGCCGCGCCGCCCGCCCATCGGGGTGCGCACCACCAGCGGAACCTGTACCTGGTCATTGTACATCCAGCGAAATTTGGAAATGTGGTTGATCAGCTGGTCTGCGGTCAGGGTCAGGAAATCCCCAAACATGATCTCCACCACCGGGCGCAGGCCGCGCATCGCCATCCCGGCTGCCAGGCCGGTGATGCCCGCCTCCGAGACTGGCGTTGTGAGCACGCGCTCCGGGTACGCTGATGAGAGGCCGCGTGTGACTTTGAAAGCCCCGCCGTAAGGGTCCAGCACGTCTTCACCCAGCAGGTAGACGTTTGGATCGGCGGCGAAGGCGCGTTTCAGGCCGTAGTTCAGCGAATCGAGGATGGTAGGCATAGGGTTAGTGATGCTCCGCGAAGTCGCCTGTTTCTGGGTACGGATCGGCGAGCGCCTGGCGGAAAGCATCCTCGATCTGCGCCTGCACTTCATTTTGGAGGGCCCGGCGAGTATCAGCCGCCAGTCGATCTTCGTGGATCTCCAGCGGGTCGCGCTGGCTGCGCATGCGCTCGATCTCCTGGGCGGGTCGGGTGTCATCGCCCTTGGAGTGCGGTCCGAAGCGGCATGTGCGGATCACCACGGCTTGCGGACCGGGATTGGCGCGCAGCTTTGCCAGACATTCCCCCGCCAGCGCCCAAATCTCGAGCACATCGCTTGAATCCACCTCCGCCGTGGGAATGCCGAAGGCTTCGAAGCGCTCCGCAATCCCGCCTGCCAGGGCTAGCTCGACCGGCGTCGTCTGGGCGATGCGGTTATTCTCGAGCACGAACAACAGCGGCGCTTGCCACAGCGCAGCCAGGTTCAGCGCTTCGTATACCACGCCCTCTCCCAGGGCGCCGTCGCCCAGGAAAACCACCGTCATTGCATGGCTGCCCTTCAGCTTCTCCCCCAGGGCCATCCCGACGGCAAGCGGCAGGGTGCCTCCCAGGATGCCGTTCGAGTAGAAATTCCGCCAATGCAGGTGCTGCGACCCGCCGCGCCCGCCGCATACGCCCGTGCCCTTGCCCATCATCTCGGCAAATAACGCTCGCGGGTCGCCGCCATAGGCCAGGAAATGACCGTGGCAGCGGTGATTGCTGATTACAATATCCTCCGGCTGCAGGTGGGCGAGGACGCCGGCGGCGTTGGCTTCCTGTCCTATATAGGTATGCGTGGTGCCGTGGAAGGCGCCTTTGGAGAAGTTATCCAGCACCGTCTCTTCGAAGCGCCGGACCAGGCACATCGTGCGGTACAAGGCCGTGTGATCAGGAGGGGAGCTGTTCATATCACTATTCAAGCAGGTTCATCCCCGTTCGGCATTTGAGGTTCCACTGGCCCCGGATTGCCCATAAACTCCTCCGCGGTGGCGTGTCCCGGCTGGCTGATGCCCTCGCGCTGCAAGACTTTCAGCGGGGTGAGCAGCAGTATTTTGATATCCAGGCCAAGCGACCAGTGGTCCACATACCAGACATCCAGGCGGAATTTGTCCTGCCAGGTGAGCGCGTTGCGCCCGTTGATCTGAGCCCAGCCGGTGATGCCCGGCAGCACCGCGTGGCGGCGGGCCTGTTCGGGTGAATAGCGCGGCAGGTACTGCATCAGCAAAGGCCGCGGTCCTACCAGGCTCATCTGCCCGCTCAGCACGTGGAAAAACTCAGGCAGCTCGTCCAGGCTGGTCGAGCGCAAAACGCGGCCCAGGGTCGTCATTCGCTTTTCATCGGGGAGCAAGTTACCGGCTTCATCGCGCACGTCCCGCATGCTGCGGAACTTGTAAATATAGAAAGGCACGCCTCGGTAGCCCGGACGGAGCTGGCGGAAGAGCACCGGCCTGCCGTGAACCAGGCTCACCAGCAGGGCGATCAAACCCAGCAGTGGGCTGATCAATATCAGCCAGGGGATCACCAGGCACAGGTCAAACATTCGCTTTGAAAGCGGCACACCAGAAGGGAACAGGGACATTAGATCCTTCTCAGCCTCCCTGTTCAAGCGCTTCCTGTAAAACTGTCAGCACCTCGACCAGGAAATCACGCCAGTCTTCCAATGCCCGGTAGGGGATCCACAGCGCGGTTTTGCCCGCCCGTACCGGATCTGGCAGGGGAGGCAGGTTTTCAGGGATATCCCCCTCAGGAAAGCGCAGCACCAGCTGGCCGTTCTCGCTGCTCACTGATGCCAGACCGACCTCCTCAGCCAGCAGCTTTACCTTGATCTGGAAGAGCAGGTTTGTCACCGGTTCGGTGGTATCCCCGAAGCGATCTTTGAACTCCTCCGCCAGGGCGTCTACTTCTGCCATGGAACGGACATCGGCGATGCGCCGGTACAGCCGCAGGCGCATGCTCTTATCGGGGACGTAATCGGCGGGAATGCTGGCTGCCAGGGGCAGGTCCACGTTGACTGGGATGGAGATCTCCTTGACCATCGCCGGTGCAGTGGGAGCTATGGGAACATCGCCCCTGTGGCGCAGGCGGCGCACCGCTTCTGCCAGCAGCTGGGTATACAGGTGGAAGCCGACCGCGGCGATATACCCATGCTGGCGCGTCCCCAGCAGATCGCCCGCGCCGCGGATCTCCAGATCCCGCATGGCAATCGAAAATCCTGCGCCGAGCTGAGTGTTCTCGGCGATGGTTTCCAGCCGCTGGCGCCCTTCGATGGTAGGCTGGCGCCGGGCGTGGCGGAAGAAATAGGCGTAGGCGCGTTGGGCGCCGCGCCCTACCCGCCCGCGCAGCTGGTAGAGCTGCGCCAGGCCGAAGGTGTCCGCCCGGTCGACGATCAGCGTGTTGGCATTGGGGATGTCCAGGCCAGATTCGATGATTGACGTGCTGAGCAGGATATCCACCTCCCCATTGGTGAACTGGCGCATGCGTTCAGAGAGCTCGTTCTCGGGCATCTGCCCGTGCGCCACAGTCAGTCGTGCTTCGGGAATGAGCTGCTGCAGGTGGGTGCGCATCGCTCCGATAGTCTGGACGCGGTTATGTACAAAGAATATCTGCCCGCCGCGTTCCAGCTCGCGCAAGATCGCCTGGCGCACCAGCTTGGGTGAATACGGGCCTACGTGAGTGATGATCGGCAGGCGCTCTTCCGGCGGCGTGTTGATGGTGGAGATGTCCCGCACACCGGTAAGTGTCATATACAGGGTGCGCGGGATGGGCGTTGCCGTCAGGGTGAGCACATCTACTTCGGTGCGCATCTTTTTCAGGGATTCCTTGTGGGTAACCCCGAAGCGCTGCTCTTCATCTATAACTAGCAGTCCCAGGTCTTTGAATCGAACATCAGAGGACAGCAAGCGGTGCGTGCCGATGACGATATCCACTGCGCCGTTTTCCAGGCGCTTCAGAATTTCACGCTGCTGTTGAGGCGTGCGGAAGCGGGAAAGCATCTCCACTTCGGCAGGGAAAGCCGCCAGGCGTTGATTGAAGGTCTGATAGTGCTGCTGCGCCAGCACCGTGGTAGGCACTAGGATGGCTACCTGTTTGCCATCCATGATCGCTTTGAAGGCCGCTCGCAAGGCGACCTCAGTCTTACCGTAGCCGACATCGCCGCAGATCAACCGGTCCATCGGTCGCGGCAGCTCCATATCGTGCTTGACCTCCCCCAAAACCTGCATCTGGTCTTCGGTCTCTACGTAGGGGAAGCTGGCTTCCAGCTCGTGCTGCCAGGGATTATCGCGTGAGAAGGTATATCCCTGGATGACGTTCCTTTTTGCATATAGCTCCAGAAGCTCTTCGGCGACATCCTGTACGGCCTCTTTGACGTGCGCTTTGGCGCTCTTCCACTCTGCGCTGCCCAACCGGCTGAGAGCCGGGGTGCGCCCATCTGATCCGACATAGCGTGTGATGCGATCTGCCTGGTGCACAGGCACATATAGCTGGGCCTCGTCGGCATATTCGATGCACAGGTACTCGCGCTCGATGCCATCGATGGTGCGATTCACCAGACCGATAAACACACCGATGCCATGGTCGACGTGGACCACATAATCACCGGCTTGCAGATCAGCGTAAGCTGCCTCGGGAGATTCGGCGACCGGGCGGGCGCGATGGCGCACTTCGGGGCGGCGCCAGCCGAATATCTCGCCATCCGTGAACAGATAGGTGGTGGTAAAGCCTGGTGAGGTAAAGGTCCAGCCTTCAGTCAGGCTGCCCTGCACGAACTGCAGCCTGCCGTTCATCTCCACCAGGCGCGCATACTGCTCGTTCCACAGCTCCTGCAGGCGCGACGATTGGCGGGAGACCACTACCACCTGCTCCCCGCCGGCGATTCTTTCAGCCAGGAATTCCATGAAGGGTTTCAGGCGCCCTCCGTAGCGCGGTCCGGCTGTGAAACACCTGGCGATGTTATCGGCAATCTCAGCCTGGGGCTGGTCTGGATTCAGCACCGAAGGGCCTAACTCCAGGGTCTGGTGACGCGGCAAGCTGTCAGCAATCTCAGTCCATGTCAGGTAAGGCAGGGGGAAGCTTTCGGCGATCGTGCCGTCCTGGATAGCTTCCCGGCGCAGCTCAACGGCTTGTTCTTCCAATTCGGTGATGGCATCTTCGAATGCCTGGAAATTATCGATGGCAATGATTGCCTGGCGCGGCAGATAATCCAGCAGGCTGGCGGGCGTGGTGTGCAGCTCAGGCAGGCAAAATTCCGAAATGTCTGTGTCCAGAACAGACTCGCTATGCTCCAGCATGTCTTCGCTGAGCAGGTATTCACGCGCCGGAGTTATCAGCAGGCGTTCTTGAGCCTTGACCGTACGCTGGCTGGCGGGATCGAACTGGCGCAGAGTCTCGATCTCATCCCCAAAGAACTCCAGTCGTGTGGGCTGCAGATCGGCTGGGGGCCAGATATCGAATATGCCCCCTCGCCGGGCGAACTGGCCCGGCATGACCACGGTATTGGCGGGCTCGTAGCCCAGGCGGACCAGCGTCCTGGCCAGCACGTGGGTATGGATTGCCTGTCCCCGGCGCATCGAGCGGGTGGCCTTGATGTACTCGCGCCGAGGCATGGTGCGCGTCATCAGCGCCCGGGCAGAGGTCACCAGGAGCGGAGGCGTATCCGGCGTTGGCGTTCCCGGGATGTGATAAGAAGCCAGAACGGTCAGCCCTGCCAGCCGGTCGCGGCGTGTATTATCTCCCCAGGGAGCCTTCTCGTAAAAAAGCGGGTTTGGCTCGGGGAAGAACTGGCGCGGGGCTTCGGGTGCCCATAAAGCCAGCTCATCGAACAAAGTCAGGGCATGGTCAGCCCGGTCAGTGACCAGCAGCACAGGACGCTGCGTCTGAGCATGCAGGGTAGACAGTAAGGGCAAGCGCGCTGAACGGCGAAGCCCCAGGCTTTGAGAGCTGGCATGGTAGACAGGCGCCTCTCTCGCGCTTTCCTGAATCCAGGAAACCAGCTCTGTGGATGAGGCGGCAATCAGATGGTTGATCAGGTCCAAAGACATATTGTCCTGTTGGTTAATCCAGCCGGCGGGGCAAATGGCCCGCAGAAAAATGCTTCATCCTGTTATTCACCGGGCGCTGCGTTGAATTTATTCATGGCGGCCTCCACCCCTTGAGAGACGAAGGTCAGTACCGCATCGGCTGCCCGGTCGAGGATCGATGCCAGTTCTTCTTTTTCGTCCTTGCTGAAGTCTTGTAAGACGTAATCAGCAGCTTCCATCCTGCCCGGTGGGCGTCCGATGCCGATCCGCAAGCGGGGAAATTCCTGGGTGCCCAGGCGTTCGATGATCGCCGCCATGCCTTTATGACCGGCAGAACCGCCAGTAGGACGGATGCGCAAGCTGCCGAAAGGTAAGTCGACCTCATCATAGGCTACCAGCAAGTTCCCGGTGGGGATCTTGTAGAAACGCACCAGAGCGCCTACTGCCTGCCCTGAGAGGTTCATATAGGTTTGCGGCTTGGCGAGAATCACTCGTGAGCTGTTGTATTCTGCCCGTGTCACCAGGGCTTTCGACTCCAGGCGCGAGAAGCTGGTATCCAGGCGGTTGGCGAGGGCGTCCAGCAGCAGAAACCCCACATTGTGGCGGTTGGTGCGATACTGCCGGCCAGGATTTCCCAGACCAACGATCAAGTAAGCAGGCCTATCCGGTGAGGTGGGCGAGGTTTCGAGCTGGCTCACCTTCGATCTATGGAACAGCGTGGAGAATTTATTGCGCATTGAAAACTCTACTGGCGGCCGCGCCTGACCAGATTTGTGATCATCTGGTAAATGCCTAGAACCGCGATGATTACCACAGCCAACAATGCACCCTCCGCCAGGCTGAGGCGCAGGTCACCCCCTGTTATCTGCGCTGGATTGGGCGGCAGCGGCGTGATTGTGGGTGGGACCGGCGAGATGGTAGGTGTGGGCGTCTCAGTTGGAATTGCGGTATCGCCTGGCAGCGGGGTTGCTGTCGGGGTGACCGGGGTGGGCGTGTTGGTTTCGATCGGTGTGTAATTGCGCACCCGTAAACCGTGTACATCGAAGGTGATCTGTCTGCCGTCGCTGCGGGTAACCACCAGGCGGAGCTGGTAGAGACCGTCAGTTATCGTAGTTGTATCCCATTTGCTCAGCTCCCCATTGGCTACCGGCTCAGCGCTGGATTGGATCAAGAACCAGGTCCCGGTTGGATTGTCTGCATAGGCAAACAGTAGCTCGGCGGTCTGGAAGCCCTCCGCTGCGGTATATCCGGTTATCGCCACGTTGCCCTGCAGCGCTGCTCCTGGTGAAGGGAAGCTGATCAGCGCCGGCAGCGGTGTGGGTGTTGCTGTTGGCGTCTCGGTAGCCGTGGCGCGCTGCGCCAGACCTGGAGAAGCGGGAAGTAGTATCAACGCGAGCAAAATCAGCAAACGACTGAGCAGGGACATGGCAACTATTTATTTTAACATATTTGACCGGGTTTATTTAGCAACGATACTGGCTGCCGGCGTACAGTCACAATCCCAATCCCTCCCCCTTTGTGTGGGAGCAACCTGACAAATTAGATGGTAGGCTTACGGGCGAGTATAAAATATGGTAAACTCATGGCGACATTCGCCCGCTGCCTGGTGCCGGATTGGGATATACCTGTGACACGCTCACGTTCTGAACTCATTGTAGATCGCCTGCGGGAGATGCAGATCGCCTCTCCCGAAATCGAGGCTTCTGCCGTTGTCTCGGTGGATGGCTTGATTATGGCTTCCGCGCTGCCAGCCGAAGTCGAAGAAGATCGCGTTTCAGCCATGTCAGCCGCGATGCTCAGCCTCGGTGAGCGCATTGCCAGCGAGCTGGGGCGCGGTGGGCTGGACCAGGTGTATATCCGCGGCAGCGATGGATATGTGCTGCTGACTGCTGTAGGAGAAGAGGCAGTATTAACTGCCCTGGCGCGGGAAAGTGCCAAGCTGGGTCTGGTGTTTTTGGAGATGCGCCGCGCCGCAGAGGATCTGGTGAAGTTGGTAGGATGATACCCTGCAGACGATTTTGCGAGATTTTGTGAAGCTCCGTGGGGAGGGAGCCGGTCAACGGCCCTCCCCACTTCCTTTTTATATGATTCTGCGGTCAAGGGATTGCGAAACCAATTGGATTTATTGTGGAGGCTGATATGGAAACCAAATACGTTTTTTTCACCGGTGGCGTAGTCAGCTCGGTTGGGAAAGGGGTCACTGCTGCGGCTCTTGGCAGGCTCTTCAAGGAGCGTGGATTTAAAGTTGCCGTTCAGAAACTGGATCCATATATTAACGTAGATCCCGGGACCATGAGTCCCTATCAGCACGGCGAGGTGTTTGTCCTGGATGATGGCGCCGAGACCGACCTGGATCTCGGTCATTACGAACGCTTTATCGATATCAGCTTGAGCCAGGTGTGCAACGTCACCACTGGTCAGGTTTATGCGGATGTGATCAGCAAAGAACGCCGCGGAGATTACCTGGGGGGCACTATCCAGGTCATCCCGCATATTACCAACGAGATCAAGCGCCGCATTGCCCTGGTTGCAAAAGCCACCGGCGCGGAGATTGTCCTGGTGGAGATCGGCGGCACCGTAGGAGATATCGAATCATTGCCTTTTCTAGAGGCGTTGCGCCAGATGCACTCCGATCTGGGTCGTGATGACACCCTGTATGTCCACGTGACCTGGCTGCCATATATCGGCGCCACCGGTGAGCTGAAAACCAAGCCCACCCAGCACTCGGTTCACGAGCTGCGCTCGATCGGCATCTCACCGGATGTGATCGTTGCCCGCTCGGATTACCCGGTGGGTGACGATCTGTGTGAGAAGATCGCTTTGTTCTGCGATGTGGAGCGGCGCGCGGTTATCCCGTTGGTGACCGCCCAGGTGCTGTATGAAGTGCCGCTGATCCTGGAAAAACTGGGGGTAGGCGATTACTTGCTGGAGCGCATGGGGCTCAGACGGCGCACCGAGCCGAACTGGGAGGCCTGGGAGCGGCTTGTGGCAGATGTCAAGCGCCCAAAACAGTCAGTCCAGATCGCCCTGGTAGGGAAATATGTTGAGCTCCACGACGCCTACATGAGCGTGCGCGAGGCGGTCAAGCACGCCGCGCTGCACCTGGGTGTGGAGGTCGATATCGCCTGGGTGCACTCCTCGGAGCTGGAAAAGGGGCGCGGCTGGGATATCATCGAAAAAGTTGATGGGATCATCGTACCAGGAGGCTTCGGCAGCCGAGGTACCGAGGGCAAAATCCGGGCAGTGGGCTATGCCCGGGAGAACAAGGTGCCTTACCTGGGATTATGCCTGGGAATGCAGCTCATGGTGGTGGAGTTTGCCCGGCACGTCATGGGGAATGAGGAGGCCAATTCGACCGAGTTCGACCGGACTACCCAGCACCCGGTGATCGACTTGATGCCCGACCAACGCGGTGTAGTGGACATGGGGGGGACGATGCGCCTGGGCTTATATCCATGCCAGCTTCAGCCCGGAACGCTTGCCAGCAATGCCTATAACGTATCGGTAGTTCAAGAGCGCCATCGCCACCGTTTTGAATTCAATAATTCTTATCGCGATCTATTGGAACGGGCCGGATTGTGCTACTCAGGTATCTCCCCGGATGGCCGCCTGGTCGAGATTGCTGAGCTGCGCGATCATCCCTTCATGTTGGGTACGCAGTTTCACCCAGAATTTCTCTCGCGTCCCAACCGGCCTCACCCCTTGTTTGTGGCTTTCTTGAGAGCGGTCCTGCAGCATGCCGGGATCAGCTCTCCCGCCGAGAGTGCACAGGTCGCGATCTAAATATGCATATGATGTGATGCTCGCTGCCAGAGTGAGCTCAGAGCTGCCAGGCCACACCACACCACACAACCCAAACCCACAACATTTGAGTGCACCCCTTCTTCTACTCCGGGTGATATAGTTCGTCAAATTCGGTTATACTTACAGATATGTTCTAAAAAGAACAAACAAAAACCAGATTTTCGTTTATTCCCGACCAGCAAGCTCGATTCCAATAGGAGTTTCACAGTTGGTTTGAGGATGCGTCCTTAGTTAATCTTCAACTGTGTAATTGCTATCGAAAATAATCTAATAATGAGGTGCAACATGGAAACAATTATCGAAGACATTATCGCACGCGAGATCCTTGATTCACGCGGCAACCCGACCGTCGATGTGGAAGTGACACTGATGGATGGCAGCTGGGGGCGCGCTGCCGTGCCCTCCGGTGCATCGACCGGAATTCACGAGGCTCTGGAGCTGCGCGACGGGGATAAAAAACGCTACCTGGGCAAAGGTGTGCTCAAAGCGGTAGAGAACGTCAATGGAGACGTTGCCGATGCGCTGATCGGATGGGATGCGACAGACCAGCGCGGCATCGACATGGCTCTGCTGGAGCTGGATGGCACTCCCAATAAGTCCAAGCTCGGTGCGAATGCTACCCTGGGCACCAGCCTGGCGGTCGCAAAAGCCGCTGCCAACGCATTGGGCATGCCGCTCTACCGCTATATTGGCGGTGTGTATGCACACGTGCTACCTGTACCGATGATGAACATTCTCAACGGTGGAGCCCATACTGCATGGCAGTCCACCGATGCTCAGGAGTTCATGGTCATGCCCTTAGGAGCGCCCAGCTTTGCGGAAGGTTTGCGTTGGGGCGCCGAGATCTACCATGCCCTAAAATCCGTGCTCAAAGGGCGCGGTTATACGACCCTGGTGGGCGATGAGGGCGGGTATGCGCCTGCCCTGAAAGCCAACTCCGAAGCCGTTGAAGTGATCCTGGAAGCGATTGAAAAAGCAGGCTATGTGGCTGGTGAGCAGGTGGCAATTGCCCTCGACCCGGCAGCCTCTGAGCTGTACGACGAGAAGACTGGTCTGTACAATCTGCGCCGTGAAGGGAGGAAGCTCAACAGCACCGAGATGGTAGCTTTCTGGAAATCCTGGGTAGACCAGTATCCGATTGTATCCCTCGAGGATGGTCTGGCGCAGGACGATTGGGAAGGCTGGAAATTACTGGTCCAGGAAATGGGCGACCGCCTGCAGATCGTTGGTGATGACCTGCTGGTAACCAATCCCGAACGAGTACGCCGGGCGATCAAAGAAAAAGCCTCCAACGCCTTGCTGGTCAAGCTCAACCAGATCGGTACGCTGACAGAGACCATTGAAGCAGTTGAGACCTGCCAACGAGCTGGCTGGCGGGCGGTCACCTCGCACCGCTCAGGCGAGACCGAAGATGCTACCATCGCCAACCTGGCAGTCGCCTTGAATATGGGACAGATCAAGACCGGCGCTCCGGCGCGTTCCGACCGGGTGGCGAAATACAATGAGCTGATGCGCATCGAGGAAGAGCTGGGCGATTCCGCTCACTACGCCGGTTGGGAGGCTTTGCGCCGCTAGTCTCGCGGCTCGCTGCCCGTGAATACAGGATAATAGCACCTGGTGTTGGTATGTGCCGCTCCACTGCGCATACCAGCACCAGTTTAGATTAAAATACCAGGGGCACGGCGCTACACAATCACCGCCGTGCCCCTGCTGAATCCCTTACTTTACCTCTGGGATGCTAGCTGGTTTCTGGTTCTTCCTCGGCTTCTTTCTCTTCTTCGACAGCAATCGGGCGTAAGGCTTCGTCCATGGTCAGGCTTTCACGCCGCATGCCTGGCGCGGGTGCTCCACAGTATGGACACAGGTTCCAGGGCAGTTCCATCAGCTTCCCGCACTGGTGGCAGTTTTTCTTCAGTTTGGTATGGCAGCCAGGGCAGACAGTCCAGTTCTCCTTGATGCGCCTGCCGCAGCCCGGGCATAGGGCAGAATCCTCGATCGCCTGGAGCAGCGCTTCTTCCTCCAAGGTGTGCTGATATTCTTCTTCCAGTGTCCGGGAAGGGCGTAAGATCAGGTAGATCACTATCCCGGGCAAGAAAAGCACTGCCACTACCAGCACTGCCAGGATACGTGCCAGTGGATCACGGGCACGCTGGCGGATATCCCGGTAGGTCCAAATTACCAGGCTGAGCCACAGGGCAGCGATGAATGCCCCTGCCCATGCAGTGATCACCAGCACAAAATTGCCGAGGGAAGATGGATCGAAGATCATGATATACTCCTCGGCAGGGATTATACCAAACAAGCAGGGGAGGGGCTATGAGAGAGCAGAAGGCCGCGTACCGCATCACTGATCTGGCTCAATCTGAGAGGCCGCGCGAGCGCCTGGCCAAGCTGGGTGCGCAATCCCTTGCGGATGCAGAGTTGCTGGCGATTTTACTGCGGGTGGGTGTGCAGGGCGAGAACGCTATCCAGGTTGCCCAGCGACTGCTGACTGAATTTCACGGCCTCATAGGATTGCATCGCACTCCATACGAGGTCATGTGCCAGGAACATGGGCTGGGTCCGGCGAAGACAGCCCAGATCAAGCCTGCCCTGGAGATCGGCAACCGCATGCGCACAATGTCGCCCGATGAAAGGTCTACCATCCACAGCCCCGCCGATGCGGCTGCCCTGCTAGATTTTGATATGAGCGCTCTGGAGCAGGAGTGCGACGATTAACGCAAATGAGTATCGCTCATCCAATGAGCCAGAACTGGGAGAAAAGTTCTGGGGACAACCAAATAACCTGGATGGGAAACCTGAAGGGGAAAATAGCATTTTGGTAAAGCGGAATGGTTCTGAACGCGACAAAGGACGCAGTTCCGCAAGTCCCGTGCTGCATGGTTAAAGCTACACTGCTTGAAGCCCAATCTACCCATGTGTAACCAGACGCGTACCGGAAATCGCGTGAAACCGGTATCCATTATCGTGCACCGGCTTGTTCTTGTGGCAGGTGCAACTCCCCGATGATGGTGGGGCCGCCAGTGAGGCGGTTAAGAGATGAGTGGGCAACCAGCACTAGAGTAAGTACTCATTTGACGGAATTCGTGATCGCCTACAGGCCGCGAGGCCCATGGCGACGGAGCCGCCATAGTAGTCAGAGAACGGGAAAGCCGTTTACACGGCGAAGGGCGGCAGGTGATTTCAGACAGTTAAAAGAAAGGAAGGTATGCGAAATGCAAAACGCCGATACTATCTTTGCTGTCATGCAGGAACGTGGCAGAACAGGTCAACCAGTAGAACGACTATACCGGATGCTGTATAACCCAGACCTCTACTTGAAGGCTTATGCAAAGCTGTACCCGAATAAAGGCGCAATGACACCCGGAGCCACAGCGGAGACCGTCGATGGAATGTCCATGGAGAAAATCGATGCCATCATCAATGCTCTTCAGAGTGAAAGGTACCGATGGACCCCTGTAAGACGCGTTTTCATCAAAAAGACCAACGGAAAACTCCGACCACTGGGGTTGCCAACCTGGAGCGACAAACTGCTGCAAGAAGTAATCCGATCCATCCTGGAGGCGTATTACGAACCTCAGTTCAGCAGACACTCTCATGGTTTCAGACCTGGTCTGGGATGCCACACCGCCCTCATCGAAGTACAGACGTGGACAGGCACGAAATGGTTCATCGAAGGGGATATCTCCCAATACTTCGATACGATTGACCACTCGACGCTGATCGATATATTAGCGGAGAAGATAAAGGACAACCGTTTCCTGAGACTGATCCAGAACCTGCTAAGAACCGGATATATGGAGCAATGGACATACAACAAAACGTATAGTGGCACACCGCAAGGCGGCGTGCTCACGCTTCCAACAATGTTGCAAACTATTCCCGTCAGAGCCTGAAACGGCCGGATCCGGCGGTATTCTGAAAACAATCTTGACTTCTTCCTTCCCGATTTCCACTCGTTTCACCAACATCC